>Ga0265797_10010884_pt1 | contig 11499 bp, 8 predicted proteins | sample P2T30metagenome_FD_192433 | JGI IMG/M metagenome (GOLD analysis project Ga0265797, IMG submission 192433) | Plant litter microbial communities from East Loma Ridge, Irvine, California - P2 T30 | ecosystem: Environmental > Terrestrial > Plant litter > Unclassified | place: USA: California... | reverse complement strand
AGGAAGACATTGAGCGCATGGTCGAGGAGGCTGAGAAGTACGCCGAGGAAGACAAGGCCAACCGCGAGCGCATTGAGTCCCGCAACAAGCTCGAGAACTACGCCTACAGCCTCAAGAACCAGGTCAATGACGACGAGGGTCTTGGTGGCAAGATCGAGGAGGAGGACAAGGAGTCTCTCCTCGAGGCCGTCAAGGAGACCCAGGACTGGCTCGAGAGCAACGCCGCCGAGGCCGCCGCTGAGGACTTTGACGAGCAGTTCCAGAAGCTGTCCGACGTCGCCTACCCCATCACCTCCAAGCTCTACGGCGCTGGCGGCCCCGGTGGTGATGATGAGATGCCCGATGACCACGACGAGTTGTAGATGGTTGACTGTAGAGTCGCCATATATGTTGCATCCTTCATGTCGTATTTTGGTTGCATTGGCACCCATATGTATGAGTAGAAAAGCACTTTTCGCGCTGGGGATATAGCTTGCTTAGACGCACTCAGATATATGCGCAGTTTGCTTTACCAGTCATGGGCGTATTCACATGGAATGAAATACTTATGAGATCACTTTTCCGACGGTGCCTGATGTTATTTGGATTCGCATGTTGCTGCATACCCAGTGCTGAGCGTTGATAAGTGACTACATCCTAAGATGATGTAGGCTCCTAGGTTGATCGTTGAGGTAGTACACAGCTCGCATCTGTGCCAACCGAGGAAGGCATATCCTCTCTCAGACAGCCTTGCTAAGCGTCTGCCGGATGTCATTCTCAGCCGCTTCCCTTGCATTCCTTGCGATAAGGCCTGTGGGACCAAGGCCTTCCTCAGCAGACACCTCGACACGGATTGTCACAAGTCTGTAGTCGAAGATGGTGTGAACTGTACTACAAACCATGCAACTATCAGGCCAAAGACCGGAATGTGCTTCACCGCCGTCAGTCGAGTGCGCGCCGCTAAAAGCGAGTGACTAGTGTACCAATGACACTGATGTCTATTGTGTTTGTTCTCGTGATTCCTGCGGAAGTGATATTTGTGACGAGTTCAAAGGATTCTTTTGTGGCCTCATCCTCGTCCCTAGAGGTGGCCAGGTAATGAAACATAGCGTAGGAGCATACACTACCATAGAACATCTCTACTCATCAAGATCCAACTGTATGCATACTACAAACTGCAACACGAAATCTAGCCCGTGTCTGCCGTTTGACAGCCTCTTCTAGAAGGCTCCTTCCTCGAGGCTCTCGTATCGCATGTGCCGCTTTACCCAGCTTAGCCTACCAGGAGAAAGGTCCGGCGGTCTGGTGTACCAACGAAACTGAGGTTCTAGAGGAATGTTGAACATTCGATAGTGTCATTGCCATATTCTCGCATCGTTCGTGTACTTGAGTGAGGGGTTTCCCTTCCATGTTTTCTTTTTGCTAACGTGCATCGTGTCTTTGTTGCTCCTTCCTTACTCATAGTCTGCGTGTCGCGTGTGAGAAGAACATGCTCCAGGACTCTGCTGATGATCACGCCCATCAAATTACTCGATACTTGCTCTTCCTTTCTCTTTCGTTGTCACGCGGGGTTCTTTCGTTTGGTGCTGTGGTTGCGCTTTCCCCTTGCGACGTTCTTACTTCAACATCTTTTCCAGCAGAACGTGGAGCGCCAGAGTTGTCTTTGGGGCCTCTGCCGGGCTTACAGCAAATCATTCACCCCAAGACAGTGTCGCGAGGTTTGATTCTTTGGTCGGGTGTTTGCGCTTCCTTTCTACGCACGTGTTGCGACTTCCTCCTTTTGACACCATGACTGCCGCGCTCGAAACACTGTCGCCTGGTCGTTCCTACCTTCAGTTGGATTTTTTCTGGTCATCGCTCTTCGACTTTCGCTTGCCGTCGCTGGATCAATCCTACACCTCGCCTAGGGATGGTGAACACACGCGCTGCGGATAAACCTCTAGGGCTGGCTAACCACCGTGCCACCGTCACCAACAATGCGGCACCCAACCAAAGGCACGCGCGATACACACCAACAGACAGGTCGTTCGAAAACAGAATCGGGAGACGCGCGCAGAGTCGTCGCAGTCGATCGATCCACTGTCTGGTCGCCTTATCGCTTCGTTAAGCCAGCGCTATTTTCTAATAGCCCAACGATGCATCGAAGCTACGAACAGACTACGCGGCCTCTGATCAGAGCGGCCTCCAAACCCTGGACCACGCAAGATTTGGATCGTGAAGCGATAATCGCTCCACTTGTGCAGCAATAACGGCTATACATACCTACCCCAGGCAATACGCTCCACGGCCGGAAATTTGCTTGCGAAGTCCTGGTTTCTGGCCCTGGTCTAGGAACGCAACAACCTTGGAGATAGCAGCAAACGTTATGTCTGAGCGTCAATATTGGAGAACCAGGATAGTCCCGAACGGGAACCACGCCGATCACAGCACGCAATTAGACGTGATGACGCGTGCAATATCGCGAACTTCAGGTTAGATTTCAATCAAGCAAGAAAGGTGATGTAGTTTTTATGGCTTTTGGAATTTGCGAGATACTAACAATAAACATTTACAAAATACACATAGACCGCTAAGAGCCGTGACGAGTAACGCGAATGGACCTGCGACCACTACCCAGAGTGCACGTGGGCATCTTGCCAGGCAACTAAGTCAAGATGACTGCCTAGGCAAGGAGACGTTCAGGTCGACAAGGTACAAAGGGGGAATATGGCGAAGAGTAATACACAAAATGACCCAAGGCGCAATCCAACTCCAAGCATGTTCATGTCGGAAGCGTTTAGGAGATGACAACCTTGACGGTCTCACCGTTCTGGCCCATGGAGCAACCGCCACCGGTACCGGCCATGATTGGGTCGTAGCCACCACCGCCGCCACCGCTGGAGTTGCAGTTGAAGAGGTCGTAGTCGGAACCCTGCTCGCAGGTGTCCATGCCGTTCTTGCACTTGAAGACACAGGTGTTCATGTCGGAGACGCACTTGGAGCCCTTGGAGCTAATGCTGTCACCGTTCATGTTGATGTTACGCGAAACATCGAAAGCACCCTGGGCACCGAAGGTGACCTCCCACCAGGTGTTGTTGATTTGGAAGCCGTCATCCTTGTAGCCGGGGAAGACGGGGGCGCAAGCGGAGGGGACACCCTCCTTCCAGGAAAGCTCGAGGGACTTGCCGGCGGGGATCTTGACTGAGATGTCAGGCTGGTTGGCCTTGACAGACATGCCAGAGTAGCCGAGTGCCCTCCAGCAGAACAGGAGCATGTCTTGATCGGAACGGTCGTTGATGAACTCAGCCTTCCACTTGCTGTCACCGCCGACCCAGATACCATCCCACTCCGACTGCTTGTTCACTCCCTTCTTGCAACCGAGCTCCTGTACCCAGTCCTGGACATCGTCGAAGATGGAGCTGACGAGTCCACCAATAGCGTCACCGACGTTGTCCAAAGCGTCGCCGAGGTCACCAAGAGGGTCGTTAGACTCTGCGGAGGTAGCGGCGGGCTTGGCGCTGGTGGTAGTGGGCTCCTGCTTGGTGGAGGAAGGCGTGGGCTCGGCCTGGGTCTTGTAGTCGGCAACCTCAGCGACCTTGGGGGCAGCCGCAGGAGCAGGAGTAGGAGTAGGGGTGGCGAAGACGGAGCTCCAGTCGACATCGCTCAGATCGTATGCGACCTTGCTCCAGTCAACTTCGTTGGCAGCGCTGCGCTTGACCTCACTGCAAAGAGTTAGCATCGTGTTTTCATTGTGGACTCGAAGGCATTACTTACGCTTGACGGCGGGCGTGGAAGCTGGCGTGACGGTTGTGGAGGTTGGCGGCAGCAGCCTGGCCAACGACGATGGTGCTCAGCACCGCGGCGGAAGAGTAACGCATCGTGAAGTTGCGTAAGGGTGATTGAGCGAGGTAAGCGCTTGGTATTTATACTGCGGACAGGTCGTAACGTCGTTCAACGGCGTGTCGTGATGCGCTGGTAGTGGTTGGTCAACGAGTAGTTGAGGTATGAGTAATGAGTGACTGGGTGAGCGAGAGCTAGCAGGCGCAAGACGGGCGTGAAAGAGTGAACGCGCGAATTTGCCTTTTCAAAAAGAGGGACAATGTGTGGATTATATGTTGGGGTGAAGGAGGAAAAGGGAAACAAGCGGCCAGGCACAAAGGTAAGTGGCCCTTCAGCCGGGCTGCCCCCATCTCATCTCCTGGGAGACAGAATTGGACTAGCGCGCTGCGGACTATCCCCGTTACTAATTTAGTCAGGGCCAATTGCACCGGATGTTGCACCCCTGGATAGCGCGCGATCCTGACTTGGCTGGCGCTTCTCATTGGTGTGCCTGAGCCAGGCACAGTTGGCGCTCCGAGGTTTCAGCCGCTTTTGATCTCTCTTCGTCGCTTCATCGCCTGTCGCAGCCGCGTTCCCCTTGGCCAGACTCGCAAGCGGCAAGGAAGCAAAGAGTTGTCGCTCGACTTTCACAACGACAGTGCGCAATCCCAAGGCGCGGGACTCGACTCAGCAGCCGCGGGCGACGTCGTGAAGGCCGCGCAATTGCGATCTACACAGAGTGGAACCCAAACACCTGTGATTGGGGCAGCCGCCCGTGGATACTGACCCTCCAGATTCCAGAACGTTTTCCACACATCGGCGCCGCGTTGCCTGCGTGTTCCTGTCACACTCCGGCACGTGTTTTCACCCAACGAGTCTAGTCTCCGTCGCCCTGACGAGTCCACAACCTTCATCTATCACTGTCACTGCCGTGTGCAGACACAATGTACACTCCATTCAGCCGCGACAGTCTGTGAGCCGGACACGTCTTCCCCCTCGGCTATGCATGCGTAACTCTCCAACTCCGTCAGGGCATGCAGTCCTTCCGCAGGATCGTGACGCAACCGTCCACACGACGACTTTTTGCCTCGCCCATTTCCACATCTGCAGCCCACCTGCACCTAGGCAGGATTCTCTCCATTCACGGATCAGCAAGATGTGCCGATGCAACGTTTGTGGAGCCCCGGTGCCGTCAGCGGGACGATAAGGCTCTTTATCGCAACGTGGTAGCCGGTATATGCATGGTGAAAATCTGGAAGACTACCCACTGCTAGTACGGTGTACAGCGACACCGCCAGCCGTGACCAACAAAGACTCACACGACGTGGTGGGTCGCTGTTCGCTGGATCTTCCCTGTGACGCTCCTCCGAGCAGAAACGGACCGGTAAGCGAAAACCATGTGTACTGTCTGCTCACCGGCCGCTGGACCTTCTCTCATGGCCAGCGAGAGTAGTGACGCGGACATTTTTGTGCTTCCATCATCTGTCTTGGTTCTCTCATGGTTGTGCTGCGTGTCGCCCTCGACATTGTACATCTGGTCGAGCAACCTGCCCTTGCACAGAGCAACAACACAGCCTCTATGCGCCAACTGAGACATTGCGAAACCAAGAGCTACACAGAAACACTACTGCATGCGGACACCTTCTGTTCCTGCCGCCGTTCTCTAGGCGACACACATGCTCTCTAGTTCAGCCAGCCATACGATTACTATCATCTGCCGGACCGACAAGTCCTGCATTTGTCGCTCAAAACTTCCCATTGGCGGACATTACCAACACTACCATCATGATTTTCCACACGAACCAATCATACGAAAAGCGCAACGTTCTGCGGAGCCGGCGACGAAAAGCTCATGCAAGACGTTCGCAAGTGTTGCCCGCTTATCGATACCTACTCGGAGCCGGGTTGGTGTGACATCACTAGGTGTAAGACTACCAACAAGCGGATGTGTTCTAGACAACTACAGGTAATTTCGCTTGTGGAAGGGATTTGTGGTGCTGTGGAGCGGATTTACCAGTCATACCTCGAGGTTGTATGCTCGACTGGCTGCGAGATGATGGAAGAGTGCTTCCTGGCAGAATCTTCTTTTTGCGACTACACACCCGTTGACAGGGTACAAGCGATCAGAGGTCATAGAGACACGCGAGCGGGTGGAGATATCGGTCAGATCGGGCAGCAGGCATGCAACATGACGGACGTGGTATCTGCTTCGACTCGAGGTGGAAGTGGCCATACCGATCGTAGTGATGACTCAATCATGTCGCCATGAGGCGGAATGTTGGCTTGTGGAACTCAATGTCTGCCCTACGCACTCTCGCGTTGATTGCAAATATCGTCGTCCATAACAACAGCAACAACAACAATCTGCCATAGTAGCGGGGACCCATGTACCCACCCCTCAGCACCAGCGGTTCCCCCTCAGGCACCAAGCACCCCTCACCCAACAGTCCCAAACACAATCTCGCTACCACGCAAAAAACCAAATGACACCAAGAACGCCCCCAACGTGTTCTTCTTTCTAAGCCGCCGAAACAAGTTCAAAGCCACCGAACGTTTCTGAGTACGCGCAAGCTAGTCTGTCAGAAAAAGTCTGGATTGGCAGCGGGCGCGAAGTTGTGTTGGAGCGTGGTTCGGTCGGAAGATGAGTCGGCACCATTGCGTTGGTGCGGATGTGGTGCCTGTCGATCAAACGCGTTCTCGGTTGGTGCTGCGTGCGCAGCGCAGGAGATCAGGTTTGCCGATCAGAGTGCCGGGCGAGCGTTGGGTGTCGCGGCGTGAAAGGTTCGCGGCACCAACAGCACAACACAACACAACACAGCAGTCATGCTTGATATCGAGGCGACTATCTTATGCGCTGCATGCGACTGGTAATTCTGATGTTGTGGAGAGTGTTGCGACGCCGTGGCAGCGATGAGAAAGGCATCTGACATGTCGACGGTGTTGAGGCACAGCCCACAGCCCACGGCGTCGCCAGGCGGACACGTTACCCTACCACGACGTCCATCTCGCTCGCAACACCTGTCAAAACATGCCATTCAGACAACTTAGCTCATACTACAGTTTCCGTTCACCTTAGTCACACGTGGTCGGTTGGTCAAACAGACTCTAGAGAAGTTCTAACCTCGCAGTTCCCGTCCGTCGCTCGCGAGACGCGCAATGCCGACCCTCGGTCCCCGAGCTATCCACCCATCCACATGTTCGCAGAAGCGCGCAGGCAGCGTGGTGAGACCGGCTATACGAGTAGCGTACCACAAAACCTTTCCATCTCTTGCATTTCGCTATCTCATCGTTTCAGGTTGGCTTATCGCACCCGCCGCCGCCGCTAGAAGAAACAAAGAACAAATAATTCATAAGAAGGAAGTGTGACACACATACGTGCCAACGGCTTCGTTCAGCTCCTACGCAGCCTCAAGCTCCAGGCCCCATGTCCGCCGTGAAAGCCAAGCTGCTCCATATTAACCTTATCGCGCCACGTCACCGGCTGTGCTGTCAGCCGCACCCGCCTTCCAGCTGAGCCTGTTCTAATTCCCAAGAACACGGCAAGGCAACAGAGGATCAACTCACAGTATCCCAGAGGATCCTGACCATTCGATCAAATGAAGGCATGCCACTAATATTCGTATGCTCGCGATCTCGTTCCCCTGGGGACAAATTGGGTCTGCATCAAACAAGTTCGAAATTCGTAGCCGGCCTCTTCACCTGCAGGATGTCTAAGCTGAAGCCATGTTGTAGTGGCTGTGTGGGGGCCGTCGTGCTTGGCCGCATAACCAAACTCATACATCTTCGACTACCGCACGCGTTCGTTCTGTTCCTAATTTAACGACCTTCAGCATGGCAAGCGACTTATGCGACGAATGTCGGCAAATCTCTATCGCTTCTTTGCGATCGTACAGCGGCTTCGAGCACTCGACCCTGCTTAGAAACTTGCATATCGGCATACCGTCCGAATGCGCTCTGTGCTCTGCGATTGACAAGGTTCTCCCCGAGTACCTTGCAAAAGATTGGACTGAAACCATCGACCGGTGGAAGAAACGTAGAGTTCGATTTTACGTCCATCCAGATCAGATCGGCGACCTTTTTGTTACTGTCGGCTGTCCACCACACGAGAATATATGGATAGGTGGCCGTACCCTGGTTTCTAGAAGTGAAGATGGGGTAGTACGAGCATTACGGATATTTGCCGATCGTGGTATGTAGGGCTTTCTTCCCTCTAGCGACTCTTTGGACGCTATTTCTATCTTCGTCTCTTGGACATTGAGATTGACAACCTGAAGGTACCCCGGTGGCGGACGCATGCCGATACAAAAATCCTCTCCCGGAATCATCTTCAGATAAAGCCTTCCACCTGATTGAGCGATGGCTTTGTCAATGCCTTGAAAGTCATGAAGACTGTTGCACAACATCGTCGAGCATGCTTCCAAGCAGAGTCATTGACGTAGGTCCTGCGGACGGATCACAATGTCCATACCTCTATGTGCCGAGCGACAGTGGAAGCTACGACAAGGTGTCTGGCGTCTCACAGAGATACATTGCACTCAGTTACTGTTGGGGCTCCCATCTATGGGCTGGAACAGATCCACAAATCACCACGGCTTCCTCTCTCGAATCAAGAAAAAGAGGTATCTGTATGACGGATCTTCCGCGGACGATACGTGATGCGATCGTTATCACCCGGAGGCTAGGCGTCCGATACCTATGGGTTGATGCGCTGTGCATATTACAAGGGTCGGACGCCCTGGCAAAAGCCGACTGGGAACGCGAGTCTTCGAGAATGGCAGATGTTTATGGCGACGCCTTTTTGACTATTGCTGCTGCATCTGCGCGCAGTGTTCACGAAGGCATATTCCAAGATCGCAAACCACAGGAAGGACAAGTAGTCATGACATTCTCTGCGGAAAAACATAACTCGTCGGATGGCTCTGTCTACGTTCAACATGACGCGATGTTCTGCGACTGCATCGACGAGCCCTTGTACCATCGCGGCTGGACACTACAAGAACGCATACTTTCCCCTCGTGTAATCATATTTACACGCGACCAACTCGTCTGGAATTGCCAAACGCGGAACCGGACAGAGACCGGAATAGAAATGAATACGCGAGGCCAACAGAGACTCCGGGGCTCAGACGTTTTAGTGGATGGTGGCGCTTTGCAGTTTTGGCATTCTGTTGTCCGAGACTATAGTTCTCGGCATTTAACAAATGCGACCGACAAGCTTCCAGCTCTCTCTGGGCTTGCTGCTGCGCTACATCAACAGACAGGGGATACATATCTTGCTGGATTGTGGGAAAACAGCATCCTTGATGACCTTTTGTGGGCGAACGAAGCTATTTACAGTAGTCGTGGAAACAGAATCACCCCTTCTCGTCAGCCGAATTACACAGCACCCTCGTGGTCATGGGCCTCCGTTCATGGAATTATCGATTTCCACCGTTCGTCCAAGGAACCGGAGTTCTATTTCGCAAAGTGCTTATCATATAACACTACACTTTCTGGGGTCGATCACTTCGGAGCAGTCTATAACGGTTGGATAAAGCTACGTGGTCCTTTGGTACGCGTTTTGAGGGTGGGTTTAGAACATGGGTCCAATCTAATAGTTCAGTCAGGGGCAGGACAAGATGCTATGTCAGTGTGTCTGGGTAAATCAATACTCGATGCTGGGGAGAAGAACATAACGATTTCTACACCAGAATCTAACGACGAGTTCTCTGACATTTGGGTCCTTCGTATCAAGAAAAAGGCGGGCTTAGTCTTGAAAGTAGTAGATGGCGAAGATGGTTTAGTTTCGTCAGACGACGACGACGACGATGAGGGCCACGTCCCGGGAATAGCAGCTAGCAACGGCAAGCGTTCCAGGAAGCTTCTTGGAAGCGAAATAGTACAACGATTACGGACCATTTCCGAGCATCTGCCTTGGAAGAGATCGAAAGCAGTCATCACACCGCCAAGGTCAACTTCCAAATCTACACGGCCAATCAAGGAACCGATTCCCAAGGCATTTCGCCGTATTGGGATGATTGAGTTGGAACTAGTTGGAATGCAGGCATTTGAACGTTGCGAAAGACGGACAGTCACTATTATCTAATCAAGGAGATTCACTCGGTTGGGGAATGTGAACTGAGGCTCTACAATCGGGTTTGTTCGATGTCATTCCTAGCACGTAGCTAGATACAGCAAACACTACCCGAATATCTCGTAGATACCCGCTATACATCCCTATCGGGTTGTTTCATCTTCCGCTGAGCCTAACATGCAGGTGCACCGATCTTAAGCACGGAGCATCTAGTCTCACCGAACAACAGCAACGCCGCCTGCTACCTCATTCGCGAAAGCGACGAAAGCCAACCTCAAGCGCGCTACTCCAGCGCTTGAGCTGCCTACAAGAAAATATTATCTGGCTCAAACTAGTGGTACTACATTGTGTACCTCATACGAAGAAAACCAAAATGAATGCAGGTCGTATCACTCACCGTAGCTCCAACCATCTCAACAGCCTCAACGTCCCTCAGAACGCCGCTCAACACGTTGATCAAGCATGTGACAGGAAGCTAATGCGCATTTGAACGGTGGAACTCACGAACTCTGCATCTGGATCGGCGTCGGCATGAGCCGCTGCAAACTATCCCCGGGTGTTCGGTAGATATGACTTTTGCTTTTCCCGCGCATGTGCTTTTTCTTTCCCACAAAAGCCGAGATACGGGTTCAACGGGTATGTCAGATGGGATATGCGTGTTTCATGGTGTGTTTGATGATACATACGGGAATTAGAAGAAGGAATGCTTGGGTTGGAGAGGCGATGGAGGTGTCGTGGTGGGATCCTGGTTTGATCTGAGACCGCACATCAGCGCTAGGAACGACATGCTTCAGCAGCTACTTTAGCATGTCGTGTATACACAGCAGTATGTAGTGAGTTAAAGACAAGCAGACATGAATGCATCTCGAAGGTGTGTGCCAGGGAAGTGACAATCCATTGATAGTAGTTCATAAAACGAGTGTGAAGCCAAAAGATTGTACCCGAGGAGTAGAAGCCCTTGGCGGGTAGTCGACGAACATCGACCCTGTCACCATCTCAATAGCAACATTCTCCACATACTGCCGTAAGTACAGTCAACCCTCTAACCCTGGGCCTCTGTGAGGATCAGCTTCAAGTCCTACACGCACCCATTAGCACAATTCTCACTTCTCACTTCCTTTCCACAACTTACACAGCCCCCATCAGCAGGAGCGCACTGCGTCCCACCAATACTAGCCAGCTGACAGTTGGAAACCTCGAAACGGTTGTATATCTTGTCGCTCTTGCGGAAAAGATCGATGGCAACAGAACCAGGCCCATTCTGCTCGTAGACCCAGGTTGCCTGGTAGTCGTCATCCAAGTCTACATTACCCCCGTTCTTCATATCGAAGTTTTGCTTGCATGTGCCAGCAAAACCTACTGTTCCGTAGGCGCCCAGAGAATCTTGGTCGCCGACGATGAAGTTGCAGACGGGGATGCAGCAGCCTCCGGGGCAGCCGCCGAAGGTGCCGCCGTCGTCGAGGCTCACTTGAGCTTTGGTCTGAGGTTGATGTTAGTCTTAATTTGGTTTGGTGTGAGAGTGTGGGGGAGGAGGGGTGTGTACCGTGGCGAGGAGGGCAAACATGGTCAGACTGATGGATCGGATGGAAGGCATATTGATGTTTCTTGTGAGTCCGATGGTTGTTGTTGATACTGTGAGTGATGTATGT
>Ga0265797_10010883_pt1 | contig 11499 bp, 7 predicted proteins | sample P2T30metagenome_FD_192433 | JGI IMG/M metagenome (GOLD analysis project Ga0265797, IMG submission 192433) | Plant litter microbial communities from East Loma Ridge, Irvine, California - P2 T30 | ecosystem: Environmental > Terrestrial > Plant litter > Unclassified | place: USA: California... | reverse complement strand
GAGTCCCCGACACATAGCAGCCCGCCTCTCGATCACATCCACGACAAACCGCCGCCCCCTGTTAACGACATGTGTATGGTGCCCGGCGAACACGAGACATCAAAAATCACTGCAGAAACGAGTTTGCGAGGCGCACCATGATCGATGTCGCTTTGGCTGTGGTCGGAGCGACGATGAACGCCCATGCCTTTGTGCGCACACTTGGGACGATCCGAGCGACCAAGATCCCTCACGTGCATTCCGACGCCGGGTTGACCTCAAGGAATCCAAGATAGCTTGGTAGCACAAGCTTCATTGCGACTCAGTTCTAACCCGCCGAAGATCGTGGGGCTCCTGCGGGCTGCTGGGCCGTGCGTATCACGCAGGCTGCAAGAGTGCTGTCCCGGCCAATGAATCCTCCCTACGGCGTCTACCATGTTGCAACGCCTGTATTGTCAACAGCCTGGTCGAGAAAAATGCGCAAAGCAGCCAGAAACTTTGATCGCGGGGTCTTGCAAATATCTGCTTGGGGATGGACGCGTACCTAGACAACGACTTCTTCGGGACCTCGGGAGCCTCCGACTTCGGCAGTGCGCTTCGCAGAGTGCGGCTGCATCTTTGGTTTGTGCGAAAAGCTCAGGAGCATTTGGATGAACAGCACGTCCTCACAATATGCATTCGCTTCTTCTACGGCAAGGATTTGTCATCGCTGCCTCAGTTGTTGGATCATGCCACTCCGCTACCAGGTTGTTCGGGCGTTCGGTCTAAAAAGAAAAACCGAAGTCTCTCGTATCCCGGGCATCAGTTTCGCCGCCGCGTGTATGAGGGCCTTCCAGATACCGCCACGAACCTAGTTACGGAAGGTCGATAAGCATTGGTGTCGTATCCACGGTTGTGCTAATTGCGACGGCAGCACATCGCGCCATCACGGCGCCACGAAAAGCATGCATGACATCGCTCAGGGCCGAAAACGACATGCGCATGTCGGATCTTCAACCGAATGTATGCTACCAGCAAGTGACAACTCTGCTGCTAGGTTGAATCCTTACGGTTTACCTTCTGCCTGTAGAATCCGTTATCTGTTGACCCAATACCGAAGCACAAGCAGAGAACAGATCGTCCAAGAGTGTCAGTCACTTGGCTCGAACCAGCTGCTTTGAGCTGGCTGGAGACATTGCATAACGCATCTTATGTGCAAGCAGGTATGATCCGAACTATGCGTGAATTGTGTGGTAAGATATGCTAGACGAGACAGCCAAAGCTCCCAAGATGCCTCGACATGCGCGTCACCTGAAGCTTTGCTCTCATACCCATCTTCCACCCCTAGTCTCTGGCTATGGCTTCCGGTCTGCCTCTCGAGCCTTGACTATGAGTGGCGGCTTCAGCCAGAAAGAGTATGTTTGTTGATCCATCCAGTCATCACAGCTTTCGTTGAGCTCGAAGTCGAAGTCCCACAACAAGTGGCCCAAGGCAAGCCTCAACTCATAGTGTGCCAGACTGTAGGCGGAATTAGGCCTCTGCATAAAGGTGACCAGGGTAGTGGACTTACTTTCTTCCAAGGCAGGCGCGTGGACCGACTGAGAAAGGGTTGAACGCGTTCTTGTCGTCCTTCTCAAACTCCACGGAGCCTTCAGGCAACCATCTCTCTGGAGCGAAATCGTCTGGTCGGACGAAGTTTCTCGAGGAGTGAAACATCGGATAGTGGAGTATAAACACCGTGGCGCCCTTCGGAACATACTTGCCACAAATCTGCATACCGGCTGCTGGTACCAACCTCGCCAACGTCTCCGGAGCGCCAGGGTAGACTCGCATGGCTTCGTCTAGAACTGCGCTCATGTACGCTAACCTCGGCAGTGCCTCTATTGTCATCGCGTCTTTCGACTTGAAACTGTCATAGATCTCTTGCTTCAATCTCATCATGCAGTGGGGATTCTTCAAAAGTAAATATAGCGTTCCCGAAAGCACTGTTGCCGTAGTTTCTGACCCTACCACCATGAAGAGAGCGGCATTGCCGACCATTTGATCCAGAGAGAGGCTCGCTTTCTTTCCGCCGGGTCCACCGGTGATCAGACCCCAGAGATCTGGACGATCGGTCTTTCTTTCCAATCTTTCCTTCACACGATCTTCGGCGAACTTCATGTGCGCATCTCGCTTTGCTTTCATCGACTTCGGGACCAAGAGCGGCAGGATCTTTGACGCAAAAGGAACGTGGTAAAATACCACGATGCGGATGGTGACTACTTTGATCGTTGCAACTATCACACGAACCCAGCTGTTGTATTCTGATCGCTCCAATAGACCAAGAGAGGTGCCGAAAGCTAAATCACCCATAACGTCGAAGGCTAGGAAGTTGAACATGTCTACCATGTTCGTCTCGAGACCCTGATCAGCGCGCGACTGGACGGCTGCTGTCAATCTGTTGACGTGCTTGAGCAACAAGGGCTCCTGCTCCTTCAGTGCCCGGGTGGAAAACCCTTGATTGAAGAGTTGGCGTTGTTCTCGATGCTTCTCGTCATCCAGCACGTCGATGATGCCCGGCTCTCCCGACATAGGCGGAGGGTTAGCAAGAGGGTTTTTTGGCAGCGGCTTGCGAGATGTGTAGTTGCCTGTCCCATGGATGTCTTTCGAAGTCAGCGTCGAGAAATATGTATGCGGAAGAGGTCATGTTTACCCTTCCATGCATTGCTAGAGGTGTAGCTCAATTCCCAGGGACTCAATCGCACAATTGGCCCATATTGCTCATGTAGACGGTGCGCATCAAACACCGTAGTACCCCTCCATCTAGAAAGAATGCGGGGTATAGGAGATGCTCGCCATAAGAACGGACCGGGGTAGTGTCGAAGTGGATGGATGAGAATATTGTACGACAGCCATCCTGCGATGGAGGTAATCTGATCACGATTAGAATTTCTACACCCTCATCGTACGAGTGAAGTAGCTTACTGCTACCGAAAAAATGCGTAGAAAGAGTAGAACAACTGTCATGATGAGATACACAATGCTTGGATGACACAGAGTTGCTCCGAGGGAATCTGTGGTGTGTACAGAAAGACCATGGGCATTTTTAGCCAGCTTCATTGCTTGTCCGATCAACCAAGGCATGCACTGACCGCTTCTCAAGTGCGATAAGGAATGTCATTTTCCTCGATTGGCATCACGCGACACCTTCTTGCCTTCGGTAGTTTTCTGGATACACACGGTCTTTACTCGGCGTCTCTTCGCAAGCACCGTATGCAACCCTATACTTGATCAAGACAAGTGGAGATGGCTGGTTCCACAGCGCGTTACAATCTAGAGTAGCTCCTAATCTCTATATCGTGGGGGATGTAAGTAGGTCCGTTTCAAAGAATGCTAGGAGTGATGAGTGAGCGAGTCTTGTGTACAATGAATCGCATAGTAGAGTACGTTGTATATAGTTATCACAGGAATCATAGCTCGCGGAACAGTCTATATACCAGCTGGTTCAACATAGCGAATCGTTCGTGATTCCGTAGACAGTTTAGGTATTTTTCGATATGCGCAGCCAGTCTGATCATTTCGCGCCTTCTGTGGCGTTCTTTTGCCCTCAAAGCAAGGCCCCCACAGAGGCGTACCTCGAGCAGCTCCAAAAGTACATTGTTGAAACGCCCCTACTCCTCCCATTTGCAGAAGCCATCACGTCGTTGACGGACACATGGACCATACTTTGTGACGGCCACCCGGACATAGCCAAACTCAAATCGGGCAAGCGACATGTCGTCAGTCTGAAGCGATGGATAACCGACGGAATATCTGGACCTGTTTCAAGCTCCATGTCCGGTATTCTAGCGTTGCCGCTGTTGGTGGTTATCCAGATCTGCCAGTACTTCCAGTTGCTCGAGTTGCATGGTCTCACGCACGAGCGAATGCTGGCAAGCCTGAAGAAAGGTGGCGGCGCTCAGGGATATTGTGGAGGTCTTCCTACAGCCTTTGCTGTTTCTTGCGCCAAAGACGAGGAGGAGGTGGTCCATCTTGCAACCAAAGCTTTACGACTGGCATTTGCCGTGGGCGCATTTGGCGAATTGGGTGACGACGAGTTGGTGGAGGGAGCCACGACCATTGCAGTACGCCTGAGAACCCCTCCGCAAGGAGATGAGCTTGTGGCAGGTATTCCTAGAGTAAGTTGGGATTCTTTTCGTATTCGCTGCAGGGCCTCTCCCCTGTCGGTCTTTGGACTTGTGTCACAGGAACATGACTTCCACCGAAGCAAACAAGCAGCATTTAGCAATTCCATTCCTGTGTAACAGCTACTTACAACATGCAGTGCTACATTTCGGCGATCACAGACCCAAAAACGATAAGTATCGTAGGCCCTGTGCTAGAGCTCGAGAAGGTGGCAGAAAGAGCTCGTAACCGTGGTTTGCTAGTCACCGATATCCATATCCGTGGCAAAGTGCACAACCCGGAGAACGCGCCTTTGGTCAAAGTGCTGTTTGACATTTGTCGGGAGCATGACGACATGATGCTGCCTGATGCTAGTCAGCTGCGAGTTCCTGTGCGATCGAATTTGGATGGCAGCTTGCTGCATGATTGCTCGCTGACACACGAGGCAATCAACACCATCCTCGCCTCTCGATGCGAGTGGTATCGGCTTTTGAAGGATGTCGCACAGGACCTAGCGGGAAGTGGTACAGACGCCCATACATTTGCTTTGTTCGGCATAGGAGACCCAGTCCCCCTGATGCCGTTCCACAACGCTCGCTTGCGGATATCGAAGATGGAAGTCCATACCACTGTTCAGGGGGCCAGGTTGGCTGAATACAAGTAGTAGGTAGCCCCAACAGGCTGACGCGACTAGCGCCGCGCTAACACATCACGCCAGCCCGGAAGACGCCATTGCCATCACTGGTGTTTCATGCCGACTCCCACGAGCAGCCGACCTCGAAGAACTATGGCAGCTCCTCGCCGCTGGCACATCGACTTGCGAAGAGATCCGCCATGACAGGGTTCCGATGCGCGAAAGCTTTCGCGCGTTGCAAAACGACAAATGGAAGCCGAAGTGGTTCGGCAACTTCATTGATGGGGTCGATGAGTTCGACTGGGCTTTCTTCCGCTCGAATGCCAAGGAGGCTGCCAGCATGGACCCTCAGCAACGCATCCTCTTGGAACTGACCTATCAAGCTCTGGACAGCGCGGGCTACCTCCGCAAACATGTTCGCGAGAACGGAGACAAAGTCGGCTGCTTCGTCGGCGCAAGTTTCATCGAGTACACGGACAATACGAGTGCCCATCCACCAACTGCATATACAGCGACTGGTACCATTCGGGCATTCTTGTGCGGCAGGCTTAGCTATCACTATGGCTGGACTGGACCGGCGGAAGTCATCGACACGGCCTGCTCCTCTTCGCTTGTCGCCATCAATCGTGCCTGCCAGTCCATCTGGTCGGGTGAGTGTCCTATGGCTGTTGCTGGAGGAGTGAACATCATCTCCGGAGTTCACAACTATCTGGGTCTTGGCAAGGCCGGCTTCCTCAGCCCGACCGGTCAATGCAAGCCTTTCGATCAAGCGGCTGATGGCTATTGCCGTGGAGATGGTGCTGGAATGATCGTATTGAAGCCCTTGAAACAGGCGATGGCAGATGGTGATCCAGTTTTAGGCGTCATACCGGGGTCGTCCACCAACCAAGGCGGTTTGTCTGCATCTTTGACAGTCACTCAACCCTCGGCACAGGTTGAGCTATACCAGTCGATTCTCGAACGTGCTGGAATGAGTCCAAACCATGTGTCCTACGTTGAAGCCCACGGGACCGGCACACAAGCAGGCGATCCTCTTGAGGTGAGCAGCATCAGAGACGTGTTTGGTGGATCAGATCGTCCAACCAAACTCTATCTTGGTTCTATCAAAGCCAATACTGGCCACGCAGAGTCGGCGGCTGGGGTCGCTGGACTGCTCAAAGTCATCGCTATGTTATGGAAGAAAGCAATCCCGCCCCACGCATTGTTCAAATCTTTGAACCCCAAGATTCCCTCATTGGCCCCGGACAAGATTGTCATCGCAAAGAGCCTGGAACCATGGGAAGTACCCTTCAGAGCTGCGTGGGTGAACAACTACGGCGCGGCTGGAAGTAACGCATCGCTTGTTGTCTGCGAAGGGCCTCGGAGGAGCTCTAGCAAAGCGTAAGTGTGAATCTCGCTCCTAGAAAGCTAAGCCTAACCTATCTGAATAGACCGACTCAGCTGCCTGCGGGTACCCACTATCCAATCATACTCTCAGCCCACACAGTTGAGAGTCTGAAGGCTTACGCAGCTGTCCTTAAATCGTACATCAGCCAAGGAGATCTGAGCCTCTCGAGCCTTGCTTACACCCTATCGGAGCGGCGAAAGCGCCATTCGGTGGCCTGGATGACAACAGCTTGCGACATTGCCGGCTTGCGCACCGAACTCTCCACGGACATCTCGTCATGCAGCATACCCCAACCTTCGAAGCGTATCGTGCTTGCATTCTCCGGCCAAAGCAAGCAGAATGTTGGTCTATCGAAAGCGGTTTACGAGTCAAATCCCAGGCTACGCTACTACCTCCAAGAGTGCGATCGAATCCTCGTCGCGCTTGGAACTCCATCGATCATCCCGGCTATCTTCCAGACCACCGTCATTACCGATCCAGTTCTGTTGCAGACAGGTACCATGGCGGTCCAATATGCTAGCGCTAGGTGTTGGATCGATGCTGGCGTGCAGCCCGCTTGCGTCATTGGACACAGCTTCGGAGAGTTGACAGCAATGGCCGTATCGGGTGTGCTCTCTCTTGAAGAGGCCCTCAAACTTGTTACTACCCGAGCCCAGCTCATGGTGACTAAATGGGGACCAGAGAGAGGTACTATGCTAGCAATATTTGCGCCGTACTCTGTTGTCGAACGTGTCATTGATGCAATCGGTGGTGAATCCCTAGAGATTGCTTGCTTCAATGCCACTAACAGCCACGTCGTAGTTGGTACCAAGATTGCGGTGACCAATGCGGAAAGACTGCTGGTTACTGACCCCTCGTTCAAGGGTGTCAGCAGTCGGAGAGTCGATGTAACTCATGGCTTCCATTCCGTCTTCACGGAGCCACTTCAGAACGACTTCATGGAGTTTTTGAAATCATTGGACTTCAGAGAAGCTTCTATTCCCATCGAGCCATGCACAAAGGTGCACACTTCATTGATCAATGCTGAGCATGTTGCATCACATCTTCGCCAACCGGTCTACTTCATCGACGCCATTCAGCGGATAGAAGAGCGCCTGGGAGGCTGCATCTGGCTTGAAGCAGGATTCGATTCATCCATTATCCCCATGATTAAGCGTGCGACAGCTGAACCGGAGATTCATTCATTTCTCAACATCAAGACGGCTGATGTTAGTCAACCTACCAACGTTCTCTCTCAAAGTATCATCCACCTCTGGAAGGAAGGGATCGATATCACCCCATGGGCTTTCCTGTCTCCTTCCGAAGCTGGTTTAGAACCAGCATGGCTACCCCCCTATCAATTTCAGAGAACGAAAGCTTGGCTCGAGAATGTTGATAGAGCTACTGAGCTTCAGCGGAGTTACGAAAGTCTTGGCTCGCAAAAGCTCGAGACCGCTTCTGTTCCGATCCCTGTTCGCTTGCTGCATCATGCTGAGTCTACTAGCAGTGCGAACAAGTTTGTTGTCAATAATTCGGCCAGCCGCTTTCGTGAGGTCATCAGTGGCCATGCAGTCCGTGGTCGGCCGCTTTGTCCCGCTTCCATGTACATGGAGTGTGCGGCTATGTCAGCTCAGATTCTGGGTGCAGACCTCGGATCTAAATCGCTAGCATTTGAGGACCTATCATTCGAATCACCGCTAGGCGTCGACCTGGATCGCAACGTCAATCTGACTCTCGAAAATATTGACAAAAACGGATGGAAGTTTGTTCTTTCGAGCTCTTCCGGGCAAGCAACCAGTTCCCACCGCTCAACTGTTCATGGCAGGGGTCGGATGGCTCTAGTAGAGAATCCTCGATTTTCTACATACAAGCGGCTCATAGCTGACCGCCTTGACTCAATTCGATCGAGTCCGAGCTCGGAGAAACTCAACGGCGGACGAGCCTATAAGCTGTTCTCAAAGGTTGTGGACTACGCCGACTTCTTCCACGGGATTCAAAGTATCGTCATTGACAACAACGAGGCACTAGCCGACATCCGTATGCCAGACAGTCATCTTGGAGGCAATGAAAGCGCAGTAACGAAGTATTGCGACACTGTGTCCATTGACGCGTTCATTCAAGTCTCCGGCCTTCTCATCAACAGCAGCAAAGTATGCCCACAGGGTCAGGTTTTCGTAGCTTCCGGCCTCGAAAGTGTCACGACGTCCAAACATTGCGACTTCGACACTCACAAGGAATGGGACGTCTATGCCATTTTCACTCTCATCGATGATGTGCATGCGACCGGCGACGTCTTCGTTTTGACCAAAGACGGCGAGGTAGCCATGACAGCTATCGGTGCCAAATTCCATCGTCTCGAAATCTCCAAGCTTGAGCGAACGCTTGACGCAGCCAATGGATCAAGATTAACCTCGAAATCGTGTTCATCTCTCTCTCTTCGCGAGAACTCTAGGCCCGCTATGCTCGAGAGCCCTCCGCCATTGACGCCCGATGGCGCTTCCAACTCATCAAGTGCTTCCTCGGTGGCTGGCGACGAAGCCAAAGAAACAGATGATCCGTTGAGGGCGATGATCTCCGCATATACTGGCGCACCAGCAGATTTCATTGCCTCAAACACTTGTATCGGTGATCTTGGTATCGATTCACTGGCGTCGGTCGAACTCTCGGACGAGATTAACGACCGTTTCGGGAAGATTGTGTCGCCTGGCGAGCTTCTAACGGTGAGCTTTGGTGCATTGAGCCAAACCATATTTTCTGGCGTCACCAAAGCCGACCGAAAGCAAGTCTCACCAGTAATCACGCCGACGGCTAGATCTCCCTCCCCGGTCTCTAAGACATCCAAAACCGGATTAATGCCTCATTCAAGCCCGGAGGAAGGTGCCAAGGACTCTATTGGTAGGACTCGACGCGCGAAACTGTTCGAGCTTATTTCAGATCTTTGTGGCGTTGCTGTCAGCCATATCGAAGATCACCAACTTCTTCAGGACCTCGGCTTCGACTCTCTATCCACGACAGAACTCGTTTCCTGCCTATCTGAAGAGTTCAACGTCGATATCAATGGTATTGATAGCCTCCTTGACGTTTCTGTCAAGGATCTGATGCACTTGGCTGGACTTTCTCCAATGAAGTCAAGTATCACCCCACTTTCGAAGCCGTCAAACTCACCTGTGCTTGATCCAACCATACACCATTCTATCAGAACTGCCGAGATTACGGATCCGTTTCAATCTCTCTTGGAGGCAGAGTCTTCCTTTGAAGATTATGCCCGGTCTTGCCAGTTTACAGAGTATCTAGCAAAGGTCTCTGCTCGTCAGGACGAGCTTCTTCTTGCTTACCTGATTGAAGCTTTCCAGAAGCTAGGTATTGATTTCAAGACCATTGCGCCGGGCCAGAAGATTCCCGATTTCGGATATCAGTCTAAGCACAGTAAGGTAGTGCACAGATACTACGAGATTCTTCAGAGGCATTGTGTTATCGAAAAGAAAGACTCCGGATATATCCGGTCATTTTGTTCACCCACCCTTCCTCCCAGCTCGTCCCAGCTTCTACGCCACCTCATCACCGACCACCCAAATTATCGTTGTGAGGCTGAACTCATGGCTCTCACCGGACCGAAGATTGCAGAATGCTTGATGGGTGTGGAGGACCCTGTTAAACTCCTCTTTGGCACCAGCACGTCCCAGGAAATCGTTGGAAACTTCTACACCCAAGCCCCTATGTTTGCCACTCTGACTGAGGTTCTTGTGGACTTCATGGTTCGATTGGTCAAGAAGGCAAATGGACCAGTTCGTATTCTCGAGGTTGGAGCCGGCATGGGAGGGACTACCAAGCGGCTTGGTGAAGCACTAGGTGCTCTCGGCCATTCCATTGAATATGTATTCACGGACATATCTTCGACCCTGGTCCGAAACGCTTCTAAGAAGTTCAAACACTCGTGGATGCAGTTCAGAACGCTTAACCTTGAAGTCGAACCTCCTACAGATATGGTTGGCAGGTTCGATGTCGTCATTAGCACGAACTGTGTTCATGCAACCGCCAACAGAACTGAAACCTGTCGTCGTATCAAGCACATGCTCAATCCGCATGGTGTCTTGGTGCTCTCAGAAATCACTACGATCTTCGACTGGCACGAGGCTGTTTTTGGTTTGCTGGACGGTTGGTGGTTGGCGGTCGATGCCACACATGCCATTCAACCTGCAGCAGTCTGGATGAACTTCATGCATCAAGCTGGGTTTGCAAGCGCCACCTACTCTCAAAGCACAATGCCGGATTGCAATCTTCAGCGGCTACTTATAGCCTCTGTGAAGCAGTATCCGGAACCACAGCGTCACAGTGACTTGCCAACGTCTGGTGTTGACACAGTTGTTTACAAGGTCGTTGATGGTATTGAGATAGAAGCCGATGTCTACTTGCCGAACAGCCCTCCAATTAGCTCGATGCCTGTAGGTAAATGGCCCTCCGCACGCGTTGCTGTTCTGCACTAAACGTCTGGCAGCATTGATGATCCACGGAGGTGGCCACATGACACTTTCACGCAAAGCAATCAGACCAGCACAGACAAAGTTCTTGTTGTCGCACAACATTCTTCCCGTCAGCATAGACTATCGGTTGGTTCCAGAGGTGAATGTCATTGACGGACCGTTTTCCGACGTACGAGATGCATACGTTTGGATCCAGACAAAGCTCTCTGCTATCGCATCTCAATACGGCATCTCGATAGACCAAACTCGCATAGTTTCGATTGGGTGGTCAACGGGTGCCCATCTCGCCATGAGCCTTGCTTGGACTACCAAAGCGCTCGACATCCCGTCACCAGCCGCCATATTGGGCTTTTATGGCCCAACCGACTTTGAAACTGGGGCTCTGGAAAGGCATCAGGAAGAGCAGTCTTACGGAGAGTTCCCTGCCCGCAGAATGCGACTTGAGAAAATCATGCAGGCTCTGCCGCGGGCACCCGTGACGAACTATGGCACCATGATGGATGGTAGTCGATTGGGTTGGATCAAGCCCGGCGACCCACGCTCTGAGCTCATCTTCGCGGTTCTCAAGGAGGGCATCGGGCTAAACGTTCTGCTCTACGGCCTTTCTCCTAAGGCTCTGGCCCAAAAGCCTGACCCAGAGCTTGTCAGAGCGATTAGCCCAATGGCGCATGTGCGAGACGGCTCCTACAATGTCCCCACATTTGTCATTCATGGGCTACAGGATGAGATTGTTCCGTTCAAGACAGCCGAATCGTTCGTAAAGGAGCTGGACAATTCTGGAGTTGAATGTGGCTTCTTACCGGTTCCTGGAGTGAAACACATCCATGATCTGCATCTCAAGCCGGGAAGCAGAGAGTGGAAAAGCCAAGTAGAACCAGGATATCTGTTCCTGTTCAAGCATCTAAAGATGTCCTTTT
>Ga0265797_10010882_pt1 | contig 11500 bp, 14 predicted proteins | sample P2T30metagenome_FD_192433 | JGI IMG/M metagenome (GOLD analysis project Ga0265797, IMG submission 192433) | Plant litter microbial communities from East Loma Ridge, Irvine, California - P2 T30 | ecosystem: Environmental > Terrestrial > Plant litter > Unclassified | place: USA: California... | reverse complement strand
ATGCATTGCGGCAAAGCTACGGAGCTGAGGGGGAGAGTCTTCGAAAGCACCCCAAGAGACGGACCTGGCGGCACGGCGTTTCTTTGAATTTTTATTTTGTTCGATTGTGTTTTCACATCACGTTTCCTGCTCCTTTCTTTGTGTGCCTCGAGATCTGAGATGAGATAGACACCTGCGTGGTGTGGGATAAATGAACGAATTAACACTTTTAAGAACTAACTGATTTCTTTGCATGGCTTCAACGCCATTCTTCAGACGCGCGTTTGTGCCATTACCGCCACCACCGCTAGCTTGGAGTTTCCTATATCTTTCATCAGCAATACTAGAAAAGGAACGGCAAAATGAATGCATGCGATCCCTCCCTTGGTCGCCGCTGCACGCGATTGACCGTTTTGCAGGAAACTCTATTATGTATGCCGATTACGATTTAGTTTCTCGCGAATCGAACTCCGCATCATCACAAGTGCGGAGTGCAGAAGTGGAGAAGGGGAGCTGTTGTAGAGCTACAGCTACCTCCGCGATACCTTATGCTTGCGGGGTGAGGCGGCCTACCGGATCGGGACGACGGTGATGGTGTCTGTTTCGTGTGGTTGTTGTACTGCAAGTTGTCGGTGTTGTTGTGAGGGGTAAGGTGTCGACGGCTAGGCGGTGTTTCGTAGCATGTTGCTGATGATGTTGTGCAATGGACAGTGTATATAAGTGTTCCTTAAGTTCTTCCGGAATTCATCTCGATACCCATCTCTCGATCCAAGCATCCAAGCAGATCAAGAAAATTGTCCGACGAAGAACAGCTCGAACCAACAACTAAAAAACGAGAAGCACCTTGCCAACTCCAACAAGCAATCCCCTCAAACCCACCAACCTACCACCGCGAGGATGTCCTCCACCACCACAACCCTCAAACACCCCAACATCGCCATCACAACCAACCCCTCCCACGACCTCTCCATCGTCGAAGTCCCCATCCCATCGCCCGCCGCGGGAGAATGCCTGATCCACGTCACCGCCACCGGCATCTGCGGCAGCGACGTGCACTTTTGGAAACACGGCGGCATCGGGAGCTCGAAAATCACTTGCGAATTGGGTCTGGGGCATGAGAGTGCAGGCGAGATTGTTGGGCTGGGAGAAGGGGTTGAGGGGTGGAAAGTTGGTAAGTTTTCTCTTTTTTGTCTTTGACAAATGGTTCTTCACTCACTTTAAAACTTTGGAAGCTTGAGATGGTGGTGGTGCGAAAGATGTTCCAATGCAGGAGCAAGCGAACCTGCGCTTGCTCGATTTGTTGCCTTGTCGCCATTTTGCTCCGCAAAAAGGATGCTCTATGCTACTTCATATATCGTACATGCAAATCCTCGTACTTCTTACACAACCGCTGACACTGGTTTCTGGCTTCTAGGTGATCGAGTGGCTCTCGAGAACGGGATTCCGTGCTCGAAACCTTCCTGTACGGCCTGCCGCACAGGGCAATACCACGGCTGCCCCGACATGATATTCTTCTCCTCGCCGCCGGTGCACGGCACGTTGCGACGCTACCACGCTCATCCAGCTGCCTGGTTGCACAAGTTGCCAGACAGTATGACTTTCGAAGAAGGCGCGTTGCTGGAGCCGTTGTCCGTTGCGCTGGCGGGTATTGAGCGGGCTGGGTTGAGACTGGGAGATCCGCTGGTGATTTGTGGTGCCGGACCGATTGGTTTGGTCAGTCTACTTGCGGCGCATGCGGCCGGCGCAGCGCCGCTGGTGATCACTGATCTGGACGGGAATAGGTTGGAGATGGCAAAGAGGTTAGTGCCGAGGGTGAGGACTGTCAAAGTTGCGAGTGGTGTTGGTCCAGAGGGTGTGGCGGAGGACATCAAGAAGGCGCTGGGTCAGGAGGCTGGATTGGTGTTGGAATGCACTGGCGTGGAGAGCAGTATCCACAGCGCCATCTATGTGAGTCGATCCGGGAATAAGGAGAGTCGTATGAGCAATGCTTACACTCTAAGCAGGCCTCTCGCTTTGGCGGTACTGTGTTCATCATTGGCGTGGGAAAGAACTTCCAGACCATTCCATTCATGCACGCCTCGTTCCGCGAGATCGATATCAGGTTCCAGTTTCGGTACCACGAGACGTATCCAAAAGCGATCTCGCTGGTGTCGGAAGGGCTGATTGATTTGAAGCCGCTGGTCACGCATCGTTTTACGTTGGACCAAGCGAAAGAGGCTTTTGAAGCGGCTTCTACACCTGCGGCGAAAGCGGTGAAGGTGCAGCTTCTAGACGCTTAAGTATAGGCGTCACTCGACCAGACTCAACAGCTGAGTCTCGACGTGCAGGAGGCGAGGCCGGAAGCAGAATATCCTTGTAGAATTTGGGATAGTTCTTGATGACCCCAGGATCCTTCAGAAGAGGTTTGGCGGATTGCCGCGGTCTAAGGGGAAAGATTGCCTGTGTTTTACTCACTTCAATCTGTTAGCAAATTGGCGATAGCCATCTTATCACGCAAATTCTGACCTCTCCCCGGCGCCCATGCTTCGAAACCGTCCACGCTCTGCTTCAGACTATAGGTGAAGTTGCCCTCATCCTCATCATCTGGCAGCAGGCGGGCGGTGTTACCTTGCATGGACATGACCCTGTCGGCCCAGCGCATCAATCTCTTTACCAGATCCGGGAAGCCCAACCGTGACATCCCACCCCGTATATCAATCATTCGCCTTTGCGCTGGCCGATGCACCGTATTTGCCGCATTGCGGTCCCCGTACATACACTCGTGTAGAGCAATGCGACCAACAGCAAGAATAAGCCCATCACCCGCAGATCGTTTGGGATCGCGCAGTGCCTCATTGATCGCCTTGATCGCCTGAGTTTGCAACCAATATGAGCACTCTTTGTTGAGCGAGCCAATTCTTATGAGGTCTCCTGAAGCGAATAGTAGACGCACGTAGAACAGCGCAGGCTCCTCCATGGCATGCTGTGTCATGAACCATTCCCATCTAGTTCCTTGATCAGAAGTGATGTTCAGGACCGGCCATGCTCTTGGAGCAAACACTGTCATCATGTAGTGCAGCAAGCCATCAAACCACGGCTGCCACTGTACAGGATAACAATTGAATGGGTCGTGTCGTCCTGAGTTGATCGTGGCTGGTCTGGGTACTGCATATCGTGCTATGGCTCGCATGGTTTCAATCTGGTCGTCTGGTCTCATCACAAACTCGTCTATGTCCTCGTCCAAGCAATCTGGAGATGTTGCCGCAGAGGAAGGAGGCGTGACTTTCTTGCATTCCTCACACTCGCAGAGGCGAGCGGGCGACTTTGAGCGTGCGGAGGAGAAGACCGGTTCGTGCGCGACAGAGGATGCAGTCGAACGTGATAATTGCGAGACATCAGTTCCAGCATCTGAGAAACCCTTGGAGCTTCTGGAGCTTGTTGAAGACGGCGAGTGCGCGGTCATCTGCTGTATTGGAGGAAGCGTCACAAATGTATGTTGTCGAGGATCGGGTAGCATGGGTGTGCGGCCAAAATCCCTCGCTTGCTGAGATGATGATACTGGAATGACGGGCTTCGCATCCTGGGCTGCGGCCTTCTGTGCATGCTCTGCCTCATTTTCTTCTCGTTTGCGGTCAGCCAGTTTGCGTGCGATGGTCGCTTTCCGGGCAGCAGCGGAGGCTTTGGCAGCTTGCACGCGCACCGCCTTCCGGCTCTCCTTATTGATACCGGCATCGAATGCGACAAACGAGATGCCGCCCTGCTGCGCGCGTGGCTTTAAAGATGATGCGCCCACGGTGCTTGAGCTTTTTGCTCCACCGCCGCTGCCACTTGCACTCTTCCCGACACCGCGTCCGTTTGGCGCTTGAGACACCATTGGGCCAGGCGTGGAGGACGGAGACAGTTCCCTCTGGGACTCGGGAAGCTGCTATTCGATGTCCTGGGAGGTGTTTGAGAGTGCAGGATGCCAGTGTGCAGACATGGACACACGCAGCAGCAGCTCGATTACAGGTGAGGCCAGGGCGAGTCAGGTGATGGCTTTAGGTTGGGTTCGGGCTAACGGTGTGACGGCAGGGTTAAGGGCAAAGATTGAAGACGGGACGGGCGCCCAAGCGGGCAAAAAGATGGGGACAAGGTGATGGTGCAATAATAGCAGTGGTGATAATGGGGGAGCTGTTTGTCAGTATGTATGTGGGAGTAAGTACAGAGAAAGACGGTACGAATGAAACCTCACGACGACAGAAACACTGGCAGGGCGGGCGTGGTGTCTTGAACATCCCGTTCCAGCGTGCGGAGGATTGAGACGCGATCAATCGAGGGTGCGAGGGTCCCTTGTTCCTCGGTCGATCAAGTAAAGTGCGCAAGTTGCAACGCAAGCGTTCAAGCCCATTGCGCCCAATGGGAAGTGGCGGGAACAACCCCCGAGATTTCCGAGTAATATATCTGGGAGCGATCGGGCGAAGACGTGTTGCACCAGACATGGGAGCAGTGTCAGTCCATGCCTCTTTGGCTCTGACGGGAACAGCTGGAGCTGCAGCTGACAGGCCTTGTTATCGTCTTTCATCATCGCCACCTCGGCTTCTCGCCTGCCGCTTCCTTTTCACCCATCGCTGTATTGCCGCCAGCCACTACCAGGGCAGGGCGAGGCGGCGAGAGTCATGGGCGTGGGTGTTCGCCCATCAGGGTGATGATCTACCCGCCTGTCAAACCGACGCTTGGACAAAGGAAGCGAGATCTCCTCGAGGAAGACTTATTCAAGGCCAGAGGACGACTACCGACCTTACTGTGCGTATGTGTATGTATCGCGGCACTGGCGAGACCTGTCCTGCATGCATGTGTCCTGCACCCTCTTCTCAAACAATGTGACGACTCTTCACATCGAGCACTGCACACACTGAAACGCCGCACGTAGCGAGGCTCTAGCGCGTGGCTGCGCACGTGTACTATGCGAGAATGCTCACCTCGTCCTGACCTGACCCATGCTTGGACTCCACCAAATATTGGTGTCACAATATACAGCGCGTCATGCTCGAGCTAATCGACAATAATGCCAGGGCACAACAGACACGGATTTGCTTCTCCGGAGGTTATTCGGTTGCGGCTCAGCCGGAACATTCGACTTTCACATTGCCTTACACGGCGAGGAACGTTGTGAGCATTTCCCACCATGCTTTGAAGACGATGGCTTTTTGGCCCGAAACGCTTATTAGAAGACGGTGTGTTATTTTTTGCAATTCTTACTTACAGGATTCAAACTCAGCTACAACGCAAGTCAGTTTCCTTGTTGACCTTCAAGGGCGCATCTCGTCGCAATCCAGATCATCGGAAGAAACGAATGCGAAGACTTTGGTGGGCGCTGCGACGGCGTGACCTCCGACTAAAGCCAGAAAATCTGCCTGCCTTCGTGAAGATGATTCCTTTCGGACAAGCCTTCTGTGGTGATGGCCTCTTTGAACTTGGGAAGGCTAACAGTCGCCTTGCTGATCTCGTAGGCAGAGAAACAGCCTACAAGGCCTACATAGAGGGATGCATTTTCTGGCCCATAAGAATGGAGAGGCCAGTAGCTCAACTAGGAGAACGCTTCCTTCGCCTCGGTTGTGGTGGTTCACATGTGGCGGTTCTGTTACTGGTCAGCTCGGAATGGCTGCAATGTCTGCCTGCACAACCGAAAGAAAGTTGAGCGAACACTTAGCGTAGAGCCAAATGATCATTCTTACGCCCAAAGCCTTACTGCCCGTTGTGTGTGCGGACGGCGGCTTACCCATTGCGGCCTTCCACCAGGTTTCTTTGAGATCCTCGTAGGTCTCAACAGTGTCTCGTCGTCTTGTGTACTGGTAGGCTCAAGCACGCCACCAAAACAGATACCTACACGCCACTTCAACATTCGCACACGATCGCGAAGCATCAGTCTTCCTTGATCGCCGTTCAAGCCTTTACAGTTCTTCGGCTCCTTCGTCACGCCTTCCAAATTGCCAAATCCAACTTACTAGCCTTTACAATTACCATCGCCAGCTACTACCACATGGAAGCGTAATGCGGTATCCGCTTACTGTCTTCAATAGCTTTTCTTTGCTCTGGAAATGATGTTCCCACATCGTGCGGTCGCTGACTCTCGTTGTTTTGAAAGTCAGTCGCCATCTTCATCGAAGGAAACGACCGTCGCTCTCTGGCCTAGGATATCTGCACCTCATTCTCACTGTGTCTTTGCGCTGGTGCCAGTGATCTGATGTGGTCGAAGCGCGCTTGTGAGCTTTGGCCCTTTTTATAATGGCGCTTCCACTGAGAAGTTATGAACACCTCAATGGTCTGTATGCTGATATCTTCAGACACATAAAACCAAAGGGAAGATTAGCCGTGGAAATAATGCCGTTGTTGGTCATATTGATCCTCCCCTTATGCGCTAATGTCATCGGACTTGGTTTTTGTTACACGAAAATGCTCACTGTGGAGATCTTCGAGTACCAGGCGTGGATACCCGCAGAGTTTTTGCTGATCCCATTGTAAATACACATTTGAAGCGCTAGACAAGCCGCTGAGACGATGTCGAAGTCGATACTCATTCTTGTGGCTTGCACGATGGTGCCAACATATATAGATGCCGCAATAGCCATATACACCGCCGAGACATCGTCGAATCGTGCGTACTTCTCCCTAATCTCTACGCTAACACCATCGGTTGCGTACGGATGAGAGGCTGCGGCATCCATTGAGATTCCGTGCAAATGTGCGTACAAATCAGTTGACCACAAGCTAGTACCTTTAGGTATAGACGCCAAAAGACCCACGCACATAGCTGAGATAATTTTGTGTTGAGCGAGAGCTTCGGTGACTTGTATACTGCAACCATCGGATGCAGATGAGTGGATGGCTGCAACTCCAATCGAGATATAGTGAGTCGGACCGTGTATCTCAGTTGCCGAGGAGCTAGTATCATCGGCCGTAAAACCCTCAGAGACCGTGAGTACCATTGAAGCAAAGGACATACCTCCGTGGTTGGTATGCTGTTACCATCCAATTCGGATGTTGATGAGGCCGTGTGTGCCATTGAGATATAGTGAGTAAAAGCAGTGCATGTTCATAGCCTAAGTGGTAGTATCGTGACATGTAGACATACAAAAAGCAGTGAGTTCCATCGAGATAGAGCACAAAACTCCTTGGCTCCCATGCTGGTATCATCAGACATAGATACCTAAAACGACGTGAATACCAATGAAGCAGAGCATACATCTCCGTGGCTTGCATGCTGGTGCCGTCGGATGTATGCTATCGAGAGGGCTTTGTGCGCCATCGAGACAATCTGAGTTTAATTATGTGAAGTGAAGGCCTTTATAGTGAGACCAGGCCACGCAGACTTCGAAAGAGCCTTGTTCACCATTGAGATATCGTCACTCTTGCGCGTGTATCTCGGTAGCTTTGTGCAAATACCAGCAGGGATGGTCATAATAACAAGCAAACTCCATTGAAGAAATATCCTGAAAGCTTCGTTAAATGTATGAGACTCGTCCCTTCCCGCCCTTGCTGCCGACTCTCACTTCAACTTTTCAAAGCCATTCACTCCATCACTCTACTTCACACCACCGGAGCACCCATCCAGAGGCTGACCTGGACCTCGTAGAACTCCCAATCCTCCTCTGGGAAGAAGTCCTTCTCGCCCGGACGAAGGTTGCGCCAAGACCCAGTCGGGTGCATGGTGAACAGCTCCGTCAGGAACTCGCCCCAGGTGACTTTGTTGTGGAAGGTGTGGTACTGCCTCTCGTGACCCTTGAGGGCTACAACTTTCAAGTTGGCGCCGTACCAGACACCGGTGGCGATGGGCTGGGTGAGGAAACGTTTCCTCGGATCGTAGACACCAGACTCGAGCTCGTCCTGGACGGCCTCGTCGAGCTTGATGCGGGCGTGGAACAGATACGGGTGTCCGGCGATCGGCTCGCGTGGGATGAGGAGCAACTTGGTCGGGACATTGCGGGAGCGAATCTGGCACAGCGGCTTGAATCGTCAGCGCTGAGTTCTGGCAATCAGTAGGGCATGGCATACCTTGGACTTGGCAAGTAACTGCCTCGAGAACTTCTGAGGGAAGGTGGTCGAGGTCTTAGTGTGGGTGTAAGCACCGTTGCGCTGGCGAATGGCGAGACCTTTCGTGCGGCCAGAGTAGTCGGGAAGACCGTCCTCGGGCTTCGGGCGGACGACGAGCTCGATGTGAGTCATGGCCTTCTTGTCAACTCCTGTGGCCGAGGAATGCGAGGTGCCATGGTCCGCGTGGGCCTATGCCAATATCAGAACGAGTCCATGAAGCTCAGAAGAAATTGTTCACGTACCTTGGTGTCACTGATCTTGGACTCCAGAAAGGCGTGCGCTGCGGTAGCGTCGTAGGCTGGCGACAAGCCATAGACTTCTCCCTGGTCGTGGAGGTCCATCTTGGGCGCGTGTGCTGAGGGATCCGAGATAGTGCGAGTTGTCGTGGAGCTTGGTGGAAGTCGAGAATTGTTTTGGTTTTCCGGTCGCGACTTGTGCGAAAGGTAGTTCCTCAGGCACTGACGCAGTGAGCGAAGGCGAGTGTAGCGCAACATTGAAGTGGCTAGCTAGATGCGGCGTTCGCTGGAAATGCCGGCACGCGATTGGACAGACCCCTCATGCCAGTGAAGTGAGGTCGAGGAGCTCTAGCCTCTGACGCAACGAGGGGCTGGTCACCACCACCACACAGGCCAAGCTCCAGGTAGATAAATATTTCCCTCCCGCTTGCTGTCTCCTTCTCTCTCACCACGCGCGACGCGCACAACCGTGGGAGCTGAAGCAGCAAGGTCGCACCACTTGTTCGAGGCCGGACATCCTTTTTGCTTCGGCGGAGGATTTACCCGCTGGCTCAATCGCCCCTCTCGATCAGACTGAGAGTGTGGTCAGGGATATCGACTCCTTTCAGACAAGAATGGCTTGGTGTTCTGTGCTGCGCCTTGCACCTTCAGTCCCACCAAAGGTACGTACAAAACACCCCCCTAAAACTTTGTGACGGGTGGTGTAGCGCAAGCTCCTGGGTTGGAGTAGCAAGGCGAACCGCTCGCTCGAGGCTAATGGTCCTGTCGCATTGGCGAAGGACTACAGCCGAGAGTCTTTGCTGTGCCTTGCACCTTCAGTTCGCTCAGGTGTTTGCATGTACCGCCCCTGTTTATGCTGACCATCAGTCTCTCGAGCTATTGAGCTCGAGGTCCTGGAGGTCACATTGAACTAGGTCTATAGCCTTCGCGCCGAGTGAGTATCGCCGGTCGCTCATCACTCACCGCTCATCACTCGCCGCCCGCCGCTCGCCGCGGACAACAAAGCGTACCTTCGCCTTTCACTGAGCAGCGCGCAAAAAAGCTTCACCCACTTTTCTTTCCCTTCAGTGTTGATATCTTTGGTAGCGTGGGCATCTTCACATCTGAAGCCACCCTCTGTACTTGTGCGACAGCATCACCTAGGAGAACCCGCACGGCGCCCTCGAGTCGGCGGTCTTGCTTGCGGCGCATGTACAAGATTACAATCCACAAGATAGCTGCATCGGCCAGTACAAACGAGGTGACCCACCATCCCAAGCGCAACACCCAGCCGAAGAAGCTCTTACGCTTCTGGTTCTTGATAAAGCGATGGTTCTCCAGCTGTTCTCGAAGAGCAGCGACCTCTGTCGTGAGTTTGAAGAGCCCGTTTTCGACACGCTTGCGCCACTTCGCGTCACCAGGCGGGCTGGAGGGCTGGATTTGACGGGCTCTGGAGCCTTCAGGATCATGGGCGCCGATGCCTTCATCCTGTTCTGAGTTGTGGAGATCACCTGGGTCGACCTGGGAGAAAGGCGCGTCGACAAATTCTTCTTCCTGCTCTTCTTCATCCAACAATTCTTCCTCATCTGCCTGTGAAACAGGTGACAGGATCCTCAGAGGTCGATTGGCACCACCAGTAGCACTTTCCATCGCCGCAGCCGAGCTCGAAACCATTCCGTTACCCTCGCCTGATCTCTCACTCTGCAAATACCCGCTTCGCTCGACATGCCGCAGCGGACTTGAATGTTCGCTCGACGAGTGCTGCGAATTGCTCTTGATCTGGTCCCAAACGAATTCCAGCTCTTCCACCAACTGCTTTGCCTCGTCGGTTTGCGAAGCATACTTGTGCATAGTCTCGATGAGCTTCTCGATATACCTGCGCTTCGCTTCGGTGCGCGACAAGCCTTCGTTGTCTCTCCAAGCATCCCACTTCTCTTGCTCTTTGCGCAACTGGTCGGCAGACGTGTTCGGCTGGTTTGCGGATATTGGACGGTCGGCGATGGCGAGCACGTCGCCTTCCATGGACTGCTTGTATAGGCCATAAAGGGCCAGTCTGTCGCTTGATGGGGGCTTCTGCGATCCAGGCCGGATCTTATTGACTGTGTTGAGAGCGTGGCCGAACACGCGATCTGGAACGTGCATCAGTTCCTGTATACATGTTTGCTAGCTGAGATGGAACAGCAACCTACCCACGGAGTCCGCCATGACGAAAGATAGATAGCCTCAGATTGCGATGATGTCCAAACAGAAACCGCCCGACGGATAAATTTTACAGCAAATATACAGGAATTGTGAAGAACACAGCAACAGCTAAAAGATCATGGCAACATATCGTATGACAACGCGAAAGAAGAGATGATGTAGGGTCGCGTGAGGAGTACGACATAGTCTGAAGTGCGCCGCCCCTCCGATGCCGACATGACGGCTGGGACTTCGGCAGCATGTGAGAATGGGCTGGTCGCCTGCCTCGGCCAGCAGCCAGCAGCTAGCAGTATCGCTGATCAGATAAGAACCTTGAGACTATCAAGCATACACGTGACTATCTGCAAAGGAATGACTTTCGGACTATCTTTCATGCGAGTTTTCCCAGCTACTCGGTCAAAGCGTACATTTTCCGACCTCACCGATCTCGGCGCGCCTTCCTGTTCGCTGTATCTAGCATTGGGGTGCCGTACCAGCCGTGTTGCCGTTGCATTCGCTACGCTATTCGGCCAGTCTCCGTAAAAAGAACATGTTTATTCGATAGTAGGATCGGTGGGTTAGCATGGGGTGAGAGTCATACTTCACCGTCACTTCTCTCCTTCAAACCTCTTACAGGTATTTCTGGTTTTGCAAATTTTATTTCGATTGATGAACCTGGAAAAAACTTGCCTTTCGATCGTACATTGGATCTTTGCTCTGGACTATCTATCGTAGGACTATAGATCACATGGAAACATTAAACACAAGAACTTCCTCAACATGAGCAACGAGAAGCCTCCTCAAGAGGTGCCCGAGCTCACTGGAGCCGAATATGACCAGGTCACGGTCACACAACCATATCCGGAGCAGACCAAGACTCTACAACCACATAGCCGCGAATCATACGAGGAGCCTCAGATCGAGAACCAAGCAAGGAACAGATCCAACAGCGTAGGCGATGCAGAAAGCCAACGAACGAAACTGGAGCATGTTCGCTCTCACGTCTCAACACACGATGCACCAGGCGCCAGCAATGACCACCATTACGAACAAGGCGACGAGATCTACGACAAATT
>Ga0265797_10010881_pt1 | contig 11500 bp, 11 predicted proteins | sample P2T30metagenome_FD_192433 | JGI IMG/M metagenome (GOLD analysis project Ga0265797, IMG submission 192433) | Plant litter microbial communities from East Loma Ridge, Irvine, California - P2 T30 | ecosystem: Environmental > Terrestrial > Plant litter > Unclassified | place: USA: California... | reverse complement strand
GGCTCCGGACGGCGAGAGGGCCCGCATCCGGTGGATGCGGGCCCTCTCGGTGGTTCGGGGGAGACTACGCCTTCGTGTCGGCGTCGTCGTCCGCGACCCAGAGCTCGTCGTCGGCACGGAGCGTCTGCACGGCGGCGAAGACGAGAGCGCCGAGCGCGATGACGCCCACGCCGATCAGCAGCACGCCGCCGACGCCGGGGCCCGACTTCTTGGGGGCGGGTGCGTACTTCTTCGCGACCTTCGCGCCCTGCTTCTTGGCGTTCTTGACGGCCTTCTGCACCTTGGGGTCGTTCGTGATGTCGAGACCGTTCAGGTACGACTGCACGCTCGGGTACACGTCGTGCTTCAGGCGATCCTGAGCCTTGGTCGCGTACTTGCTGCCGGCGGCGAGACCGGTCGACACGGCCGGGCGGACGTTGTTGTCCACCGCGGAGCGGACCCGGGGCACGACCTCTTTGTTGGCGGCCTTCACTCCGGCGTCGCGGACGTCGACGAGGACCTTGCCAGCGTGGCCGAGCACCTCGCGCTGCTCCGTCCACACGTCGGACGCGTGCTTCTTGAACTTCTTCAGTTCCTTCTTCTGCTTGCGTGACAGGGCCACAGTGTTCCTCCAACGAGTAGGCAACGGGGCCAGAGGGATACTGGCTCCTCCATCCTGGCACGACGCAACCTGACAGGGAACACCACGAATTCTGTACCCACCCTGAGGTCGACGGGCCCCTGTGAAAGAATGAGGCCCATGTCAAAGCACACTTCTGTTGCCACCGTGACGACCTCGCTCGGCACGATCAAGGTCAACCTGTTCGGCAACCACGCCCCCAAGACCGTCGCCAACTTCACCGGCCTCGCCACCGGCACCATCGAGTGGAAGCACCCGGGCACCGGCAAGGTCAGCACCGACAAGCTCTACGACGGTGTCGTCTTCCACCGCATCATCAAGGACTTCATGCTCCAGGGCGGCGACCCGCTCGGCCAGGGCATCGGCGGCCCCGGCTACCAGTTCGACGACGAGATCAACCCCGAGCTCGACTTCAGCCAGCCGTACGTCCTCGCCATGGCCAACGCCGGCACCCAGGGCGGCAAGGGCACCAACGGTTCGCAGTTCTTCATCACGACCGTCGCCACCCCCTGGCTGCAGGGCAAGCACACCATCTTCGGCGAGGTGGCCGACGACGAGTCCAAGAAGGTCGTCGACGCCATCGAGGCGGTCAAGACCGACGCTCGCGACAAGCCCCTCGAGGACGTCGTCATCCAGAGCGTCACCATCGACGAGGTCTAAGTGACGCGACCCTCTCCGTCGGATGCGGGCAACTTCTGCTACCGACACCCCGATCGGCAGAGCTTCGTGCTCTGCCAGCGCTGCGGACGGACCATCTGCGGGCAGTGCCAGACACCGGCGGCCGTCGGTGTGCATTGCCCGGAGTGCGTCCGTGAGGCGCGCAGCAACGCCCCGCGGGTCCAGCCCGCCGTCGTGACCCGCATGCGGAGCGCGTCGGCGAGCGGTGCGCCCGTGGCGACGTATTCGCTGATCGGCGTCAGCGTGCTCGTGTACGTGCTGCAGTTCGTCTTCGGTTCCGCTCTGACGAACCAGCTGTCGTTCTCGGCGCCGTTCGAGATCACTCAGCCGTGGCGACTCGTCACGTCGCTGTTCGCGCACGCCGGTCTGCTGCACCTGCTGTTCAACATGTACGCGTTGTTCATCTTCGGCGGGCAGCTCGAGCGGACGCTGGGCCGAGGTCGCTACCTGGCGCTGTACTTCATCAGCGGGGTAGGAGGCGCGGCAGCGGTCTCGCTGATCGCTCCGTTGTCGAGCGTGATCGGCGCCTCCGGGGCCATCTTCGGCCTCATGGCGGCGTTCTTCGTGATCGCCCGCAGTCTGGGCGGCTCGAACGGGGTGCAGCTGCTGGTTCTGGTCGGCATCAACCTGGTGATCGGCATCGTCCTGCCGAACGTCTCGTGGCAGGCGCACGTCGGCGGCCTCGTGGCCGGTGCCGCGGTCGCGTTCGTGTTCTCGAAGACCCGGCATCGGTCGAAGCGCGCGGTCCAGACCGCCGCGATCGCCGGGATCGGCGTCGTCGTGCTCGCGATCGTGTTCTGGCGCTCGTACGAACTCGCACAGGCCTACGGCATCATCTGACCCGGCGAGGGTTCGAACACGCAGACGACAGAAGAGGCGGCTCCGTTCAGGAGCCGCCTCTTCTGTCGTTCGTGGCCGGGCCGGGACTTTTCACACCGTTGTCCACAGAAAGTTATCCACAGGTTTATTAACACTGGGGATAGTTACATCCGTGTAAGTCCGAAGGTGTGTTCTAGCGCCAGCGGGTCGTCATCAGGAACCCGATGAACATGATGCCGAAGCCGACGAGGATGTTCCACGAGCCGATCGACGGCACGGGCAGCGTGCTCTGGCTGACGTAGAAGACGACGATCCAGGCGAGCCCGATCAGCATGAAGCCGAACATGACGGGCTTGAACCACACCGGGTTCGGGGCGTCTGCGGCCGTGCGCGTCTCGCGCGGATCGATGGGCTTCGAGGTGCGGTTCGTGTCTTTGGCCATGGCCGACATCATACCGTGGGGCCTTCAGGAGGCGCGGGGGAGGTCGATCCGTCCACAGCCGTCTCCGAGACGGCCGGCCCCCGAGGGCCTGCACCTAGAATCGAGCCATGACCGACGACCTGCGCCGACCCGGTCGGAAGCCGCGGTCGCGTCGGGCCCCTCACCGCACCTCCTTCGTGGGTGTCGTCGGTGAGCTGCTGATCACGGCCGGTGCGCTCGTGCTGCTCTTCATCGGGTGGCAGCAGTGGTTCAACGACCTCGTCGTCGCCGGCGAGCACCGCGATCAGGCGTCGAGTCTCAGTGAGCGCTTCGAGCAGGAGGCCGGGCCGGCGAGAGAGCCCGACGCCGACGGGTCGTTCGGCGATCCGCCGGTGGGCGAGCAGCCGACGGAGGCCGAGGAGTTCGCGAACTTCTACGTGCCGCGCTTCGGCGACGACTACGCCGTGCCGATCGCCGGGGGCACGAGCACGGTCAAGACCCTCAACACGGTCGGGATCGGGCACTACGACCAGACGCAGATGCCGGGAGAGGTCGGCAACTTCGGCATCGCCGCGCATCGGACGACCTACGGCGCCCCGTTCAACGCGATCGCGGACCTCCGTGCGGGCGACAAGATGTACGTCGAGACGAAGGACGGCTGGTACACCTACGGCTTCCGCAATCTGCAGTACGTCCAGGCGACCCAGGTGTCGGTGCTGCAGCCGGTGCCCGACGCCCCGGACGTCTCGTCCGCCTCGGGCGAGCGACTCATCACGTTGACCAGCTGCAATCCGATGTTCACCGCCCAGGAGCGCATCGTCGCCTACGGCGTCTTCGATTCGTGGCAGCCGCTCTCCGCCGGGCCTCCGGCCGGGCTCGCCGCCACCGGTGTGGGGAGCTGATCATGTACGCAGCCCTGTGGCGTATTCTTCCGGGTCCGTGGTGGGTGAGGCTGGTGATAGTGCTGGTCCTGCTCGCAGCGGTCCTCTTCGCACTCGTCGAGTGGGTCTTCCCCGCCGTCAACGAGCTGCTGCCCGCCCCCGACGTCACTGTGGAGAACCCATGACGCGCATCCTGGTCGTCGACAACTACGACAGCTTCGTGTACACCCTCAACGGCTACCTGCAGCAGCTGGGCGCCGAGACGGAGGTCGTCCGCAACGACTCCTTCTCGGGTCGCGACGCGGCCGCGCGCATCGGCGACTACGACGCCGTGCTGCTCTCGCCCGGTCCGGGCACGCCCGCGGCCGCCGGGGTGTCGATCGACGTCGTGAACGCCGCCCTGCAGGTCGACAAGCCGCTGCTCGGAGTCTGCCTCGGGCACCAGGCGATCGCCGAGGCGCTGGGTGCGACGGTGACCCACGCCGAAGAGCTGATGCACGGCAAGACCTCGGCCGTGACGCACGACGACAGCCCCTTCTACGACGGCGTGCCGCAGCCGTTCACCGCGACGCGTTACCACTCGCTCGCAGTCGTCGACGAGACCGTGCCGGAGGCCCTGGAGGTCACGTCACGCACGACGGGCGGCATCATCATGGGCCTGCGGCACCGGAGTGCACCCGTGTACGGCGTGCAGTTCCACCCCGAGTCGGTCTTGACCGAGGGCGGCTACCAGATGATCGGCAACTGGCTCGGCGAGGCGGGGCTGCCCGAGGCGAAGGTCACGGCCCGAGGGCTGTCACCGCTGCTCGACCTCAGCTGAGAGCGGGCGCGCTGAGCCCACGGCGGGCGCCGGGCGGCGCCGCGGGTCAGGTGGACCGGGGTGGGTGCGCTGTCGATGAACCGCGTTCGCGAAGATGAACCGCGGTACATCGCGGTTCATCTTCGCGAACGCGGTTCGAGACGACCCGACGTGACCCGGTACCGCTCGCGCTCGCTCGGTCAGCCGCTGCAGACCCGGAGGGTGATGGCCGAACCCTGCGGCTGATCGCCGGGTGCGAGCGTCTGCCCGGCGACGACGCCGCCCGTGCAGGTGAAGTCGGACTCGAGCGTCACGACGAGTCGCAGCTGCTCGCCGAGCTGCGTGTTCGCGTCGACGGTCGACTGCCCCGTCACATCGGGGACGTTGACGAGCCCGTTCGAGACGATCAGATCGACCGTGCTGCCCGTCGGCACCTCCGTGCCCGTCGCCGGGTCGGCCGAGATGACCGCGCCCTGGGCGACGTCGGGCGAGTAGTCCGTGGTCTGCTGGCCTTGCGTGAAGCCAGCATCGGACAACGACACCCAGGCCGCGTCGACCTGCGAGCCGACGATGTCGGGCACGGCCGCCAGCTGCGGGCCGGTGGAGACGGTGACCGTGACGGTGGTGTCGAGAGGGACGGACATGCCCGAGGTCGGATCGGTCGAGACGATGTCGCCCTCGGACACGGTGTCGTCGGGCATCTCGGCCCGGGTGACGTCGAGTCCGAGCTCGCCGAGCTCGGCGGAGCCCTCTTCGTAGCTGACCCCCACGAGATCGGGGATGCGCGCGGACTGCGTGTTGTCGACCACGGGAGGAGTCAGATTGACGACCCAGAAGACGACGGCGACGATGACGATGGCGACCAGGACGATGCCGGCCCAGATCCAGGCGACCGGAGGTCGGGTCTGAGTGCGCTGCGGGCGCGTGTTGTCGTCGGAGGCGAGCTCTTTCAGCGCCGCTTCGCTGCCCGCCGCCGCGGCGGGGTTGACGCCGAACAGCGTCGAGCCGGCGGCAGCGGCGGGGCGACGACGATTCGGCGCCCGCCCGTCGGCGGCGGCCTCGACGTCGGAGCGGAACTCGGCCGCGGTCTGGAATCTCTCGAAGCGGTCTTTGGCCAACGCGTGCAGGACGACGGCGTCGAGCGCAGGCGAGATGCTCGGGATGATCGTGCTGGGCGGGACGGGGGGCTCGCTCACGTGCTGGTAGGCCACGGCGACCGGCGACTCGCCCCGGAACGGCGGACGCCCGGTGAGCAGCTCGAAGAGGAGCACACCGGTCGAGTAGAGGTCGGTGCGGGCGTCGACGGTCTCGCCCCGGGCCTGCTCGGGGCTGAAGTACTGGGCCGTGCCGAGGATGGAGGTCGTCTGGGCGACGGTGGCCGACGAGTCGGAGATGGCCCTCGCGATGCCGAAGTCCATGACCTTGACCTCGCCGGCGTGGTTGATCATGACGTTGCCGGGCTTGATGTCGCGGTGCACGACGCCGGCACGGTGCGAGTACTCGAGCGCCGTCAGGATGCCCTGCGTGATGCGCGCGGCTTCGGCGGGCTCCATCGGGCCCTCGGCTGCGATGTCTTTGAGGAGGCGCCCCTCGACGTACTCCATGACGATGAAGGGGACCTGCACCTCGTGGCCGTTGGCCGAGCGCACGGTCTCTTCGCCCGCGTCGAACACGCGGACGATGGTCGGGTGGGCCATCCGCGCAGCGGCCTGCGCCTCTTGGCGGAACCGGGTGCGGAACGCCGGATCGGTGGCCAGCGCCGGCTTCATCAGCTTGATCGCGATGCGACGACCCAGACGGGCGTCGGTGCCGACGTGCACGTCTGCCATGCCGCCACGACCGATGCGCTCACCGATCTGGTAGCGGTTGGCGAGGAGTTCGATGCCCTCTCTCACGCCTTCGACCACGCCGTACACTCCCTCACGAGACCGCGAACTCGGAACACACGGTCGCAGCAAGTGTACTTGGCCGTCTGGCCCCAGATCGGGTGTCGAGGTCCGTCGTGGGGATGATTGTCACGGGTTCGTGACCACGGCCGGCGAGGGCCGTGGTCACGAGAGGGTGCTACGGGGTGGGGACGACGGGGTCGGTCGGAGGCGTCGTCGGCTCGGCGGTCGGCTGCGACTCGTCGGCCGTCGCGGTGACCGTCACCCCGGGCGACGGGTCGGACGCGAGGTCGCCGCAGTTCGCGACGTAGGCGACGGTCACGTTGCCGGGAGTCGTCGTCACGACCTGGATCGACGAGACGTTCGCGCCGACGGCGCCGCCGGTCTGGCCCGCCGTGTCGGTGCCCCCGGTGATCGAGTACGAGTAGCCGGTCAGCGAGTAGCCGGCCGGGCAGCCCGCGTAGGGCTCCCACGTGATCGTGGCGGCGTCCGTGCCGTCGGCGGTGATCTGGGTGGGCGACGCGGTCGGCGACCCGGGCTGGGTCGGCTGGGGCGCCTCCTGGTAGATCAGGATCGTCACGGTGCTGCCCTTGCGGACGTTGCCGCTCGGGTTCAGGCTCGCGACGGTGCCGACGTCTTGAGCGCTGGCGGGGGCCGCCGAGCTCGGAGCCGACTCGACCGCGAGGCCGAGGGCGCCGAGCGCCGCCCGTGCGTCGCTCTCGCTCATGCCGACGTAGTCGCCGGGCACGACGTTGACCGTGTCGGGCGTGGGGCTCGGCGTCGGGCTCGGCGTGGTCCGCGTCGGGCTCGGCTCGGTCGACGGCGCGGCCGACGACGAGGTCGGCGCGGGCGCGGGCTCGTTCGAGCTCAGCGCGAAGGCGATCACAGCGACCGCACCGGCCAGGACGAGCACCCCGAGCACGATGAGGGGCCAGAACCAGGGGCTCCGCCGCTTCGGCTCGTCGTCGAGGTCGTCGTCGCGCAGGGCGTCGGGGTCTGCGGACCCGGGCGTGTAGGCGCCGGTGACGGCCGCACCCGCACCCGTGGCGTTCGGGTTGAAGAGCTGCGTGGTCGCGTCCTGCGCCGCGAAGGCGCGGGTCGCGTCGTCGGCGGGGAGGGCCGCGGCGCCGATGGCAGGCACGGCGACGGTCGCTGCGCCGACGTCGCCTCGACGCAGGGCGCGGGCGGCCTGCGCGAGGGCCGAGGCCGTCGCGGGTCGCTCGCCCGGCTTCTTCGAGATGCACGACATGACGAGTCGGCGGACGGGCTCGGAGACGGTGGCGGGGAGGTCCGGTGGCTGTTCGTTGATCTGCGCCATCGCGATGGCGACCTGCGACTCGCCCGTGAACGGACGTCGACCGGCGAGGGCCTCGTACGCGACGATGCCGAGCGAGTAGATGTCGGTGCTCGGGGAGGCCGGGTGGCCGCTGGCCTGCTCGGGCGAGAGGTACTGGACCGTGCCCATGACCTGACCGGTCGCGGTCAGCGGGACCTGGTCGGCGATGCGCGCGATGCCGAAGTCGGTGATCTTGACCCGACCGTCGGGCGTGACGAGGAGGTTGCCGGGCTTGATGTCGCGGTGCACGAGGCCCGCGGCGTGGGCGGCCTGCAGAGCCGACGCCGTCTGGGCGACGATGTCGAGCACCTTGTCGGTCGGCAGCACGCGGTCGCGCTCGAGCACGGTGGACATGGCCTCGCCGGGCACCAGCTCCATCACCAGGTAGGCGCTGCCCTCCTCTTCGCCGTAGTCGAAGACGTTGGCGATGCCCTCGTGGTTGACGAGGGCCGCGTGGCGGGCCTCCGCACGGAAGCGCTCGAGGAACCCGGGGTCGCCGAGGTACTCGTCTTTCAGGATCTTGATGGCGACGGTGCGCCCGATCACGAGGTCCGTGGCCTCCCAGACCTCGCCCATGCCGCCGATGGCGACGCGGGTCGACAGCTGGTAACGCCCACCGAAGGTGATTCCGCCCGAAGGTCTCATTTGTTCAGCACCGCCTCAATGACTTTCTTCGCGATTGGTGACGCGACACTGTTTCCGAACGCGGATTGTCCCTGCCCGCCGCCGTTCTCGACGACGACCGCGACGGCGACCTCGGGGTCGGCTGCCGGGGCGAAGCCGGTGAACCACAGCGTGTACGGCTCGCCTGGGCCGTTCTCCGCCGTGCCCGTCTTGCCGGCCACATCGACACCGCTAATTCTTGCATTGCTGGCCGCGCCGTCGGCGACGTCGTCCACCATCATGTCGGTCATCGTCGACGCCGTGTCGGAGCTGATCGGGTCGCCGTACTCGGTGGGCGAGAAATCCTCCACCGGGCTGAGATCGGGGTTCAGGACGCTGTCGATCAGGGTCGGATCCATCTGCGTCCCGCCGTTGGCGATCGCGGCCGACACCATCGCCATCTGCAGCGGCGTGACGCGGTCGTTGCCCTGTCCGAACGACTGCAGCATGAGGGACGCGTCGCTGATCTCGGCGCCGTCGGCGTCTTCGATCGGGAACTGGCTGGGGGTGACCGACTGGGGGATCTCGATCGAGTCGTCGTCGAAGCCGAAGGCCTGCGCCTGCTCCTTCAACGCGTCGGCGCCGAGCGCGCGACCGAGCTGGGCCATGGGGATGTTGCACGACAGGCGGAGGGCGGTCGCGATCGTCGCCTCGTCGCCGCCGCCGCAGCTGCCGCCCTCGGCGTTGTTGATGTTGGTCGACGTGCCGGGCAGCGTCAGCGTGGACGGGTTCGGGAACGCGCTCTCGGGCGTGTAGTCGCCGCTCTCGAGCGCCGCCGCCACGGTGATGAGCTTGAAGGTCGACCCCGGCACGTAGAGGTTCCCCTCGATGGCCTTGTTCTGCAGCGGGTCGGCCGGGTCGGCGACGAGCGAGTCGTACGCGGCCTTGACGGCGGCGCTGTCATGACTGGCGAGAGGGTTGGGGTCGTAGCTCTGCTTCGACACCATGGCGAGGATCTTGCCGGTGGAGGGCTCGACGGCGACGATCGAGCCGTTGTTGGAGCCCAGCGCGTCGAAGGCCGCCTGCTGCACGGCCGGGTCGAGCGTGAGGTTCACCGTGGCGCCCTCGGGCGACTGGCCGGTCAGCAGCGAGTTCATCTGCTCGAAGAACTGCGAGTTCGCGTTGCCGGTGAGGTACTGGTTCATCGCGTCCTCGATGCCCCGCGACCCCTGACCGAGCGTGTAGTAGCCGGTGACGGGCGCGTAGAGCTCGGGCTGCGGGTACGAGCGCTGGTACTCGTAGACGTCGTCGACGGGGTCGGACTGCGCGACGGGCTCGCCGCCGACGAGGATCGGACCCCGCTGGGCCGAGTAGCTCGCGAGCAGGGAGCGCGAGTTGCGCGGGTCGGCCCGGAGGGCGTCGGCCTGGAACGTCGTGATGTACGTGCTCGACACGAACAGCGCGACGAACATCGCGAGGACGACGAGGCTCACTCGTCTCAGTTCTTTGTTCATCAGCCGATCACCAGCCTGGGTTGATTGCGCACCGAGTCGGACAGACGCAGCAGCAGGGCCACGATGATCCAGTTCGCCACGAGGGACGATCCGCCGGCGGCCATGAAGGGCGCCGTCAGACCGGTCAGGGGGATGACGCGGGTCACGCCGCCCATGACCACGAAGACCTGCAGGGCGATGACGAAGGCCAGACCCACGCCGAGCATCCGGCCGAAGTCGTCCTGACCGACGAAGCCGATGCGGAACCCGCGCGAGACGAGCAGCAGGTAGAGCGCGAGGATCGCGAAGATGCCGGCGAGACCGAGCTCTTCGCCGAGCGACGCGAAGATGTAGTCGCTCTCGGCGAGCGGCGTCGTCTGCGGTCGACCCTGACCGAGCCCCGTGCCGATCAGCCCGCCGTTCGCGAAGCCGAACAGACCGGAGACCAGCTGGAACGATCCGCCGTCGGCGCTGTACTCCGCCGGGTCGAAGGGGTTCAGCCAGGCGGCGAAGCGCCCCTGCACGTAGCCCAGGAACGTGGAGGCGACGATCGCGCCCCCGAGGAACAGCGTCAGACCCAGCACGATCCAGCTCGCACGACCGGTGCCGACGTAGATCATGACGAGGAACAGCCCGAAGTAGAGCAGCGACGTCCCGAGGTCGCGCTGGAAGATCAGCACGCCCATGGCGACGAGCCAGACGATGAGGATCGGCCCCAGGTCGCGCGGTCGGGGGAACCGCATGCCGAGGATCTTCGGGCCCATCAGCGAGAGGTTGTCGCGGGCGGTCACCAGGTAGCCGGCGAAGAAGATCGCCAGCGTGATCTTCGCGATCTCGCCCGGCTGGAACGAGAACGGCCCGATGTCGATCCAGACGCGCGCGTTGAGGCCCTCTCGGCCGAGGCCCGGGATGAGCGGCAGCAGCAGCAGCACGATGGAGACGAACATGGCGATGTAGCGGTACCGCGACAGGATGCGGTAGTTGCGGACCACGAACAGCGCGACGAGGGCGATCACCATGGCCATCGCCGTCCAGGCGATCTGCTTGATGCCGAAGGCCTCCCAGCCCGAACGACCGTAGGCCAGGTCGATGCGGTAGATCATCGCGATGCCGATGCCGTTCAGGGCGAGCCCGATCGGCAGGATGAACGGGTCGGCCTCGCGGGCGACCACGCGCAGCACGACATGGAAGATCAGACCGAGACCGAGCACGGCGGAGCCGGCGATCAGCACGCTGGGATCGATGGCGTCGGTGGCGCCGAGCTGCACGAGCACCACGGCGCCCGCGCAGATGCCGCACGCGATGAGCAGCATGAGCAGCTCGAGGTTGCGGAGCCGGGCCGGCTGCCGCAGACGGATGGTGATGGCCTGCGTCAGACTGGTGGGCTCGGCGGGTGCGGGGCGGGGGGTCTTGGCGGACCCTCGCGCGCCTCCTGAAGGACGACCGATCAGCTCGGTCGACGTGTCGTCACCGGGTGCTGGCATCGGTCAACCTCTCGACGATGGCGCGGGCGTCGGCGAGCGAACCGGCGTTGATCGTGTCTTCGACGGTCCGCTGCGTGTAGTTCGGCAGATCGGACACGTCGAGATCGGTCTCTTCGACCACGCTCGACAACGCGATCGGCCCGAGGGTCTGCTGCACGCCCCGGTAGATCACGACGGTCCCCTCTTGCTGACCCACGTAGTAGTGGTCTTGAGTCCACTGGTAGGTGAGCACGAGACCGGCGACGAGTGCGCCGATCGCGACCACCAGCGCGGCCAGCCACGTGATGCGGCGGCGACGGCGACGGCGCTTGTCTTCGGCGATGAGCTCGGCGAGGTACTCGTCGGACTCGGGCTCGAAGTGGCTGTCTTCGGGGGTGGTCGCGACCTTGAGCGGATGCAGCAGGATCGTGGGCAGCCGGAGCGACTTGCGACCCGTCTCGCCCTCGAAGGTGAGCGGGACGGCGGCGGAACCGACCGTCAC
>Ga0265797_10010880_pt1 | contig 11501 bp, 6 predicted proteins | sample P2T30metagenome_FD_192433 | JGI IMG/M metagenome (GOLD analysis project Ga0265797, IMG submission 192433) | Plant litter microbial communities from East Loma Ridge, Irvine, California - P2 T30 | ecosystem: Environmental > Terrestrial > Plant litter > Unclassified | place: USA: California... | reverse complement strand
CAACCGGCCACTTTGGCTGGAACTGAAATTAACAATCTAACCGGCATGAACACCTGGTCAGGCGCCAACATTTAACCATCGTGGCAGCGCTAGAAGATGCGGCTGACCAGTGAATTCCCGGACAAGTCAAACTACCATCACACCTATAGCGAACAATTGGTTCGATCCTCCCCTGGAGAAAACGAAATGCAAAGGATTCTAAGCACAGTCGGCGACATTTTGGTGGCAATCGTTTTTCTGTCGTTAAATCTCGCGAACGCCGCTTCAGTTGGCAGCAGCACCCCGATTGGGCTGGAAAATGCTAAAGCTGGCACGACTCTGTGGACGCTCAAAAATCCAGCGCTTAACCATGAAATCGAGGGTTATGCTTCCAGCACGAGTGTCAACCGTGGCGAGTCGATATCCTTCTATGTCAGGACAACGGCGCCAACATTCAATATCGATGTTTTTCGGATGGGATATTACGGGGGCGCCGGCGCGCGTTTGATGTATTCCGTACAAAATATCAACGGTTCGAACCAAACCTATCCCTGCCTGAACCCAAACGGAGTTATTGAATGTAACTGGACAGCAAGCCATACTCTGGCAGTACCGGGCACTGCGACAGATCCGGCTCAATTGAATTTCTGGACAAGTGGCGTTTATCTAGCCAGGATATCGGCGAACGACACGGCCAAAAAAGACAGTTACATCATCTTCGTAGTACGGGACGACAACCTTAAAGCCACGTACGTCGCACAACTGCCGGTCACCACATACCAGGCATATAATTACTGGGGTGGGCGTTCATTATACACCGGTTGTCTCAACCATAATGCCAATTGGAGTTGCCCGGGGGGCGAACAGCGGGCGACCGCCGTATCGTTCAATCGGCCGTACACCCCGAGTTCCAATCCCGCTGCAGCGTATGGCGCGGGCGCTGGCGAATTCCTGACCAATGTGCAGACTGTCCAGCAGGGCTATCCTATCAGTAGCGCGGCCTTCGATTACAACACGGTCCGTTGGCTAGAAAAGCAGGGGTATGATGTCAAGTACGTTACGAATGTTGATCTGCATCGGGATAATAATCTGTTGAACGGTGCATATTCGTTCATCTCTTTCGGTCACGACGAATATTATTCTGCTGCAATGTGGAACAATCTGGTCGCGGCGCGTGACGCAGGAATAAATCTGGCCTTTTTTTCCTCCAACCAGATTTACTGGCGAATTCGCTTTGATACAGGTTTCTATGGCCGCGCAAACGGAATCATCACCTGTTACAAATACATGGTCGATCCGATCAGCAGCGGCGATACCAAAACAGGCCTTTTTCGCGACCTCGGCAAACCTGAGGCTTCCCTTATCGGCGGCCAATACGTCGCGGACCCGGTGACAAGTGACATTTCTGTCACCAACGCTGCACACTGGCTCTACGCGGGAAGTGGCGCAACAAATAGTTCGGTGTTGCGTGGCTTGTTGGGTTACGAGGTGAACGCGATTATCCCGGGCATCTCTCCCAGTAATGTCGAATCCTTGGCTCACAGCCAAACGAGCAGTTATCAGAGCGACGTAAGTTATTATGTGGCGCCCAGTTCGTCCCAGGTTTTCGCCACTGGCTCGATGGCGTGGGCATGGGGACTGGACAACTTTTTTTCCAATGGACTGCGACAGGACTACACGAGTTCAATCGCCCAGAAAGTGACGTCGAATGTCCTCGACGCGTTTGCGGAAACCGGCCAGGATGGATTCATAAATGGCGCAAGCGGTCTCTATCTCGCTACGCCAAATGGTAACCTCAATGCCGTCCAGGTTATTCAGGATACAGCACCAACGGGCTCATCCAAAGCCAACTGGTGGCGGGTCATCGCGAATGGTACGAACAAGGTACGGATCGTGTCGCGGGCTACGGGTTATTGCTTGGACGCGTATGGTACCAGTGCCGGTACAGTCGTCGGCACGTGGAACTGCCAGGGGGGCCTGAATCAGGACTGGACGCTTACGGATCAGGGGAACGGCTACGCGACGATCCGTGACAACCGTTCGGGCCTGTGTCTCGAGGTTCCGGGCGCGTCGACGGCGGCGAAGACAGGTCTCGCATTGGGTGCCTGCAACCTGCAACCGAAACAGCTGTGGTATCGCAGGGCCGTCACCAGCACCGTGCCCGTGCTTCCACCGCCAACAACGAATCCAGGCTCTGACATTCAACCCAATGTCACGATCACCCTTTCCGAAGGGGCGACAACCGGATTTCTGACGGTCACCCGAGCCGCAGCCGAGCCGCTGACCAATAGCTCGACCACGAGTCCTGAATTCCGCCAGTGGAAGCCATTCAGGTCCGCCCAAGCCGGCTACTTTACGGTCGTATCGGTCGCAAATGGCCTGTGTCTGGACGCTTATGGCACGGTCAGTGGCGCGGTGGTCGGCACCTGGCAGTGCGAAGGGAACCCCAACCAGAACTGGTCGTTCGTCGCGCTGGACAGCACAGCTTACTCACTCGCCGACCAACGTTCGGGTCTGTGCCTCACACGTGGCATGAGCGGCAACGTGCTGCTTGGTCCTTGTGTGTCGTCAGTGGACCAGCGCTGGGTCAAGACCGTTGCGGCGCCACCGACGACGACGACGGCGAAATTCACGAACCTGGCAAGTACTTATCTCCTGGCACTGCCTGCCAGCGACACGGCAGCAAGTATTGCAATCCAGGCGCCAGCAGCCAACGACGTCGTCACCCAATGGACGGTGACCGCACTGTCAGATGGTTATGTGCAGTTGACCTCGCCAGCAAATGGGTACTGCCTTGACAGCTATGGCACTACGGATGGTGCCAGTATAGGAACCTGGGAATGTCATCTGGAAGAAAACCAGCGCTGGAAGTTAATCAACGGCACCAATGGTTCGGTATCGTTGAGCGATAAGCGATCGGGGAAGTGTATCGATAACAATGGACAGACAGCGTCGAGAACGCCTTTGGTCTTGGCGACGTGCAATGGCAGCAGCCGTCAGGCTTGGATAAAGCAGTGATCACTTCTGGACGATATCGCATGGCCAAGTGTCAATTTGCATGTTTCCTGACGTCCCGACCGGAGGAAAAATTGACAAAAATCAAGTAACAAAAAAGCTCAATAATTATCCTTATCAAGGCGAGGCGTAACGCGTCACGGAAGCACATGCATCGAGTCAGTGAGTAGTGGTTCTCAGGTTGAGAACATTTCACGACCTGGTCAGGCTTGCTGTCAATGTATTGATAATGAGTAAGTGCGCAGCACTGGCGCCGGACAATGTCTGGCGACCAAGATAGACATTTCGGGAGCGAGAATTAAAGAACATGCCTGCGCGCAGGGGGATGCGCGAAATGTGCGGCCTAGGCCTGACGCCTTACAGACGCCCTGCTCTCGATCCATGCACGGCTGCAGAGGGATGAGTCTGGTATTGACGAACTGGCCCCCTGGCCATCTCCTAGCAGCCGTCGACAAGAATTGCGATCGTCGCCTTAGTCCCCAAGTTATTTACGTCCGGTGAACAGGTATCGACTTGGTGCATCGGGCTTGGCGCTTGTCTCCAGGCTGGCCTGAGTTGAAGTACGAGGCGAGTCACGTCATTCCAGCTGCAAGGCATATGCGCCGCGCGACCAGACCAGGAATGCTGGGAGTGTTTAAACCACGAATATACTGAAAGCGTATCCTTGCGCCAATGAAACTATGTCACGATTTGCCATGTGAGCAGTTTAGATGTCTACGACAGCCAAGACTTAAAGTGACCAATACGATGCCCACCCTTTCCGTTGTCATACCTGCGTATAACGTTGAGCAATACATCGAAGCAGCCATTGACTCAGTGCTGGCACAAACTAAACCATTTTATGAGATCATTATCGTCAACGACGGCAGTACTGACGCCACCGCGGCAAGGCTCGAAAAATATGCGTACTGCCCTACAGTGCGCCTGATACACACAAAAAACCAAGGACTCGGGCCCACGCGTAACGAAGGCGTTCGGCATGCCAGCGGTGATTTTGTTTATTTCCTCGATGCCGATGACGTCATAGTGCCACATTTCGTGGCAGCGCTTAACTCGGTCTTAGAAAATACACCCAATCTGGATCTGATTTTCTTTTCCGGTGAAATATTCTATGACGATGACTATCCCCGCGGGAGCAGTACCGACGCACGTGTGGACGAATTTTATCGCGACCTCGACGGCATCTATCCCAGTGGGATCGATGCGGCGGCGGCCATGCTGCAAATAAGAAAATTTTCTCCAAGCGCCTGCCTATATATCTCTCGCCGAGCTTTTTGGGAAAATTCACTACAATTCAAACCGATTATACATGAAGACGACGAGGTGATTATGCAGTTATGCGCCCTCGCGCGCACGACCCGCATTTTCAACGAAATATTTTATATGCGCCGGATTCGCAATGGTTCCATCATGAGCACGAAAAGGACGCGCCATAATGCTCTTGGCTATTTCGAGGCCTTGTCCTCGACCTGGAATCTTTATCAACAGATAAGCTCTCGCCGTCATCAGACAGTTCTGGAGACGTATTTCTGGATCCAGGTCTGGCAGTACCTACAAATTTGCAAGATAGCCCGGCTGAAGCCAACGGTCGCCGAGGCGATCTTTCTAGCGCGGCGCTTTCGATATATTCCGAAGGCAGACTTCATACGTACACTGTTACCGCAACGGAGCCGCTCCATGATACGTCGCGTGCGGCAATTGTTGACCTTTTCCGGGTCAGATGTTGCGCGCAATGCGGGAGAGTGATCATGAGCCTAGTCCCGGCTGAAGTTGGATACTTTTGCTTAAGGTTGTAAAGTCTGTGCTCAACTTGTTCAGCGTCACGCGTGATCCCGAATGATTGTCACCACGCTGTTGTTTGCGCTGACCTTGACTACCTTGGGATTGTCGCGTTGAAGACATCGAATGAAGACGCGGGGATACCTCTCTTAACTGATTGACTGAACTTGCTATAGCGGACCTGGACAGTGAACGAAATTAAACGGGGTAATCAATGAGCAACGATGTGAGCGTGGTCATTCCGGTGTATAACGGACAAGCTTTTATCGGCCGGGCTATCGAAAGCATATTGCGTCAAACCCATCCGGCCAACGAAATCATCGTGGTCAATGACGGTTCGCAGGACAGGACGCTTGAAGTGATCGAGGGTTTTGGCGGCTGCGTCAAAGTTATCACGACACCCAACCGGGGCGTTTCCAGTGCCCGCAATACCGGTATTTCTGCTTGTACCTCGACCTTCATCGCGTTTCTCGATGCCGATGACGAGTGGTCAAATAATAAAATCGAGCGTCAGATGCAATTTCTGGCAAAGCATCCGGATGTGGGCCTGTGCTGCTGTGATTATCTGGTCGACGATGGACGCGCCCTCAGGTCACATTTTTCCTTTGTAGAACAGGAGAATCAATGTCCGGTCGCGGATTGGAACAAGCAAGGGCTGTCGATATTGGCGAAAGGAAATTTCATCGGTACAGCCTCTGCGGTAATCGTAAGACGCAGTTTGTTGGAGACTGTCGGCGGATTTGACAGCCGTTTCAAGCAAGCAGAAGACTATGATTTGTGGATGCGTTGTGCGCTGGCCTCGAAAATCGGGGTCGTGCCGGAGGTGTTGTTGCGTAAAATCGGGCACGAGAACAACTTGACAAACAACAGGATCGAAATGTTTCAATATCATGAAGCGGTGCTGAGCATGCATATCTGCAGCAGCGCTTTTCGTGCGTGTCCTGGCATCGAGCATGATGCGTTACTTGGCCTGGCCCAAACTCGTTATCAGATAGCGAATCTCTTTTTTGAGTCAGGGCACTATATGGAGAGCCTGACCTACTACCTGAAAGGGTTGAAAACGACACGCTCCAGGAAGAATATTGCGCTGTTCAGCTACTACGCTGCGAGAAAGATCGTGCGAATGACCTCGTTCGGGAGGATCCGTGCACGGACAGTGTGACATGGAAACAGTTTTCAATCCGGATTTTGATAAACTTGCTTCCCAGCTGAGGTATCAGAAATTGTCGCATGATCAGCCGTGACTGAAGCGCTTGTGCATGCGCCGCAGGCCCAGCCAGACCGAGAGTGTGATGACCGGCACCAGGACGCCAGTGACGACATCGGCATTGAGCGCCAGGCCGAGTCCCTTTACAGCCTTGCCGGCGTAGCCGAGTAAACCAACGACGTAGTACGAGATGGCTACCACCGACAGGCCTTCGACCGCTTGCTGCAGCCGCAGCTGCTGGGCGGCGCGCCGATCCATCGACTGCAATATCTTACGGTTCTGCATCTCCTGCACGATGCCCACGCGCGTGCGCAGCAGGTCGTTGGTGTTGGCAATACGCCGTACCAGCGCCTCCTGGCGCGCGGCCGTGGACTCGCACGTGTTCATCGCGGGGCTCAGGCGACGGTCCATGAATTCCTCGACGGTGGGCGTACCCTCGATGCGCGCTTCGCGCAGTTCCTCGATCCGCGCCTTCACCAGGCGGTAATACGCCTTCGAGGCCGAGAACCGGTAGCCGTTGTCCAGCGTGAGCTTTTCGAGCCGCACGGCCAGGCGCGTGATCTGCTCGAGCAGGACCTGTTCCCCGCCGGGTGGCCCGTCGGCCGCCACCATGGCCGTCGCCAGCGCCGCCAGCTCGTCTTCGAGGTTGTCCAGTTCCGAGGCGACATAGCGGGCGCACGGCAGCCCCAGCAGCGCCATCATCCGGTAGGTTTCGATTTCCAGCGTACGTTGGACGAGGCGGCCGGCCTGTTGCGCGCGCATGTCGACGTCGCGCAGGACGAAGCGGCTAAAGCCGTCGGCCTGGATCGCGAAGTCGGTCCACAGCTCGCCCCCCTGCATTACGCGCGCGCCAACCAGCAGGTTGCCTCCGAAAGCACTGCCCAGCGCCACAGGATCACCGGTACCGGCCTGCAGCGACACATGCGCCGCTGCGATCACACGCCCGGACAGGACGAGGAGCCAGGCCTCGGGCAGGTGCGCCAGCGGCACCCTGGCAAACAGCTGCTCGGCAGGAAGGCCGGCTTCGGTGCGCTGGGCGAAGGTATAGGTGGCGAATTCAGTGTGGCACTCCCACTTGAGGTGGAAGCGTCCGAAGTCGTGATGGAAGTGGCTGGCGCCGGCGCTTGGCGGCGCTACGCCGAAGTGCATGCAGAGCTGTGCCAGCAGCGCGTGCTGCTCGGACCCGTTCCCATTGCGTGAGCCCGATTCACAGGCGCGGCTTACCGCGAGATGCGTAATCGACTCGGGCGCCTCCAGGCGAAGAAAGGGCCGCGAATGGATTTCCGCGGCGAGCGGAATACGTAATGCATGGCTCAGGCGGAAACGATCAATCATCATAGGGATGGCCTTCGTTTTAAGTTTATGGTGCCGAAAACGGATTGTGGTAAAAGGAATCAGTCTGCGGTCACCCCGGACATGATCACAGTGCCGAAGTCGTTCATGGTGCTCAGCACTGGCAAAGAACGCCAGGATCGTACTTGGGCTTGGTTCGACGGCCAGTGTGCCCCTGCATGGCCGCGCCTTGCCCACGCGGCCTGGGACCCGCCATATCCCGGCTGAACCGTGGGCGGTCCAGTCGAAGGTCGATTTTTGCGATCCACGCGTTCGGCGAGCCCGGCAGACCGGGTTGCGCATTACGTCGATAAGGCTCCGCGCCATCGACAGCGCCAGACGGACATGTGGTCGCCCGCGGTGCTCGAAGATGACGCAGTTGCGCTCTATCCATGTGCCCAACCGGTCTGCCCGCACTGCGGTTGGCACGTGTGGCCGCGCTGAATGACGCGTTCCACTCGAGCCACCGTATGCGCCACTTCAATTACGAGCGCGTGCCACCAGCGCGAAGCTCTGCGGGTCGATGCGCACCGGTAGGCTTCAACCTTGATCTCGACGTCGCCTACCGGACAGCAGACAGCATTATCTGCGCTACGTGAGTGCAGCGCGCGACCAGTCGCTCCCGCACGCTGGCAGCACCCTTTGCCGGCGCACTTGGCGTGACACGTCACGTATTTTTTTGGATCAGCCATTCCTGGCAGCGCGTTTCTTTGTCCACGACTTGAAATCATTCGGCATCCACATTGAAGCGCCCTTCTGTTCATCGCCGGCAATTGCTGTCCAGGTATGTCCGCTTTCGTCCGCAGCCACGCACCCTGGTTGCCAGTGTTCTGGGTTGCGCAATTCGCTTACCCAGCTTTGTACTTCACCATTAAGAAGGACGACGACGCCACCGCGACCGACATAGCCGTATCGCTCACGCCATTGCCTTGCCGATTCAACGTCAGTCATAATTTTTCTGGATCATAGAATGAGCAGGATCTTCTTGGAACGAATACCAGAACCTGGAATCCGCGGTCGTAAGGGCTGATGGACCCTGTCTATAAAGACTCATGAAAATTGCATCGCAATACACGTTTTCGTGTTGCATGCTTCCTCCACCATTCTCAATAGTTAAGCACGCTAGCATCGCCCAAAAATAATGTCAAACATGCAATTGTTACATGTGTCTTTTTATTTAATCCTATCAATTTTAATGTTGCAAGCAAAGCCTATATGTGGTTTGCGCCGTATGGCTACCTGCTAGGAGCGCTGGTAGCTTGGCACATGCTCATGCGATACACAACGTTCTTGTTTTGACCACCTCTGAACCACTTGAAATGTGTATCCATGCCCCCCTCCATTTTGCTGATTGTTTGTTTTCAGAGTTGAATTGTTTGCTTAGAGACTGTTTGAAAACTCGATACGGCCGAGATGTTCTTGCGCTCCATCAGGCAAGCGCGCAATCGCCTGCTCCTTCATTCAAAAAAGTGGCACGAGATTGCGGTGAAGCGTGTTGCCCTGGAGTTATCAAACCGTCTCTTACAGGGTGTAGACAAAATCAAACGTGATAAGCTAGCCTGTTGAGTAGCATACGCGCCTCGGCCAGCCACACCCAAGCGGCCGAGACATCCAGCTTGCGGTCGTGATGCATGACCGTACGGCGCCAGCGTTCGGTCCACGCGTGGGTACGCTCGACCACCCAGCGCTTCGGTAAGATCACAAACCCTGCATTTACTACGGCGGCTTGCTCGGGCACTGTCTTCGCGTCATGTAGGGTTCCGATCGTGCCGTTACCTGGACGGCGGACAACTTCGACACGGATATGATGTGCCTGTTCGATGTCATGGGCGCATTTACCACTGTACGCCCCGTCGGTATAGAGCTTCTCAAGCCCGGGAATCTTGGTGCACGCTTGCGCTACAACTGCAGCAGCGGCATCCCTATCTTGTACGCTCGCCGCAGTGACGGTAAGGGCAATGAGCAGTCCCATCGTATCAACGACGAGGTTGCGTTTTCGCCCTTTGACCTTCTTGGCTGCATCGAATCCGCTGTCACCTCCTTGTGGCGAAGCACGGTTCGATTGCGCGTCAATGACTGCCGCTGTCGGCGTACTCGAGCGTCCCATGCGTGCTCGCCATTGTTCACGCAGCCGGTCTTGCATCTGCTCGAACACGCCCGCCTCGACCCAGCGCGCGAACGCTTTATAGACTGCCTGCCAGGGCGGGAACGTCTCGGGCAATAGCCGCCAAGCGCAGCCTGTGCGTAGCACGTAGGAACACGCATTCACGAGCTCGCGTCGACTGTAATGCACAGGTGTCCCACGCTGTCCCGGCGCACGCTCGAACAAATCGGAGACCAGGTCCCATTCCGCGTCGGTCAGGTTGGTGCTGTACGGTGATACGTCTTCGCGTCGATGCGCCGCCGTGTAGCCATAACGCTTGGCGCCCTTGGGCGGAGGTTTCGTGAACACCCGGCGCACTGGCTTGAGCCGGACAATGCCTTGCGCACGTAACGCGCGACGTATCGTCGCCGCGCAGACGCGTACGCCGCAGCGGCGATGCAACTCGTCGGCAATCTCTTGCAGACTGGCCTGGGCATGCTCCGTCACGATATAGTGCAAAACTGCGATATGCTTAGGGTTCAACGCTGGCGGCCTGCCGCCCGGGTGCACCGACGGGGCAGAACCGTCGAGTGAATGCTTCGTCGCCATGGCATGCTCCTTCCACAACGCGATAGCATGCCACAGATACGTTATTGATTTCGTCTACACCCTGTTAGTTGAAAAGTGTTCGTAAGCGTAGAATTTTGGATAAAAATAATCGTTTGTTAGTTGCGTTCTGGAGGATCTTATTCGGCCGGCCCCATCGCACATGGAATGACTACCTTTGATACGACCTGCCACATGATGATCAAGAGCGTACGTTCGACGACAGGCCGCGAAGTCAACATGTCGTCGTAATGGCCGCGCTGCCCTTGCTGGCATAGGATTTGATATCAGCGTTGGCGCTCCGCTGTCCAGTGGTGAAAGGTCACTTCATGAACGTCATCCGGTTCACGACGTCCGTTTTGCGGATTCGCAGCGCTTCTGGACGCGAAGTTATTGTTCATGAGTTTGCAGCGGCAGTTGCGTTACACGGCAAAACGCTCCGGTAACCTTGGCCCTGACAAGACGTCCGGAAGGCCGCGCGCTGGCCGGTTCGGCCCAGAATGTGGAAGTAGTGCTCTGCCCCCACTTGCTAAAACTGTCGTTGCCGCCCGCTTTAACAAGCGATTAGACCCAACGCAAAAATTTCATTAGTCGCCATCAAAACGGTAATTTGCCAGACATCTAAGATTGTTTACGGCGAGGTAGCAAAGTGGCATGCACCGGTCGGGACTCCGGTCACGCAGGTTCAAATCCTGCCCTCGCCGGCGTGGAGCAATGCTGGGTTTTGACCCGCTTCGGCGGGTCTTTTTATTAGCTCGTGCATAAGTCACATTGATCAAAATCAAAATGCTACTGCGAAAAACTGTATAGTAAGTTTCCACGGAGTAGCCGTTTCCATTTCGTGTCACTGCCAGATGGGATTGGAGCGGTTTGCTTCGTCTTGAGCTTACCTGCGTGGAAAACTAAGCCCGCCTTGGCGGGTTTATTTTCCGCTGGATCGCCAGCAAGAACAAAATGCCGTCGCCGAAGGATCGTCCGACATCTGGAATGGTCGATTCTAAGAGACGGTTTGATAACTCCATGGCAACACGCTTCACCGCAATCTCGTGCCACTTTTTTGAATGAAAGAGCAGGCGATTGCGCTCTTGCCTAAAGGAGCGCAAGAACATCTCGGCCGTATCGAGTTTTCAAACAGTCTCTAAAGACTGCCGTCTTGAGGTCACTGCCAGATGAGCGTTCGTCCAAGCAGGGGTAGATTAGATGGCTGGAAGCGTTTGTTCGCCGTAAAGAAACGCAGATATCGCGTAGAAAAGGCCAACGCATGAAGATCTATCCAGTCATCCTGTCCGGCGGTGCCGGTACCCATTTGTGGCCGCTGTCGCGCGCAGTGATGCCCAAGCAGCTTTTGCCGCTGGTCACCGACAAGACCATGCTGCAGGAGACCGCCCTGCGGGTGCGCGGCTGGCCGGGGTTGATGGCACCCCTGGTGGTGTGCGGCAACGATCACCGCTTCCTGGTGGCCGAGCAGCTGCGTGATGTCGGCATCACGCAGCATGGCAT
>Ga0265797_10010879_pt1 | contig 11502 bp, 9 predicted proteins | sample P2T30metagenome_FD_192433 | JGI IMG/M metagenome (GOLD analysis project Ga0265797, IMG submission 192433) | Plant litter microbial communities from East Loma Ridge, Irvine, California - P2 T30 | ecosystem: Environmental > Terrestrial > Plant litter > Unclassified | place: USA: California... | reverse complement strand
ATATCAGCACGCACGGACTTAAGTGCGCGTAGGTCACGGCGGTAGCGTTGGTTGTCGGAAATTTGTCGTTTGGTGTCATCAACGTTGCGTAGCGCGTCTTCGTGCCGCTTGACCTCACGGACAATGGTCTGTTGATCCTTCTCTAGACGCTCGACCTCCGCCTTCAGCGCTTCGATCTCACGTTGAGCGCGTTTCAGTTGGCCTTCGCCACCTCGCTCAATGTAAGACTGAATTTCCTGACTGGCCATCTTGAGCTGATTGAGACTGGTGTTGAGCTTGCTGGTCTCGGCTTGCAGCTCACGATCCCTGTCTGCACCACGACTGGAGATGTCATCGTATTTCACCTGGGCTTGCGAGAGCTGCGGACCGAGATCTTGGATGTCCTGGTCAATCGTGCGGATTGCCTCGCGCTGCCCACTGCTGGCACCCTTGAATTCCTCGATCTGACCCTCGAGAGACAGTTTCTCTTTGAGTTGGTAGTCTGCAGTGCTCAGCTTGCTCTGTATGTCGCGAACCTCAAGCTCCAACGAGTTGATGATGTTCTTTGTGCGCTCTTTCTCGCTAGTGAGTTTGGCTAGCTCAGACTTCGCGCTCCTCGCCTCCTCATTGACTTTCTTGATGTCGTCCTGTACAGCTTCCAGACCACGAGAGCCGCCTGAAGTCCTTTGTTTGGCCACAAGCTCCTGTATCTGTGCATCGAAACTGGTGATCTCGTTGCTGTACTTGGCGACATTCTGCACAGTGCGGGTCATCGCATCGATGTCGCGCTTCGAGGCTCGGCGCTCGTCAACCTCTCCATCCTGCTGCTCAAGCTGCGCATTGAGTTTCTCCCTCCTCTCTGCGAGCTTACTCTCCTCGGCCTCAAGCGCGGGGATGTCCTTATGCGTGAGCTTCTCCCAGGTGTCGAATTCGGGTCCGACAGCTCTTGCAGCCTTCAGTTGCCCCTCGAATTCCTCCAGTTCCTTGGTATCAACATCCTGGAAGGCTGACAGACGCTTTTCAACCAGGGACCGCATGCTGTCTCGCTCTTTATCGGTCTTGAAGCCGCGCCTGCATGTGTTGCAAGCCTTGTGCTCCTTAGCAACGGTCAAGCACTCCTCAAAGTATTGGCGGATAAGCTTGGCAGAGTCTGCATCCGATTTGGAAATGCTGTAGCTGCGCTCGATCTCGTTTAGCTCGTCGTTGTAGTCCTTGGCTTCACAGTCCAGAGCATCGCGGATCGCCTTGGCGGCGGATTGTACATTTGCTCGCTTGCTCTTAAGGTCAGAGCGAAGGCTGTTCAGCTTGAAATCGAGCTGCTCTAGTTCTCTTCCGGTACCATCGCGCTGTTTCTCAGCTTCAACCACACGGCTGTTCTTTTCTTCAACAGCGTGCTGGAAAGCGGCTTCGACAGTTGAAGGCTCCCATCCAGCACCGACAATCGAGGCAATCTTGTCGCTGTATGCTCCGGACATCGTCTCCAGACTCTTCTGACGCTCTTTGAGTTCTTTCTGGACGAAGTCCAGACGTGCAGACTCGCCCGCTTGACGCGTACCTTGAACCAATTCCACGTCCAATTTCTCCTTGCGATCGTCAAGGCTACGAATCTGCGCATCGGCCTTGCCAATTTGATCATCCCAATTCGAGTTCTTGAACGTAGTTTTGTAAGATCCCAAGCGATTCTCTGTGTCTTTGAGACTTGACTCCATCGCCGCCTTGCCACCTTCGTCGACACTAATCTTGTCCAGCTGGCTCTGCAACCCACTAATCTTGCGGTCGTTGGTGGCAATCGATTGCCTAGCGCTCTCTTTGCGTGAGTTCAAAGCGGATTTCTGCTCATTGAAGCGGGTGATGACTTTCTGGGCCTTCTGCAACTCTTCAGAGGTCTCTCGGCGAGCACGCTCGAAGGCAGCGTTCTGGTCGCGGGTCATCTTGGCAATGCGATCCATAAAGGCTCTTGCTTGCTCGTCGGTGACTTCGAGATCGAATCCGCGGATGTTGTGACTGCGTGCTGTCTCTTTCACCAGTGTTTCTCTGTTCTCAAGTTGGCGCTCGTAGCTTTGGTGTTGTGCTTCGTATGAACCGGACTCACGTTCCTTTGATACGACCTTGCCGCGAGTGTTGTTGATCTCCTGGGCAAGATCAGCGTATCGGCCTTTGCTAGATTGTAGATCCTCCTGGTAGCTCTCGACACGGTTTTGGTAATCGTCCAACATTTTTTTGAGTTCGTCATCAGACTCTGACATCTCTGTAAGATTCATGCGCAGAGATTGGACACTCTCTTCCTTCGTCCGCTCCTCGATACGCTTGCCAGTCAGCTCGCCTACAACCTTCGCAGCTTCTTCGTAGAGGTCCCATGCCCTCTCGGCTTTGGCGGTGACTTCGCGAATCTGTCGTCCGAGCTCTTCACTTTGGGCACGATCCTCCTCAATCTCGTCAGACAACTGCATGCTTCTCTTTTCGGACTTCTCAGCCTTGTCCTTGTCAGACTTGCTGTGCTCGTAGTCCTTCTTGAAGCCGATCAGCTTCTCGTTCTGGCCTTTGCGCATCTGCTTGATGTTTGTGATGGCCAGTGAATATTTTTGAGCCTCAAAAATCTTGTCGAACCTGTCTTTCAAGTCCTTTGGGGCAGCCAGAGGCCAGAGGGACTCATCTTGATGGCAAAAGATGACGCTGTCGAGGATGGCCTTACTGGTACCGAGGTACTTGGGCATGATGCTGTTCAGGTCTGTCACACGGGAGCTCATCGAGCTGTTCTCACCGTTACGCACAGCACGGATGGTGCCATCCAGTGCCTTCAAACTGCGCGTGTTTCTCTTCACGGTAAGCTGGAGACTTCTGGTGCAGATCATCTTATTGTTCTCGGTGTTTCTGAAGCTGAGCTTGATTTGGGCCATGACCTCTTTATCTTGGGCAAGATTTGGATCATGGACGAAAGCACCGCCAACCTTGCTGTTAGGCGGCATCTCGCCGGACGTGGCAAACTTGAGGCACTCGATGATGGTCGTCTTACCAGATCCATTTGTACCGACAATCAGAGTAAGTGGCGGGGTGAAATGGATGGTCTCGGTACGGGTGTTGTCAAACGAGCGAATGCCCAAGATGGACATCTTTTCGATGCTCGACATGATGGGCAAGTGTTGATAGTGCTGCTGGATGTATGTGAGTGTAAATTGACTGTTTGATGTGGTGGGTCTGGGTGGCTGTCGCCCGGATCAAGTTGCAGTGCTGACGTCTACAGTCCGCAGGCGACGCTCAAAACATGTTTGTGGTGCCAGTGAAAGTCAGACCTGGCAAAGAGGCGCGCAGTGGAAACGTGAAGTCCAAAGCGCCAGCGCAGGCAGACGCGCCTGCCGTCCGCGCACTCACGTGCCACTCACGTGACCCAGCACTAAAACTACCGGACTGTGCGGCCACGAAACAGGCCTGACGTATTGGGCGGGCGCCCACGGACACAAGTCAAGGGCAAGTTGAGACGACTGGACGACGGCAATGCGCGATCGTCATGGGCTTTTGCGACTTCACCTCGTCCGTAGCCGCGTTGCCATAGAATTTGACTGCTTTGCCCATCTATATACCGTGGCATCCCATTCACAGCATCGCTCCTTCATCTGCGCGCCTCGGTAATCTCGCGTGCTCGTCGCCCCTCCACGCCGCCACACCGTGACTTGTGGCGCACCGCCCGCAAGCCTTGCTCTCCGATCCGGATCGAGTGCAGCATCGTCGATGCGCGCAGGGGTCGCAGTGGCCTGACCACGACGCTGGGAAAGCCGAGACGCACGCGCAAGACCACACTACCGTAAGGCATGTCCGTATACCACGGCGCGCCCCAGGGCAGCGCTGGGCTCGGGCAAAACCAGCTGCCCGGAACCGCGTCCGACCTGTCACTTCTGGACCCGACCGACATGATGGGAGGGCCTCTGGATCTGGATATGTCGCTGCCCATGGACCTGGACATGGACTTCACTGGGACTGGCACAGCACAGGCCGGATTCGACACGTCGGGCGTGTCCGTTGACAATGCCATAGATGCGCGGCCGCTGGATTCTGGGCTTATGGGAGGACCGGCTGGCAATTCCAACAACGGATTCAGTGGAGGAGACGGCGAACAAAACTTCCAACAGAACCAGCAACAATTCCAACAGGACGATGAGAAACCACAAATGTCAGGAGCCGGCGCAGGGCCGTTGCCGACCACGCATGGCATGCAGAACACGACCCAGACCACATTGACAGAATTCACTAAGAGGAGGAATTGGTCGCAGCGCATCATCGAAGAGTTGAGGGACTTCTTGCACATCTTGACACCAGACGGCCGAATACTGTACGTGTCGCCGTCATGCCGGAGTATAACAGGATACGAACCACAGCAGATAATTGGAAAATTCATTGGCGAGTTTGTACACCCGGACGACACTGGCATTTTCATGCGCGAGTTCAATGAGAGCATAGCGAGCGGTAATGCGCTGCGCTTCTTCTATCGATTCAAGAAAGAAGATGGAAACCACATGATCTTCGAGTGCCACGGACATCCACACATCAGCCCAGGAGAGCCCGAGTCGCAGTCATCTTTGGCAGGCAAGACGCCCGCGCAAATACAAAACACCAAAGTCGCCGGAGTCTGCAGAGGCTTCTTCATGATGGCAAGGCCGTATCCCACAAAGAATGCCGCTTTGCTGGATTCCTTCCTGGAGCACAAGATCGAGAACGAGCGCTTGTTGAAGCGCATCGGCGAGCTTAAGCGTGAAGAGCTCGAAGAACAAGACGAGCAAGACCGCATGTACGCTGAGCAAATTGCAGCAAGCCCGGCTGGTACAACCCCACTAGATAAAGGCAGCAAGGCCCAGAAACTACACGGCGATGCAACACCAGATGAGACTCGCAAAGAGCCCACGCCCAATTACCAAGGAATGCCGCCTCCAGCCAAACCTACAATCTCCAACACAGCTCTCACCCGCCAGAATCTTAGCGATGCGCTAAGCGGGCAGAAGACTGAGGGCATCGCCGACAAGATGTCTCGTTACGAGTCCTCCGGCACACATCTCGAATCCATCGAGCTCCTAACAGGTCTGCGCTACCGCGACGGTGAGCGCAGCCACGGCATTTCAACAGGTGACACATCGCCTGCTCTGATCCGAGGCGATGCTGGTATCGCCATTCTCCTAGACCGCGATCGCGAGAGGGACGGCAGCAAGAAGGACAAGAAGAAGTTGAAAGTCGCCGACGAGTACGTGTGCTCCGACTGCGGCACGCTGGACTCACCCGAGTGGCGCAAAGGACCCAAGGGCCCAAAGACACTGTGCAACGCTTGTGGGCTACGATGGGCGAAGAAGGAGAAGAAGCGCACGGGTATTGACGACGGCAAAGATAACAGCCCCATGGGTTCGCATGGAGGTCTTTTGCCGCCTGGCCTACCGAAGGGAAACTCGGCCGGAAGTGACTGAGACTCAGCGGCATCCGTATGAGTTCACACAAGAGAAAGGACTACGCCTGATGATTCCACCCGAGAAAGACGGCTTTGACCGGCCCACGGTGTCCCACGCAACGCATTTTAGCCTTGGAACATGAGGGCACTGCGTCAAGCGCTGTTTCGACTGCTCAATTTTTGTGCATAGAGTACGCATTGTTTTGTTTTTCGCGGCGAGTCGGCAACAGTGACCAATCTATACCCTGTGACGATTTGCTCACTGGGAGTCGGGGTACGAGACAATTCATAAACATGTATTGGGAAAGCCCCAGAGAAGTTTGGTAGAAAAGGATATGAACGTGACATTTTTTCGATCCGCGCCACGTTCTCATGATACTCATCGTACAAAACACTGGCGCCTTTGCCGGCGACCTTGGTCTGATTTCCAGAAAACCCGGCGCTGCTAAACAAAGATCGCACTTGCGCTAGTACCTGTCACCACTCCTGAAGAAGCTCTTCTTAAACCCTTCCGCGACTTCGTTTCCGCCTCCACCCATCGTTGAACCTCTCATACTCGCTCCCAATCTGCTACCAGCGACGCCAGCATCTACCTGCGCAGACTCAACACGTTTGCTCAGATCCGCAGCACCAGAGTCAATGACCTGCAGCTGCGCCAGGTGAGAGTTGAGTACGCGCACAATCTGGCTGAGGGGATCTTCACCAGCATCCTTCGCAGCCTTGCCGCTGCTAGCAGACGAGGAGGAAAGTTTGGCAGAAGCATCATTGATGCCTTCAATCATCGCGGTCAGGCTCTGGTTCATCTCCATCAAGCGGTCCGAACAGGCCTCTGCGGCCTTGTAAGTGGTTTCTCTTTCGCGGTCAACTCCTCCAGCATCGCTTAGGCCGGCTTGCTCGAGAAGGCCATCAACATCGGCTTCGTACTTGTCAAGGCGAGCCTCAAGCTCACGTTGACCTTGCTCTACGGTCGAGAGCTGACGCTCGACCTCGGCAACATCACGCTCAGCCTGGAAGCAGCGAGAGTAGAGCTTTGAGATGGATGTGCTGTTGGTTGTGAGTTCGCGATCCCAAGTTCCGACTTGAGTCGCAAGCTTGGCGAAGCGCGACTGATGAGTGGCTAGAGACGTAGACCATGATGTGAGGATCTCGTCAAGAGACTTGCCTGCAAGTCGCGAAGCGGGCTGTGCTGGCTGTGCGGGTTGTGAGGTTTGCTGGCTCGCAGGCTGCTGAGTTGTGGTGTTACCGAACAGAGACGCTCCACCTGCTGGGGCAGCGGCAGGCTTGTCAGTAGAGGTTGTTTCGGCAGGTTTGGCGGTGCTAGTGGCTCCGCCTCCAAAGAGACCTGAAGCTGTAGGCGCACTAGATGCAGCTGTGCTTGCGGCAGGCTGAGACGAAGCTGACGAGGCAGCACCAGCACCTCCGAAAAGGCTTGGTGTGGTACCAGTTGTCGAGCTTGTGGGAGTCGCCTCTGGCTTTTTGCCAAAGGCACCGCCGAATAGACCACCAGGTTTCGGGGCCTCCGCAGGCTTCTCTGTAGTTGGTTGCGCGGTCTCAACTTTCTTCTCGCCAAAGAGAGACTTCGAGCTGTCACCAGTAGCAGCGCCACCGCCGATACCGAATTGTGTAGCCGGCTTGGTCAGTGCGTCTCCACCAGAGGCTGGTGCTTTGTTCTCGTCCGCCTTCGGTTGTGCTCCGAAGAGACTTGTGGCAGGCTTTGCAGCAGCAGCGGCTCCTCCGAACAGATTGGCGGTGGGAGGGTTTCCAGCGGGAGTGAATGTTAATGGAGCTGCAGTCTTGTTGGCCTGAGGTGTGGTGCTGCTGGTATCTTTTGAACCGATTCCCGAGAAGAGGCCTCCGCCTGTAGCAGTGCTGGGAGTTGAGGCGCCATTGCTGCCTCCTCCAAACAAGTTGCTCGTAGGTGGCTTGTTTTGTTGGCCAGCCGCACCGCCTGCTGGGGCTTGTGCACCGCCAAACAAGCCGCTGCCTCCTGCACTGGGGGCAGCAGTCTGCGGCTTGTTCTGTCCAAACAGGCTGCTGCCGCCAGATGCTGGTGTGTTGTTGCCGAACAGGCCTCCCGAAGCAGGAGCTGCACTGTTTGGGGCAGAGGATTGTGGTGTGCTAGTGGCAGCGCCGCCGAAGAGTGAAGCTCCGGGCGCCGGAGCGGCTGCTTGTGCGGGTTTGGGCTCTTCTTTCTTCTGTCCGAAACTGAAACCACCACTGAGTGGAGTAGTAGTACCGCTCTGTGAAGGTGCGCCGCCTCCAAAGAGACTACCGCCAGTCTTCTGTTCTCCTCCACTAGCTGCCGGTGCCTTGGCGCCAAACAGGCCTCCACTTGAGGGCTGTGGTGTGGTCGAAGCGCCTCCGAACAAGCTCTTCTGCTCGCCGCCGCTCGAGGCTGCGGGCTTTGCGCCGAACAATCCTCCGCTCGATGGTTGGGGTGTCGTCGTTCCACTGCCGCTTCCAAACGCGTTGCCCTGCTGACCTCCGCTAGCTGCAGCACCGCCGAAGAGACTGCCGCCGGTTGCCGGTGTTGTGCTGGCACCGCCAAAGAGTCCGCCGCCAGAAGTAGGTGTGGCCGCGCCGCCGAAGAGCGACTTGCCTTGCTGTTGCGTATTGTTGGAGCCTGCGGTTCCAAAGAGCGAGCCACCAGCCGCACCGCTGGAGCTGGGAGTGTTTGATCCGAAGCTGAAAGCCATCTTGGTGGTCTGTTGTGTTCTTTGCTGCGATTGCGGTAGGACTGCTGCTTGCGAGCAGTGAAGTGCAGTGCGTGAAATCCGGCTAGAAAGAGGCGTCTATTGCTGGGCAAGACTCAATGGGTCATATGATGTGTCCGTGACCAGGAGTGGATGGGTGAGGGTGAGTTGGTGCTGGGCGTGTTCAAGCGCCGCAAAGTTGATGGCAGTCGCGAAGTTCGAAACGCGGAAGGCGCGCTCGCTGGTTCGTTGCTGCTGCTTGCTGCAGCAGCTCAGAGCTTCGAGTGTGCCTGAGGCATCCCACTGCTCCCATTGAGGAGCGACTTGTATTGTCGCAGACGAGTGGGGCCCGTTCCAGGATGCGTGACGGCGACTGACTGGGGGCTGTGCTGCTTGAGCAACAAGTCTAGACTGCTGCACCGCCGCCTCCCTTCATATTACATATAGCTTCTCTCCCCATTACCCTGTCTTCACGACAACCCACTCCCATCTCTCCACTCCGCCACACAACACCTTCATCCCTACCATGGCCGACCTCCAACCACCCAGGCAGGCTCCCGAGGATCCCGGAGCGCATGAGCTCGATGGTACGAGTATTTGCAATTGTAGCATATACGTTCGCCTTACTGACATGCTCCAGAATCTTCAGACGACCACTTCTCCTCAGCCTCCGAAGGCGACGTGATCCGACCGACGAGCTCAAGCTCGAACCCCATCATGCGCGTGGAGCGCGTCGACGACCAGCCCGCCCATGGTGAAGTTCCCGGCACTGACGCCTACAACAAGCGACTTCTCGACGCTGTACCAGACGAGGTCGAAGTTGTGCCTGACGGACAGCGCTCAAGATCCAATACTACCAGAAGCCGCGCCGCTAGCAACTTGAGCACCAACAGCGGCACCAGCAGTCCGATTCCCCGTACTGTAGTTGAGAGAGTTGACGATAAACCCGCACATGGAGAGGTCGAGGGCACAGCTGCAAGAGAGATGCGGCTAGCAGACGCCGAGCCTGACGAGATCAAGCTGGTGTCGCCGAGCGAGGGTAGGTGAGTTGGTTGGCATGGATCTAATAAGGCGTGCACTGACACGAGTGCGACAGAGATGAGAGCAACCCAGAAAGCCGCCCCGTAAGCGAAGAGGACCAGCAAACATGGTTTCGCAATATGTGGGAAGGCAAAGAAGAACAGGCGGCTCAACCCGTTGAGCCCGAGCTAGAAATGGCTACAGCGTCCGAAGAGAACGACTTCAATGATAACGACGACGAGTTTGGCGACGAATTTGACGATTTTGCAGAAGGAGAGGAGGCGGACGACGACTTCGGCGATTTTGATGATGCCGATGAAACACCAATGGCGCCTGAGCCTCAACCACAGGTACAGACGCAGCAACCAGATTTCTTAGCCGGTCTTGTAAGTAGCGTGCAAAGCAATGTTCATTTCCCAGCAATGCCATTCACTTGGGCTGACCAGTAATTCTCAGCCGTCTTTGAACTTTGCAGATATCGATTCCTCGATGGAGCCATATCTTGACATGATATTCTCCGACTCCAAAACTACACCTACGCAACCCGCACCTTCAGACATTACAGGGACCGCCTTTCTTTCTGACCGATCACTTTCGTTATGGCAACAACTCCTTCAGCCACCTCCGATGGCGCCACCGAACTGGACTCGAAGCCGTATCCGCCGCCTGTTTCTCGTCTCGCTCGGCGTGCCTGTGGATTTAGACGAAATATTGCCACCTTCCAAGCAGAAACGCCTTGTCCTTCCCAACATCAACCTTTCTTCCACAGCATCACCTCGCCATAGCACAGCTATCGATCGCCTCAAACAAGGATCAGCGAACAACAGCACCACGTCAATCGATTCAAAGGGTGTTGCGAAATCAAAGCAGAAACGGCTCACTATGCTCAAAGGTCCGCCGCCACCGCCCGACTTCGATCTCAATGCTGCAGCGCTGCTGTGCTCAACAACGTATGAAGCGTTGGCGAACATGCTCGACGACGAATTACGAGCACATTTGGTCACCCTTGACGATATCAATGGGCGGGCGAGTGGGGTGTTAGAATACTGGCTGATGCGACGTGACGAGGGCGTGAAAGAAAAGGAAGCGCTCGAGGGCGTGATAGAGAACCTTGTGGGCTTTGTGAAGGGACGTAGGGGAGGCTGAAGAGCTAGACGTTTTCGTGCCCGAGGTGTGGCGATTGATAGTAGTAATGATGTACCAGTACTGCCTACTGTCTCTGATTGCTCATCTCACATCCGTGTTAGCCCATTGCCGCTGCAAGTGTATCGCTTAGATGCTTGATTCGTCTTTGATACAGAACAAGCAAGCAGCGCGCATGCACGACATCATTAATCGGAGATGCGGAAGCGGTGGGCAGTTTACCGACAAAAGTCAACTTCGAGCTTCAAGCTGCTTGCTGGCTCGGGGCTGGTTGTGCCGAACATTGGTGCGGAGAAGTCACGACAGCTCGGCCATGGTTGATGTGATCGGGGCTGATTAAGAAAGAAACCCTCCCACGCAGCGTACCTAGTTCCATGGGTCGGCGATCTGTATAATAATTTCTTCTCATTTTTTCTATTTGTCGAGGACGAAAATACACGTGGAAGCGCTTGTAAGACCACCACCACGGCCATGTCGCTCGCCGCGACCCCGAGCCGTATCCTCCGCAGACAGCTGCCGCGCAATGGCGCTGCTTTACAGCAATTGAGCGGCCGACGATGCTATGCTGCAGATGCTAAGAAGGCAGAGAAGGCAGAGAAGGAGTCGTTCAAGGGTCAGCTGTATCAGAGTACAGCGGAGAGGTTGCAGAGAGATAAGGCGGAGCAGGCACGGTTTGCAGGACACAGAGAGGCGCAAAAGGCGCGGAGCAGTCCTGCGTGGCTAGTGCCGTTTGGTATGTTGGTACAATTGCGATGAGGGCAGACAGGTCATGCGGAAGAGAATGTCAAGCTAACTTGATACAGTTCTGACTGTCGGCGCAATTGGCGGTTACTACTTCGGCAAGCAGATCCCCAGCAACCCAGACACAGCTTCGACCAAACCTCTGTCGCAGACGGAAGAGCCTAAGCACGATGTTTCGCCAGCGACGCTACAGGCGGCATGGACGGAGTTCAGGAACATTGTCGGCGAGGAGAACGTATCTACACAGCAGGCAGAGCTCAAGTCGCACTCTGGAAGTGAATGGAGCACCTACGCGAGTCTGCCAGGCGACGTGCCTTTCGCTATTCTCAAGCCTGGAAGCACGGAGGATGTCAGTGAGATCATGAAGGTCTGCCACAGGAGGAAGATTCCGGTCACAGCATATTCAGGCGGCACATCTCTGGAAGGTCATTTCGCAGCGACACGCGGTGGCATCTGCATCGATTTCAGCCGAATGGACAAAGTACTCGCACTGCACAAGGA
>Ga0265797_10010877_pt1 | contig 11503 bp, 3 predicted proteins | sample P2T30metagenome_FD_192433 | JGI IMG/M metagenome (GOLD analysis project Ga0265797, IMG submission 192433) | Plant litter microbial communities from East Loma Ridge, Irvine, California - P2 T30 | ecosystem: Environmental > Terrestrial > Plant litter > Unclassified | place: USA: California... | reverse complement strand
CGATATAGATCTACCCACGACAAGGCCTCACGATCACATGACACATTCGCTCACACCGCGACGACTTCCACTCCAGCACCATGTCGCGCCATCCGCCGCCCAACGGCTACCGCAACATGAGCAATGGCTCCAACCCGCCTCTACACATGTCTAGCTCCAACAGCGCCATGAACTCGCAGTCTCGTCTGGGAACGCCACAGCAGCAGCAACATCCCTCACAAGGTGGTGTGTCCCGCGCCGAGCGCTTCGAGGACGAGAAGAGGCGCATCATCGAGTCCTGCTTCAGCAAAGCTGACGCCAATGGCCAATTGAGCGAGAGCTACATTACACACATCCGCATCCAAGAGGACTCAGCGCATCCGTCTTCACCGCCGCCGCCCGATAGCCCGCCCGAAAACAGGAAGCCTCGGCTCATTATAATTGCTGTGAGGAGCACCGGACGAGTCCGCATGCACAAGGCAAGGGAGAACAACAATGGCAGTTTCAGCATTGGCAAAACGTGGAATCTGGAGGAGTTGAGTGCGATTGAGAGCTTCTCAAACAGTTCACTGCCGCCAAGAGACGACCGGGAGGCGCAATACAGGTCATGGGCTGGAGGGCTTGGTTTCATTGTGACAATTACCAAGCCATACTATTGGCAAGCAGGCACAAGCAAAGAGAAGGATTTCTTTATTGCGAGTGCAGTCAAGATCTACAGGAAGTACACGAAGGGATTGGTGCCAGAGCTACGTGGATTTGATGACCAGAGCCAGGCTGTGATGCTCGGTGCACCACCAGGACCTCACTCTCAAGGCCCAACTGTTCCGAGCCCAAGACTACCAGGCGGTGATGTTGGAGCACCTTCACCGCCTCAGCCTCCATTTGCGCAAGGGCAGCGATCGAATAGCCGAGAGGACCCTCGTATGCGAGGCTCACCTGGCCCACCGCAAAATCAGTTTGGTCAAAGGCCGTCAGAATCGCCTTCCAGGCCACCTCAACCGCCCCAACATGCTCGACCAGGCCAACCTTCCCCTGTACCCAGATCACAGCCGAGTTCGGAGCGTATGCGGTCACAGAGTCGCGAACCAGGCAGGCCGGGAATGCGTTCTGGACCGTCACCTTCTCAAGCCCAAGCTCGAGCACCGCCTCCACCGTCTGGATATGTGGGTGGTACCCGTCAGCAGCGCTCCCAATCTCATCTTCGGTCTGAAAGTCCTGCTGTATCAGCAGTCTCGTCAGGGAGCAGGGAGGCAGTCCCAAGTGCTTTGCAGCCGCGTTCACAGAGTCCTCCTAGGCAAAAGAGCATTGAGCGATCAACCAGTAACGCGCCTCAGGAGAGATCTCGAGAACCACAATCAGAGGCAAATGGTGCGCTGCCAGGTGCAGCCGCCGGTGCAGCCGCCGGCGCAGCGCTTCTCACAAGCACAAGACAGCGATGGCAACAGCAGCAACAGCAGCAGCAGCAACAACAAGACCAGCCGCAGGATTTACAACCGACGCCTCCACAACATAGACAGCAGCTGCCTATCATGCAGCCCCCTACCCATCGAAAGCAGCCGTCAATTTCAAATCTTCCCCCATTGGAAACAACACAATCAAACCGAAGCGGTTCTCGACCTCCTCGCCCTGAAGACCGTCAACCCCAGGCTCATCAAAGTGGTGCTTCTTCGGCCGCCATTGATCCTAGTGATGTGGCAGCAGTCAGCGGAATGAATTCCTTCTACGGTCCTGAACCAACAACTCCCGCCGAATCACCTGCGGTGCAACAGCCGTCATCGCCACTCACGCCTGAGAGATCTAGGAAACGACCTGTGTTCGACGCCAGGGCTTCAGAAGCTAGTGTGGACCTTCGACCGCCACCCTTGAAGCAGAGTACCAGGCAGACGGACGGGGCAAGTGAATTCACAACGCCTACTGCGGGCTCGACGTTTAGCACTCCCCGTGAACAATCAGCAGTGTCCACACCAGCTCACGAGGAACCACCTGAGATCAAGCCCCTTGCTGTACAGAAACCTTCTGAAACTAATATCAGCATGCCCGGCGCATTCGTGCCATCACCAGCTGGGCCTTCGCCTGTGGTTACTCCGGCCGAAGCCCCTGCGACTGAAAAGGATCAAGCAGAGGCAGAAGCACATTCAACGCCAGAAGTCGAGTCGGAGGCTGAGTCACAACCTGGCGATGCATTCAGACCAGGCCTTGGACCGATGGTCAAGAAGAGACCCGGAGCAGCGGCAGATCGTTTCAGAAAAGCTGCCTTTGCAGCCAATGCTTTCAAACCACGCCCTGGTGGCGCTGCAGAGCGCATTTTGAAAGCAAAGGCTGAGAAGGAGTCTGGGTCCGGCGAAGCAGATGGCATCACTGGAGTCTTCAGAGCACCTACGCAGCAGAAGGAAGAGCCTGCTGTGGCTCCGACAACAAGTCCAGAAGCGCAATCTGTACCTAGCAGTGCCCCGATGCTCGAGGTGACAGCGCCTGTGTCTCCATTGCGCATGCCCTCCGCAACAATGCGAGGCGAACCTGGCGTTCAACTAGCGGACGGAGGTGCTGTCAAGGCTCCCGAGCCAACGCCAGCAGCTGCCGGATCCTTAGAACCCGAGCCTGTTGTAGAGGAGGTCGAGTCTTTAGAAGAGAGAGAACTGCGGACGCCACAAATCAAGGCCAAGCGTCGTAGTTTGCGACAGGAGCAATATCTTGCCGAGCTTGGTATCGAAAAGTCGTTACTGGAAGGCAAGGGTCTTGATTTTGAGACTTTGTTGCTTGACCTTGGCTGGGGCAATGGCGCTCGTCAGCCTAGGCAAATCGCAGATTTAGAGAGCGATGTCAAACGCCAGCTTGGCCGTGTCGAGGCAGGCTCTTGGCTCTCGCAGACCGACAACGCAAGAGAAGACAAGGTTGCGCATGTTGAAGGGCTACTCGACAAAGCTATTGCGGAGTGCGACGAGCTTGAAGGACTTCTGACTCTCTACAGCGTTGAGTTGGGCTCTCTCAACGAAGACATTCGATTCATCGAGGCGCAGAGTCAAGGTCTGCAGGTTCAGAGTGCTAACCAACAGCTACTACACACAGAGCTCACTGGTCTCATCGAGACTATATCACTCGATCGCTCCGTACTCGAGCCGTTGCGTTACAGCGATATCGCCGATGTGGCTGGTCTTGAAGAAGTGGAGCTCAGTCTCGTGAAGCTTTACCAAGCTATGGTCACCATGGACCCGTCCGTACGGTCGAACACGATGCGGCCAAAGAGTCGTCTCGGAGACGAAGGCACTGATCTTTCTCGCATGGCTGCTCTCCGAGAAAAGAAGGAGATGTACGAACGCGAGAGCAACACGTTCTGCCAACGCATCATGCAACATCTCGATTACTCGTTCACAACTTCCTTGAACAACGCTAAGGGCCAGACGATGAAACCTGTCGGAGATGGCAATATGTCTAGACTCAACAAGGATGCGTTTACACACGCCAGGACTGGTCTCTGGATTTACAGTCCGCTGGTTCTGTTCACCAAAGAAATCAACATGCCGGCGTGGCAGACTATTCTGAGGATCTACCACACTCGTGCGAAGCTCCTATACACCGAAACTTTCAAGGAGAACATTTCTGGTTGGAAGCGTGTAGCACGCAAGCCGACAGGGGACGAAGCAGAACTATTGTTCACGCACATCGAGAAAGAAGCTGCTGAGGCGGGCGGCAGTGGACTAGGAAGCACCGCCCGCAAAATGACTATCAAGCGCTCTCACACATTGGCAAAGAGTTTGCGCAGTGGATCGGGTGACAAGAAGAGTGCCATCGAAAGCCGTAATCACGGCTCATCTCTCATGGCCTGCGAAGTCTTCGCTGGTGCTATGGACGAAATGGCCCCTTTGATCAGCCAGGAACAAAATTTCGTAATCGACTACTTCCATGCTACTAGTCTTGAGACCAGCGACTTTGTTGATGTGGTCACGTCCACACCACCGGAGAGGCGCCGTGGAACCAACCTTCTCGCCCCCAAGCCAATGGATCCCGACCGCGAGATGGCACGTCGTGTCACCGGAGTCATGGATGAAGTCTTCTCGTTCTTCACACAGGAGATGTCCACCTTGCTCGACTGGGCGGTCTCTGCCGACCCTATCCAGGGTGTTGGTATCCTCGCTGCACTCAGCAAGCATTCGTTCTTCCTCGCAGACACTGCACAGGATTACCTCCTGCAACTCCTCGATCAGCTCTCCATGCGCCTGCAGACGCTGTTCGCTAAATTCGTCGACGATCAGATTCGCGCGATCGAGGAGACGAAAGTCAAGATTCACAAGCGTAAGGGTGTGATTGCCTTCATGAGAATCTTCCCACACTTCAGCGCCGCAGTTGAAAATGTCTTCGCGACCGTCGCGCGTGCTGACTACGATGGTCCCGGCGACAGCGTGGCGGAGGTTCGCAGACTTGTTGATGATGCCTACTCGCGCATCAACCGCTCCATGTTCGACAGTCTCAAGACTATTGCCAAAGAGTCTCCGACCGCTGGAGCACCAGCTGGTGCGAACAACCCCGCGGCGCGCCAGGCTGGCGCCGACGACTCGGAAGACAAGGCGATGCTGAACTACCACGTCCTGCTGATCGAAAACATGAATCACTACATCGAAGAAGTCGACGATGGCGGACGCGAGGGTGTTCTCTCCGAATGGAGAGGACGTGCAATGGTCGAGAGGCAAGAAGCCCTGGAGGCATATGTTGGGCGGGTGGTGCGGAGACCGCTCGGCAAGCTCTTGGTAAGTCTCATCTATCTCATCTGCACTCGTGCCAAGGAAACATCACAACTAACAATACCCCCAGGACTTCCTCGACTCGCTCGAATCTCAACTCGCCTCCAACCCCAGCAACCCCACCGCCATCGCCTCCCGTACCACCTCCTCCCGCAAAACCTGCCGCCACTTCCTGGCCGACAACTACAACGCCAAAGAAGTGCGCAAAGGCATCGACACGCTGCGCCGCCGCATCGAGAAGCATTTCGGCGACGCCGAGGGCGAGAGCGCCATGGTGTCGCGCAATCTGGTCGGTTTCGTGTGCCAGGAGGCGCAGAAGTGCTACGAGGGCACGCTGGAGAGGACGGAGCGGGTGATGGGCGCGATTTACCCGAATACTGAGGGTGAGAAGAACGTGGAGATTGACTTTAGTAGGGAGGATATTAAGAGTGGGTTTAGGAGGTAGGGTGTGGTTTGGTGATGTGGAGTGATGGGAGATTCGGGCCTTTTTCGTAATTATCACTTTCTACTTCCATTGGGGACGAGATATCGTGGTTGATTTTGTATAGGCATGAGGATAATGAAGATTCATTGACGTGTGCACTCTGACTTGGTGCTTTTCGTCCCTTTGGTTCTTTCACTTGGATTGTGGTTATGCTTGATGGGTTTTAATTTCAAGAGAGAGTAGATCGCCTCTTCGTCATCTATCCTACACGCCTGGGGTATAATATGCTGAAGGGGAAAATCGTCTAATCTACATGGTTGCTTTTTTCTCTCTTGCTTTGGAGCAGGACACCTTTGCCATAGAACTGCAACGGTTCAGTTGTCTCCAAAGAAGTCGCTGAGCACGTCGAACAGTCCACCGCCGCCTTCGCTGTCGCCTCCCTCGCCTCCAGCACTTGGAGGAGGGCCTTGGTTGTTGTTGCCACCCCATGGATCGGACGATTGTCCCCATGGGTCTGAGGACTCGCCCCAGGCATCTTCGCCAGGACTCGCGCCCTGCGATGGTTGGTCTGGACTGGCTCCAGAATATGGCTCATTGGCTTGCGGGCTGGCATCGTCTCCGCCTCGCGGCCCATAGGCGCCACGCTGCATGGCTTCGTAGCCTGCCATTGTACCCGCTCCTGCGATAGCACCTTCACCAGCAGCGCCAGCGCCCGTGCCGAGACCACGGCCTGCTGCACCGGCGGCTCCTTCAATTGCGCCTGCTTCGCCTGCGGCTCCGGCTACTCCGCCTGCTGCTGCGCCGCCTTCGGCTGCTGCTCCACCACCCATGCCGGGGAACCATAGAGGCATGAAGCCCATTCCTCCGCCCGAAGACGAGTGGCGAGAGAAGTAGTCGAAATCGATGCTGACGGCCGAGGCGAGCATGACGGCACGCTGGTCGAGCGTCATGCCAGTGGCCTGTCGCTCGTAGCTCGCCAGTTCTTTGCCTTCTGCACTCTCCAAAGTCGCAGTCTGAGCGGCACTATCCATACGAAGGGCGTAGACGCCAGTGTCGGTGAAGATTTCGCGTGCGAAGCCGGCGAAGTTTCGGTTCACGGAGCCGATGGTCGAGTTGCTTTCGTCGCGGAGTGTGAAGTCCCATGACAGAAAAGGTTCGTTGACGTGAGCGAACTGTGACATGCCGGCTTCGATGGCCTGCTCGGGTGCTTTGGCCTCTGTGAGGGCGGTAGTCTCTTCGTTCGGCTTGTCTCCAGACTCCAGACGGGGCGTGCTGTCGTTCTCTGGAGCATTTGCAAGTGCTCGGTAAGAGAAAAGGTCGTATTTCCTTCGTAGTGGCGCCCAGCGTTGCTGCGCCTCACCAATGATTCGCATCTCTTCTAGCTTCAGTGGCGAGATTTGCGCCACGGCGCCCTGGTTCACCACTGAGCTTGTGCTCGTGCCTTGCAACGCAGTCGATGTCTCCAGTTCTCCATATCCGCCCTCTGGCACAGGGTCGTAAATCCTAATCTTGCTGTTGATGTACGCAAAGGGACGGTGTATGCGCAGAACTTCCCGCTCGTAGCGATCGAAAATGTGTGTTGTGAACGATCGGTGGGTCTTGAAAACCTGTCTTGCCATGGAGCTTCCCATGCCGTGATCCTGCTCTGCGATGTATCCTAGCGTGTTGCCTTGGCCATCCATCATGATGTACCTGTTCGCCTGCTCGAAGCCAATGATAATGTTCATCATCTCGATTTGTCTTTGAATGACCAAACTGCTGTTTCCGAGGATTGCGAGCGCAGGGTGATCCGGTGGGAGGACGCCATCGGGGTCTGCTGGTATGTGGACTTCGGAGACGAGGTCTGAGGAGTTGGTTTCTGAGAGGGTGGAGGCGAGTTGGGTGTTGAGTCCAGGACCTTGCTGCTGTTGTTCTTGCTGGTGTTGGTTGAGAGGATCGTTACCGATAGGCTGCTGGGCTGATTCCAGATCGCGGCGGTGCTGGTCGTCCTCGTTCCTACGCTCTGCCCAAGCGCGATCGCGTGGTGGCGGTTTGCGAAGCCATCGTCGCTGGTTGACGACAGCTATGGATGTGCGAGGGATGCGTGATTCGAGTAGAGTGGCGCTCACTCGTGGTAGTCTGAGAGCGTGCCGTGCGACCGACATGGCTGTGAGAGAGGAGGTTATGTATGAGGAGTGGTGTAGCTATGCGATTCGCCAAAAGAGAAAGGCAAGTCAAGATATAGGCGGCTCGGTGCTGCGACACGGTGATGTCAAAGTCGACGAGTTGTTAATGTGCTCTCAAAAGTGGAGAGAATGAGGCTGGCTTCACTCGTCAAAGCTTATCGGCGGCCCGCTGTCACTCGCATCTCTTCACGCCGATGGATGCGAAGAGGCTTCGATCTTGCAGTCAGAGCAAGCAATATCAACAACTAGCCAGACTCGCGCATTTTTATAGGCGCATACCGGTAAACTACATTTGTTGTTCACCGTCAACGCTGATTTGGCCTTGCGCAAAAACGCGACCGGGATTAGTGCAACAATTTGGCGACGAAACTTTTACAGCTCGAGGAATAATATCTGCAATCGTCTGGTCTTGGATTTGCGACACAAAACGCGACTATTCCTGCGCGAGACGCCCGTTGGATACTTTTTATTATCGAAAGTGATTGATCGGTTGGTGCGGTGACTGAGCAATATTCACAACAGTCACACCCGACTGCTCCATCGCGATCACCATCCAGACTACTGTCAGAGATATTAGCCCGGACAAGCTGGATACCTTGAAACGGACCGAGCTTCGTACTGCAAGAGTGCAGCATGTCTGAACCCCAAGGACCTGTGGCAAATGGCCAAATCGCTGGGACCGTCAAATCCGAGCCCACAGTCGAAGCCGCAGAGTCATCAACACCACAACCTTCACAGCCACCCACAAAGCGTCCGCCTCGCCGAAAGGGCCCGAACTATGCTCAGATCCACAGCAAGCCGTTGCCTCTGAACATCCACCCTCTCCCGGCTTTCCATCCTACGCACCCAGTCTCGCTTCTGCGCCTCGCCTACGCCTTTCTCTCACAGCTGATCTCGCCACCAAACTCGCATCCCGAAAATCTCTATGTTGGATACTTTTCTCCGGAATCGAGATCAGTGCACATCACTGATCCCGCGCAAGTGCGTGCTCTATGGGAGATGGGGTTCTTTGGAAAGGGTACTCTGAGTCGAAGTGAGCCTAGCTGGCTCGATAGAGAGCAGACAAAGCTCAAAGCTAATGGAGGCGGTCGAAGCACGGCTGAGGAGGCCACGCGCAAGCGTCGAGAGGAGCGGCGGCTGTTCAAGTTGGAGAGAGCGAGGTTGGAGGCAGAGAAGATTGAGCATCAGCGTGCTGTCGAAGAAGGAAGAGCTCTTCCTCGCTCTGAACCTGTCGAGGGAGAACAAGCGAGTGATCATGTTGTAATTGATGGCGCAGACGCTGTTTCTCAGGAGACTGCAGATGTCACAGCGAGAGTGGCGGAGCTCAATGCAGAAACCCAGGGCAGGGTACCTGATGCCGAAGTCGTTACTTCGCAGGCTTCGAATGTCATCGCCGGTGACAAGGGCCCAGACATCACAGTCACCGACATCGTTCAAGACGAGACTGCCGAGGATCCGGCACTAGACATTGCAAACCAAGAACACCTCCAGCTAACTCTCGAGGAAGCCTTCTTCCTCTCCTTCGGCCTCGGCGTCCTCGACATCCAAATCACGCCTGGAACGAAAGAGCTCTCGACAGTAGAGCCAAGCCAACTCCGCAGCAAAAAGGCCCTCCTCTCCCTCTTCTCGAGCCACGCTACATTCCCTCCAACAGAATTCACGCCGGCCCTCCCAGCACCAGACAGCATCTTCATGCTCTCATACGTAGCCTACCACCACTTCCGCTCTCTCGGCTGGGTCGTCCGCGCAGGAACAAAATTCGGCGTAGACTTCCTGCTCTACAACCGCGGACCCGTCTTTTCCCACGCAGAATTCGGCGTCATGATCATGCCCTCATACTCGCACGAGTACTGGCAGACCGAAGAAGGCAAGGCGGAGCGCAGGATCAAGGAGCAGAAGGACTGGTGGTGGTTGCACTGTGTGAACAGAGTGCAGAGCCAGGTCAAGAAGAGTTTGGTGTTGTGCTATGTCGAAGTGCCGCCTCCTTTTGGAAATGAAAGCGATGTAACGGATGTGGCGCAGATCTTGAAGGGGTATAGGGTGAGAGAATTTGTTATTAGGCGCTGGTTGATGAACAGGAGCAGAGGTTAAGCAGGACGCTCGCGATGGAAGTTGTATGTTTTGATATATGTGAGAAATGTACAAACTACTTGCTGTTCAGAAGTCTTGTGAGCACGCTTGCGCATTGGAACCCTCGCGACGTTGGCACTCGAGATCAAGGCTCCGCACACGAGGTCTTTCGTGTGATATAATGGATTCAAGCACCCAAGAATTGATCAACCAGTCGACCAAACATATACACAGGCAAGACACAAACAGTTCTAGAGACAATACTACACGTTGCCATTGCCTTGGCAGTCGGTGATCATGTGCTTGTGTTGCGAACCTCAAAGCTTTGCAATATATGCCACATTCCAATGCCCTGAACAGGCAACGGCCCGCATACCACCGCCGGTCTGGAACCATAACATGATGTAGAGGGCAATGGCCTACGCGAAGTGGCCCACTGCGCTGATCAACGTACAACTCAAAATACAGTGGCCTCTAACATACGATATTTGCGACATTCTTCGACCATGACCAGCATAACGATGGGCCACGCCGGCACACTCTAAAACGCGAAACCAACGACTCGATTCGAATTTGGACGCGCATCGATATGGCTGCTCGTTCTTGGGTCCGTCGCGTGAGCGCTCTGAAGCGACAAGCGTCCGGAAATGCGATCCAGTCTGGCTCAAACCCTCTGGAAGCCGGCACATCAGGTCAAGCAGCTCAAACACTCAACGCAACAGCTCCGGCGAACACGTCTCTATACCTCGGAGTCGGAATCGGCGTCGGAGGCGCGTTACTTATCGCATGTGCCCTGATCATCGTTCAGATTGTGCGCAAGCGCGCAGAACACAAGCGAGCACTGGTCGAGCTCGAACACGGACATACAGTAGTAGAAGTTGCGCAGGTCCGAGATCTTCGCGGCGATGTACCTAGACCGATCAGTTTTGCGCGTGTGGGAAGGCTGGTGCCTGCTCATGGGAAGGGAGGATGGGGAGCTCTTGGATCCAACGAAGAAGTCAACGAACCGGATCTGGCGAACCATCCTGCGCGAAAACGACGCTCGTACATCTCGATACCTAAGCGCATTAAGCAGGGTGGTATTCCACTCAGAAGGCTAAAGCACCTATCGGCGATCATCGAAAGTCCTCGCAGTCGATCTGCGCATTCGCCTACGCCTGACCAGCAGGACTTGCCAGTACTGCCATTGGCGACGAACAAATCTCGCGGGACTCCTAAAAGCACGAAGAATACGCATGGTGAAGCCTCACAAGAGGACGATGTCTTCGTGGGACCACCTTCGAGCCCGAAACCGAATGTACTGCCCTCTTTCGCGATCAGGTCACCAGGAAGATACGGCGTCAGCTTCGTCGAGGAAAGCCCGAATAAGGCAAAGCGATCTTACTCGGTAGGCGCCTTAATAGCACCTATACCAGATGGTGCCGTGTTCGGAAGTGTCGCGAGCAATACAAGGCCTCCAATGCACGCTCGTTCGGTCAGTCTAGGCGCACACAAGGCTGCGAGCCAACCGCCGACTGGCCCTGTACCGCCATTGCCAGTAATCGCGCCGCACAATCCAAATGCTGTTGGCGTGCGTAACGGCTTCTGCCTTTCGAGGATGTCGTCCTCGAGTTCAGTATCCGCCAGCAGCTCCGTCTTGGTCACTAGTCCGATTCTGCGCGCGCCAGACGTGAATGCGCAATCGCCCAGCCTGGAGCAGATAGTGGCCGATGACGACAGTGCTTCGCTGAAACAAGTGTCGCACCGTCAGTGGCAAAACCCACTTGTTACCGGACCGCGACCCATACCAGATACATCGCCTACAGTACCAGCTTTGACAACGACACACCGGCATAAGCCTTCGGTTCGCAGTAATGTCGCTCGGTACAGCATGGATAGCGAGCTGAGTCGCCAATTGTCGATGACGAGCGTCGCTTCATCTGTTGAAAGTGAGAAGCACAACCGACTGTCTATTCCACGATTGGGTACCGCCGATCGCGTGAGTATTCGTAGCGTGTCGTCCGTCGGTTCCTTCAAGAACGATTCCGGTGTCAAAAAGATCACTACACCGCGCAGAGTATCTCGGTGCTCAACCACTGTTTCCGAGAGCGGCTCTCCTGCGGAGAAACCCAAGGGCGTGCTTCGTGACA
>Ga0265797_10010876_pt1 | contig 11504 bp, 15 predicted proteins | sample P2T30metagenome_FD_192433 | JGI IMG/M metagenome (GOLD analysis project Ga0265797, IMG submission 192433) | Plant litter microbial communities from East Loma Ridge, Irvine, California - P2 T30 | ecosystem: Environmental > Terrestrial > Plant litter > Unclassified | place: USA: California... | reverse complement strand
TACCATACTGCGCAAAATGAAGGAAGCCCTCGTCTCCATTGGCCCGAAGGTCAACATCGTCGACAGCGACATCCCTAAAGCCGGCAAAGACCAAGTTGTCATCAAAGTTGTCTTCAGCGGCAGCAACCCCAAGGACTGGAAGATTCCCGGTATGTTTGCTCAAGTATGCCATCTGAATCGCAGGCCATCAAACTAACAGGGAGGCTTCAGAGTGGTTGAAGGATTTCAACAACAGCAACCCGGGTGACGACATTTCCGGCATTATCCACGAAGTCGGCGAGAATGTCGTAGAGTTCAAGAAGGGTGACCGTGTTGCTGCTTTCCACGAGATGCTCACGCCTGGTGGTTCGTACGCCGAGTATGCTGTCGCATGGAAGCACACCACTTTCTTCCTGCCTAAGGGAACTAGCTTCGAAGGTATAATGACCTCTAAATCCGAAGATCAACTCATGTTATGATTACTATACTAACAACCAACATAGAGGGTGCCGCCATCCCACTCGCCGCCCTGACCTCAGCTCTCGGCCTCTACGCCCGTCTCAGACTCCCCGAGCCCTGGCTCCCTGCCTCAGACGATCAAAAAACTCCTCTAGTAATCTACGGCGCCTCCTCAGCCGTAGGCTCCTACGCCCTGCAACTCGCCGTGAGATCCAACATCCACCCCATCATCGCCGTCGCCGGCCGCGCCCAGTCCCACGTCGAGAAGTTCCTCGACCGCAGCAAAGGCGACACGATCATCGACTACCGCGAAGGCGACGCCGCCGTCGTCAAAAACCTCACAGCCGCCCTCAACGGCCAGAAACTGCTGCACGCTTTCGACGCCGTCTCGGAGAAAGGCTCCGTCGAGAACCTCTCGCAAGTGCTTGATCCTGAAGGCGCGATTACGTTCGTGCTGCCGGGCAAAGAGTACAAGGGCTTCTCGGAGACGACGAAGCTTTCTACTACCCAGGTTGGCGATGTTCACGGGTCGTTGAAGGACTTTGGGTATGTTTATAGCAGGTATTTGAGCAGGGCTCTTGAGGAGGGCTGGTTCAAGGCTCAGCCGCAGGAAATTGTGCCGGGAGGTTTGGCGGGTGTTGAGAAGGGGCTGAGCAACTTGAAGGATGGTACTGCGAGTGCTGTCAAGTACATCTTCAAAATTGAGGACACGCCGGGTGTGAGCGGTGGACAGTAGGTGAAGTTTAACGAAGATACATTGGAGTTGTACATACAATATCGCTCGGATGAATGAGAAGAGCAGCGATGATGCAAAGTCCTGTATCTAGAGTCTGTTCCGTGAAGTTTCATCCAACACTTCATCCCTTTTATGCCGGGAGCGAATTGAAAGTCGCGCAAAAAATATCCGCGGCATGATTATCATGGAAAGATAAGACGACTGAAACTGAAAGCTCAAAAGAGAGCCGTGATATACATTTGCTGTTGTGTTCCCATATCTTACAATAAGCATACCCCTTCATCAAGGCAAAGGCAGACAAAAATATCGTCTGACGTCAATTACCCAGAACGCTAGAAATGCAAGACACATGCACCCAAAGCCGCGTTCCAATAATTACAAGAGTGAAGAACGTCAACGATTCTGTCGTCTTCCCACAAAAAAACTTCCTTCCACTGTTTTCGCTGTACCCTCAGGACAGGCATTTCTCTACTCCTTCTTGGCTCCGCCGCCGAACCACGAGAAGGCACCGGTCTTCATCTCCTTGACTTGCGCCTCCATCATCTTCTTGGTCTCCTCTTCCTCTTCCTTGAGCCATTGTGCACCGTGCTCACGGATCTGCTTCTCGAGGTGCTCGTACTGCTTCTGGCCCTGCTCGCGGATCTGGTCGCTCAGCATCTTGCCCTGGGCAAGACCCTCGGAGACGCTCTGGCCGTCAGCGAGGACCATGCCGCCGCCCATCTTGTCGCCCTTGATGCCCAAGTTGGCACCAAGCATTCCACCGAGGGAGAACTTGCCAGCCTTCGACTTCTGCTGCTCGTACTGTGCCAAGAAGCGCTTGCGAGCCTCGTTCTCACGGCGCATGAACTCCTCGGGGATGTCCTTGCCCTCGAATGACTTGATGACAGGACGGACATCGTCAATGCCCATGGTTGCAACGTACTCAAGGAAGGGAATCAGTCCAACAAGGTCCTTGGTGTGCTCGTCCTTGGGGTCACCCTTCCACTTGGGAAGCACGATGGCGTTCTCAGGCTGGTTCTTCACGTGAGCAGCGTTGGTGTCGACGATGATTGTCTTGCTCAAGTCGCGGTTCAGGTATTCAAGATCCTTGACGTATTGTCCGTTCTCGTACTTGGTAGCCTCACGGCCGAGGGGCCACATGATGAAGTGGAAGGGATCCAGCTTCTTGATAACGGGGTCGGCCATTGCGATTGGGACAGATGTAAACAGGACCAGCTCGTAGTACTGGGAAAGGTAGCGGATGAAGTAGTCGATGCCGGGGCGCTTAGCGGTGCGGTAGCCGTTCTTGCGGTCCCAGGTTGTGTGGATCATCAGGTCCTCGAGAGAAAGGACGAGAGTGAATGGCTGGCGCTGGTTCTCAGGGACGGTAGGCAGAAGCTTAGGGAACGAAGGCTCAGTGTAGTAGCCAAGCTGGTGGCCCATACGAGCGCGCACACGAGAGTACATGCTGGTAGGGCCCCAACCGCTGGCGAGCTCAGGATCAAGACCGGCAGGAACCTCCTCGTCGGCGCCGAAAGGACGAGTGAAGTACAAGCCACCACCAACACCAGCGGCAAGAGCTGCGAGGTACATGTAGTTGAATGTCTTCGCGCGTCTGCGGTCCAGAGAGGTCTCGTAGTCAGACCTCGAGTATTCTCTCTCGTCGCCGCCCTTCTTTCCACGTCCGTTTGCCTCTGCGATCTCAGCCTCCAGTTGTGCCATGTCAGCAGCCTCGTTCTGGGCCTTCTCGGCCTCTTCCGCCTTGGGATCCTTCTTCTTTGCGCCGCCAAACTCGAAGTCGAAAGTACTGGGGATACCCTTTGTGAGATCTGGCAGTGGTCCGCTAGGCATTTCGGCCTCTACTTCTGCCTCTTTTGATGCTGAAGGCGCAGGCTGTGCATTGGGGTCGGGTTGTGTGCTGTTCTCGGCGCCCGCCTGGGCGTTCTGCGCCTGCGCTCTCACATTGTCGGCTGGAGGCTCGTCGAGGTTCTTCTTCTGTGCTACGGGCTGCTGGGCGGCAGTCTTTGATGCTCCTGTCGCAGCAGCGGCGGCGGCAGCAGGCTTGTTGGTTGATGGCCTGGGAGGAGGTCTGGAGGCCTTGGGTGGAGGCGGTGGCCTTGAAGGTCGCGATGACTGTGCGTATGTGCGCGAGGCTGAGGAGATGAAAGGCCTGGCAGCCCGTAGAGCTGCTCTGGTGAACATGTTGATGATGGCTTAGGAATTGATCACTGGCGAGTCGCGCAGTTGCGTCAGTCTCCCTCGTATCGTTCACGACTTTCACCTTCGACGTTGCGGGAAGCGCGGAGGAGGCCTGGCGGGCAGACTTCGGGTATAGTGCTATACGTATGACGATATGCATACAACAATATATCAATGTATAGTCAAAGAAAGCGCAAGACTAGTATTTGGACGCTTCCAGAATCTATCTCGCAGAGACATCTTCCAAAGTTAAGAATGCCCTCCAACGCGGCCTCCCCTCTGCACAACCATCTCCAGCACTTCCTCACAACCAGAAGTCCACCGAAGACGTTCTGTCCATCCGAAGTGGCCCGCGCACTCACCACACAAGAGCTTAGCAATCTCGGCTTCGAGACGTGGCGAGATGCTATGGCGGAGGTGCGAAGGCTTGTGTACGAGCTGAGAGACGCTGGTGACTGTGAAGTCTTGCAAAAGGGCGAGCTGATCACAGGGGCAGAGAGTGATGTTAGCGGTCCCATCAGAGTGAGAAGGGTTGGTGGTGACACTGCTTGAGATGTAGGAGTGTAGCTTTAATTCTTCGGAGGACTTCCCAAGTTGCATCGCTCAGCGTGCATTACATTATGATTGCCTCTCGGCTCAGGTCTAAAGCCAGCGCCACCCAAAGGGAAAAGCAAACCCAAAGCACCTTTCTCAATCTCAGTCTTTGCACCGCCCATCTAATCGTCTCAACACCATTTCTCGTCACCATCTCCACGATTAAGACACAACCACCTTCAGCCTAAGCCTCACCCTTCACAACCACGCCTCTCCTTCCCTTGTACCACATAACCGGCAGCACAACCGCACTAGTAGCAAAGAGAATGCACAACGCCACACCAAGACCCCACACGGCTTTCGTCTGGAAGCACTCAGCCCTGCCGCTACCCGCCCATCCAGTAAGGCCCATCACCGCGCTGTTTTCCTTGCCAGACGCGAGTGCCATGGCAAATGCCCAGGCTGACTCTGCAGAGCTGGCGGCCGAAGCACTGCGGATGGCGCGGCAGTTGAGGTGGCTGATCGGCCGGCCGAGGAGGACAGAGATGATAGTGAAAGCCAGGAGGAGCAGGACGTCGAGGGCGGTGAGGATGAGGAGGGTGGTGGAGGCCGATGAATAGAAGAGGGGCAGGGAGAGGAGGGTGTAGAGGGCTGCGAGGGAGGTCTGCATGCTTGAGTTAGTGTCTTGATCTTTTGTTTGAGGTTGAGAGGCTAAAGGGACTTACCACTGCCAGAGTGCCAACAATCTCGCGAGGAGGGTCAATATTGCTGCTCACAAGCTGGCTGACGAAGTGTGCCGTCATGCCGACTATGGAGACCATGGCGACCACACTGAGGCCGCGAGAGATGAGGAAGGTCCTCCCAAGTGGGGTGGAAGAGGCCATTTTTGCTTGAGGTTTAGTTTTTGGGTGGGTCGCAGATTTTTTGTAGTATTGAGCAAGTGCCTTTGTTTTGAAGTCGATGTCTGCCAGCGGACGATCGAATTGTGTTGATGTAGTCCGATGGGATCTGGGAAGATTCTGATGTAGTCGTGAATAGAACCGGGCAGATGAATACGCAAAGAAATAAGGCCAGGAGATCAGAAAGAGATGAAAGCTAAGGATGTAGTGGTTGTTGTTGGTGGATGTTCTGGCTTCCTGCAGCAATGATGGGTGACTGTTCTTATATCAAGGTGCACTACTGCACGGTACCTACTTTGTTACGGAAATAGCTTGGTTCTGGCTGTCATTGAGACTGTCTGGAGACATCTCTGGGAGTGTTTCAATACCGGTCTGTGGAAGCGCCGGCTGCAGCCAATGAAGCTTGCAGCCTTCCTTGACGTCTTGCTTCTCGGCGGCAAAGAAGTGGACAACACTCGCTACCGGGTTACGCATAGACAGCCATGAGTTCACTGCTACTCTGATGGCTGTGAGGCTATGTTTGCAATTGAGACACTGCTTTCTGTGCTCGAGCAGTGTTGTGTATGTAGGCGGCTGCGGGTGTCGGGTGCAGTGCTGTTGAGGTTTTCGTAGGCGCTCGTTGGCAAGAGGCCCAGCTTTCCTCTCGCCTCATTGACAGCAGAGCTTCTTGGCTATTCTGTGCGAGCAACGTACATACCGTGCATCATCTCTGTAGCCATCAGCAGGCGACGTCGTGCCAGAAACAGAAGTCGGAACGCTGCCTCCAACGACCACGCTGCCACGCCAAGCCTGGAAAGCAAAGCGCGGACTTCGTCGTGGTGGACTTCACGACAAGGAGGTATTCACAACAACCACATCACGCGCGCGCCATGAACCCATTCGCTGGCCTTCTTGGCCCCTAGTATGGGCGAGGAACACGTCGGCCGAGTGATGAAGTGGACGCAGGTAGTCAGCAAGGCGCCGCCATGAACAATGATTCTCACCGCCGGGCTTCTTCCATGTCCGTAGCTGCACCAGGCATCCCCAGTGCGCCACCGCTTCCAGCTCCAAGACCTTTTCAGAGAGCCAGAGAAGCGGCGAACCGAATATTCGGCTACACCTCAAGGCCACCAAGCCCACAGCATGGGAACGTAAGCGAGTTCAACAGCGTGAACAGATTCGCGTCCCTTGGCGCCACGCAAAACGCCACAGCGAGCCACAGGACCGGACTCGAGATCAACACACTCTCCATCAACGAGAGTGGCAGCCATGCCTTACTCGGCGGAAAGGAAATCTTCAAGACTGTCAAAGTCGAAAATGGCGTATGCGTAGAGGACGTCAACTTGCGGACTGCCATCCGCAGTACGCCCACGCAAGCTTCCGGCAAACCAAGACAGGTCTACACCATTGATATAGATGATGTTGCTTGGGCCAAAGGTACCTCTGGAGACTATGTCGCTGCAGCCACATCAAGCGGCAAAATCATTTTATACGACCTTGGTCATGCCGGTTTACCAGCGGCGCAACTGCACGAGCATTATCGGCAGGTGCACCGCATCACCTTCAATCCACATCGTGGCAGCCTGCTGCTCTCCGGCAGCCAGGATGGGACTGTCCGACTCTGGGATGTGAGAGACGCACGTCGTTCTACTGGCAGTACGCAGAGGAGTAGTACTCCGGCGACCAGTAAGATGCAGAGTAAAAGCAAGTTTGCCGGCCAAAGTGATAGTGTGCGAGACGTCAAATGGTCGCCCACTGATGGTGTCGATTTCGCTTTTGGCACAGATAGTGGCTGGGTCCAAATATGGGACATGCGAAATTTGAAGCAGCCCAAGATCAGGATTCCAGCACATGCCCATGCATGTACCTCTGTTGATTGGCATCCTGACGGTAAGCATGTTGCTAGTGCTGGACTGGAGAAGCTGATCCGTGTCTGGGATGTGTCGTCCAACAATAGAAAGAAACCTGGCTGGGAGATAAAGACGCCGTACCCTGTCTCAAATGCTCGTTGGAGACCTCCGTGCGAGTCTCCAGTGCCTGGCGATTATGGCACTCGACAGACGACGCAGCTTGTTGCGGCTTATGATCGGGAGCATCCGGTGTTGCACATTTGGGATTTACGTCGCCCAGCGTTCCCATTCCGCGAGATGACGCCACATCCAGAAGCACCAACAGATTTGCTTTGGCACTCCCAGGACTTGCTGTGGACCGTGGGCCGTGACGGTGTCTTCATACAGAGCGACATCCAACACGCACGCAAAGCCATGGACAACATCAGTGTCAATGTTGCCGCAATCTCGGCCACTGGCGAGCTCACTGCTGCAACGATGAGGCGTGTGCCAAAGCGGATGCCTAACAAACCGCCGCCGAATGCACCAAACTCAGCGCAAGGCGAACAACTCAGCCAGAGCCCAGACCCTGGCGTAATGAGTCGCAGTTGGGCGGATGACAGTCTCGACAACTCATTCTTGAGCGCTTACCCTGAGATGAGGCGCGAGCGATCTGTCAGCAAAGGTAGTCGCCCGTCCATCAGCAGCACCCCACCACACTCATTGAGCAAATCGCGCGTTGTCAGTCTTGACCAAGTCTTTGGTCAACAGAAAGCACACCGGCCTCAGCAAGATACGTGGCGCATCCAATTGCCTCACCCAATGTTCCACATTGACCCGGCGGTCACCGCACACATCGCGAAGAACGCTGCCACCGCACTAGAAGAGGTCTCGATCGAAGAAGACCGCCTCGCCAACGTGGAAAAAACGTTCAGGCGGAATGTCAAAGTCCACCTAGAGGCCGGAATGACCGACCTTGCTCAATCGTGGCAACTTGCTGGCGAAGTCACAATGATGCACCTTCGCAGGCGTGAAAACTTCTACAAAGCTCGTAAGGGATCCGAGCGAGCCGTTGCTGTCAAGATCGACAGTCCCACGAAGCCGCAAAACAACAATATGTTCGCTGCACCTCCAAGCAACCTTGCTGCTCATGCTAAAGTCGACGCCGAAGATGGTTGGATCTTCGAGCTAGGAGGCTTCTTGCGCGAGTTGATCCGCTGCAACACTGGTGGTGAGCGCATGAGCCCTCAGCAAGCAGCTCACCTTATCCTTGTGCTCGGTCCTTGCCTCCCAGAGACAAGACCTCTTTCACGTCAAGCAGCAGAGGCCGCAGTGGCCTCGTATACCGAAGCCTACGAAGCCGCCGGACACGAAGCCGACGAGACTCCCGACCTCATCAATCGTTGTCTCAACCATCTAATCAAAAGCGGTCTCCAGCCGCTCCAAGTTGAGAGCATACTCTCCACCTACCACGAAGAACTCGTCCGCAACCGCCTCTTCATCAAAGCCGCAGAGCTTCGTAAGCTCTGCTATCCCGCTTTCCCTGCTGTCTACGAGCAGGTCTCGCGCGACATGACCGTGTCTCTCGCCTGCGGCTCTTGCGGTAAACCGTTGTCCACGAACGCTCAGGGCAAGCCGAAGTGCGAGTTCTGCGACGCGAAGCCGCTCGCTTGTCCTGTTTGCTGGCAGGCCGAAAGCCCTTTCACCGACGTTCCGGTGGGCCCTCTGTTGCGGAGCCAGTGCTTGCTCTGCAATCACGGTGGGCATGCTGCTTGCTTGCACAAGGTGCTGGTGGAAGAGAAGTTGGGCGGGTGCTCAACGCAGGGGTGTTTGTGCGATTGCACTGGAGAGAGCGATTGTTAGTTTGATGTGAGTGCTAGTCGTAGTTTAATACCCTTTTTCTGATTGAATCTTCCTTACCAATGGCTCACTGTTTCACTGCTCTCCCGTAGAAGTTGTAGGCGCGATTGTAGGTCTTGCGCGTCCCAAAATCGATGCTCTGTAATTAGATTAGATGGCTGCGCGTGGCTTTGTGTGCGTCGTTCTCACAAGATACTAGGCTAATATCCATAGGTAGATGCCCACAACTCGGTCGTTGCCACCATCGAAGCACCACTATAGCTTGCGTCGCGTGTCAACTTCTTGTGTGCTAATATCGTCAGGTTCGGATCTTTGAATCACCGTGCTTACCATTGAGATGCTGTCTGTGCTATGCGATGTGTACAGTATCCTGTGCACCAGTACCATCACGCGTGGGTAATATTCTGCCCTCACTTTGCCGCAAAAATGCCATCGGTCTTGCATTTGGCCCTCTGGATGAGGATGATTCGGGAACAGATCTGATGGACTAGGAGCAACTCGATCTCAATGGACTGGCAATAGTTCTTCGATTGGGAAAGAAAGACAATAGCACTGCTTGGTTTGACACGTGCTGGCGTTTGTAGGTACTCAGGTAGTGCAGCTATTGGTCCAGTCGCGCGAGGGCCTCAAGCTGCAGCACAGGCTTCTTGTTGACTCTTTTGCTGTTCTTCTTCCTCGCTCCCTCGCACTCTCCCACAACCAAACACACATAATCAATAACCAACGCCGAAGACAGTACCACCATCTCCTACATCCCAATACAATCACCATCAACACCATCTCCTCCTCCCGCGCCTATTTCAACAATGGCCGCCGTTTACCGCATCTGGGTTGGCAACCTGAGCCGCAACGTGACCGTCGAGGATCTCACGGCCACATTCTTCCGTTTTGGCGATATGCCCGAAGGCGTTCGCCTGAGATTTGACATCAAGGGCGCCGAGGCCGTCATCACGTAGGTTCTAAGCTCATGGCATCATCCTCCTCCCCCATTTTCAAGGTATACATACGACTCACATTCGCAGATACGACCTCAAGGCAGACGCTGCGCTCGCGCTGGGCGTCAATGGCACGTACATCGTGGAGGACCGTGTCCAGGTCACTTGGTACGAGCAGAGACCGGAGGGTGGGCTCTTCAAGGAGGATTCTTGAGCACCAGGCTACGAATGAGTGGCCACGCCGATACCATCATCACCCGGACTGGGTTGACATTGCTGTTTGTTGAGATTGTTGTTGTTTCTCGAGGGAGGACAAGTGAGGTCCAAGGGTCGGATAACTACTGTACAACATGCTCGGCATGTCCTCTCCCCGCACACCTCTCGTGTCAGCAACCGCGGCTGAGTCTCGTCGAAAGACCAACCATTTCCTTTATTACAACACCGTAGATAGACACTCTGATCCAATGTACGAGCCTTTACCTCTACAATGGCGTCTCCAAAAGCATTTAACATCGTACCCTCTGACTTGAAAGGTCCTACGGACAGCGTGACACTGATTACTGGAGGCGCAGCTGGCATAGGCCTCCAAACAGCTCTTCTACTCCACGATATTTGCCCAAAGAACAAGATCATTCTACTAGATCATCACCAGCTCAATCCCCAACAGGCCCCCGAATCATTTATCAAATCCAACCGCGTTCTCGCCTTGCAATGCGATCTCACCAACTGGACCAGCCAACGCGAAGCTTTCGAAGCCGGCGTCCAACGGTTCGGCACGATCGACAACGTCTTTGTCAACGCAGGCATAGCAGAATACAAGGACCAGTTCTTCAAAGATGAGCTGGACGAGCAGGGCAAGCTGAAGGAGCCGGATAGAAGAGTGTACGACGTGGATCTTGCGGCAGCGAACGACACGGTGAAGCTTGCGATCCACCATATGCGCAAGAATAAGAATGGAAAGGCTGGAGGGAACATTGTGTTGACGGCGAGTCTGGCAGGCTATCTGGCGAGTGCTGGTGCACCGCTGTATAGTGCTGCGAAGCATGGTTCGTTTGCACTTTTTCGTTTGATATTATGTTCTCTTTGCCTGTCTGTGCTATCTCACTCATGCTGTAACCAAAAAGTCAAGCAATTGACTATTTTTCTCCCATAACATCAACGCGTCTCTGCTCTTTTATCACCAGTATAACAGCTGACCGAAAGTTTGACAGGCATTGTCGGCCTCATGAGAGCCCTCAAGAACGACACAGCAACTCTCAACATCGCCGTCTCCGTTGTTGCCCCAGGTATCACGCTCACAGATCTTGTCTCCGGCCGTGACCCTGGCGAATCACTCTCTGACTGGGCAAAGCGTATGCGTGGCCTAGGCGTCCCAATCAACAGCCCAGTCGAGGTAGCGGCGGCCGTGGTCTGGTTGATGAGCTTGGGCATAGGAGGCAATGGGAAAGGCCTTCTCGTGCAGGCGGGCAAAGTTGCGGATGTTGAGGAGGGAATTGCGAGGAACAGGAAGGCTTGGATGGGAGCTGAGATGTTGGATTTGTTCAGAGGCGGGAGGACTGCGCCGTTGTTCCCAAACAAGTTGTAGAGATGGTCGATGGTCATTGTACGACGCGTGGCTCTTCACACTGGACAGCACAATGAAGGTGGTTAAGTGAGATCGCAGGTCAGCAGATGTAACGCGTTAAGTTGATCTCATAGTGCTAGCTATCGAAGAGAGAGTGAAAACAATCGATGCGAGACTCCTTGAACGCGTGACTGCGTGCCTGATTGTTTGGCAAACGTGTCGGGGAGTATGTTGTTGCAGAAGCATGAAAGCCCCATGTCGCTCGTACCTTCCGATCATGGGTTCTGGCATACTGGGCACGTGCAGCCTAGCTTCGAAGTGCTTCCATTCAGTTCATGTGAGCTTGACCAGCAGACTTGGCTCCCCTCAGCTGCGTGACTGCCTGTTTTCACCCACCATTTTTCCTTCTCAACGCTCTCCATCACCATCATCAACATGCCACCAACACCATCGACTCAACCCACACAACCCATCTGGAGGAGTAAGCCCGTGTTACCTAGATTTGTTAATATCACTTCCCGACCTTGCTGTCAGGCTCTGGAGCCCGACGGC
>Ga0265797_10010875_pt1 | contig 11504 bp, 13 predicted proteins | sample P2T30metagenome_FD_192433 | JGI IMG/M metagenome (GOLD analysis project Ga0265797, IMG submission 192433) | Plant litter microbial communities from East Loma Ridge, Irvine, California - P2 T30 | ecosystem: Environmental > Terrestrial > Plant litter > Unclassified | place: USA: California... | reverse complement strand
CGAGGAGAACCAGCTTATCACGTACCTCCAATACCACCCATGAAAGCAACACCAATTGCAAACATAGTGCCGATATAGTTAACGGATAGCCAATATCGCTTCTCGAATTTGTCTGCATTACGGCCCATAGCCTCTTCTCCTCTATCGTCCGTATCACGATGTTCATGGTTGACATGCTCAATTCGGTCGCTCTCAACAGAGCCAGATCTATGCTCAAGGTGAGCGACGTCGGGCTTGTCTGCTTGTTTCGTCATGGTTGCAAAGGCGAGGGTAAATCAGATGCACAGCATATAACTTTGATACCAGAAGTCCAACAAAACTGTCAAGACTTGTTGTTGAGGACACAGAAAGAAGTTCGATTCAGGAATCATTGCGACTGGTGGCGATCTACGATCACATATAACTCAACTCGGACGAAGTGAATGAATATGGGAATGCACAGATGGCTCGCTCCGCCTGTCCACAATACGTCGATCTTTGTTCCGAGTAAGCGGCTGATCGATTACGAGTTCCAAGTCTGCGGTAATCGAATACCGAAGATAAGAACATCTAAAACAACTCGAAGCGCTGCGGGAATTGGCGATCCCAGTTCAGCCCACCACCATGTGCAACATAATGGTCAATGCGGCAATAAAGAGGAGTAGCTTTTGTCTCAATCTCAGAAACAACTGCGATAGGAGAGTGCGTGGGATTGGCAACGCCCAAGTGGCTTCTTCAGAACACGAATCACGAGCTTCCCCATCTTCGATTCGCGCGCAACCGCCATGAGCAGTGCTCTGGATCTCACTGAAGACCTCGACCACAGAGACCAAGGTACATCTATACCTCGCAGGTCTTGATGTGAGACCCTGTGGGGCCCCGCACGGTGGACCATGGGGACGGGCCCAAGGGTCTAGAATTGCCTTCGTCTGTTCAACCACAGAGCAAAGCAGTTCTCATCTCTTAGCTCTATACTGCGAGATCCGTTTCTGTCGTCCAGTATCTCGGTAGCAATATTCCAATCTGGGGAGATGACGCAGCACACATGTCCGGAAATAAGTGAGGTACAGTACACAGAACCATAACGGCGGACCATTATTTTTGATCCTCTGTGGTCCAGATCAACGTGCACAGTACGAGCGGGTAGATTTGTCGATCAGGAAACGCTATTCAAGCGAGATGTACGATTTGTGTTGACGGAGATCGGAGTCGTTGCTTAGGTTGGGAGCTCTTGAGGAACTTGCCCGTCCTTGCGGTCAGGCGGAATACGCATGCCTCTCGCATGATATATATGGATCCCATGAGCAAGAGACCCTGATATCGCACGTTTCGATCAATACCACAACAACTATATTTTTCACGAGCTTTTCAAGGCGAAATAATTTGGTTGCAACCATGACGAACAGTTTTGACTACGTGATTGCTGGGTATGTATATTCATTCTCCTGTCGTTCAATTGTTCGGAAGCTGATCAATCTTAGAGGTGGTACCTGCGGCCCTGTAGTCGCTGGACGTCTCTCTGAAGACCCGAACGTCAGTGTCCTCATTCTGGAGGCAGGTTCAGAGAGTGCACTCGTCGAGAATGTACAGATGCCAGGAGCGTAAGTAGAAATTAGCGTACTAGCAGTCCAACCTTCAGCTGACGCGGCTACGATGATAGTTGGACCAAGTGTCACTATGGGCCGCTCGACTGGAACATCGTCTCCCCTCCCCAGGCAGGCCTCAACGGCAAAGAATGCCGTCTCCCCAGAGGGAGGTTCTTGGGAGGAAGCAGTGGCTCCAATGGCACCATCTGTATCCGTGGTGTCAAGCAAGATTATGATGACTGGGGATTCCCCGAATGGAGCGGCGATGAGATGTTCAGAGCGATGAAGAAGGTATTGTCGGGATCTGCAGCTATTGAGAGTGCATGTTGGCTGACAACATACTAAAGGCAGAAGGTTTTCAGCCTCAGGAATGGTTTCCTCACAACCCGGACGCACACGGGACAGGCGATTTGCTTCACATCGAACCTGCGTCAGTTTACCCGATTGCAGATTGCTTCTTTGAGTCTTTCCAGGACAAGGGATTGCCCTACCGCCCAGACATGTTCAGTTCTGGCGAGACAGCCAACGGATGCGGCCACGCAATGAGGAGCACTTTCAAAGGTTCCCGCACGACTGCAGCAGACTACATCACCAAGGATCAGCAAAGATCAAACGTGACGATCATGTGCGATGTCACAGTCGACAAGGTTATCATCAAGCGTGGACCGAACAATTCCCTGCAAGCTACGGGCGTAGAGTATTTGGACAACAGCGGCAAGAGGTACAAGGCCAAGGCCAACTATGAAGTCTTGCTTGCAGGAGGGACTTACAACTCCCCGAGTATACTCCTTCGCTCTGGTATCGGTCCAAGGCAAGACCTCGAGAAACTCAACATACCTGTGTACGTCGACTTGCCAGGTGTGGGTAAGAACTTGCAGGATCACCAGCTCATCTTCACGTACTACGAAGTGAACAAGCCCGGCCTCACGGACGACGAGCGGGTCAACCACGATCCCGACGCTTGGGCGAACGGTCTCAAAGAGTGGCAAGAGAAGAAGTCTGGCTGGCTGGCCACATTCCCATTCGGTGCCTTTGGCTTTGCTCGATTGAGCGACAGACTTGACCGAGACGTTCCAGAATGGCGCAACATGGAACGCGAAGAGGGACGTGACCCAATGGGTCTCACCGGATCGCAGCCCAACTGCGAGTTCTTCAACACTGTGTGCTACGGTGGACCGCCGGAGTACACTGACTTCCCGAAGCCTGGAGAATATGCACTTGCTATGTGCGTATTCCTCTGTGGCCAGAGATCTCGCGGATATGTGACTATCAAGTCAACTGATCCATTCGAACCTCCGTTCGCCGATCCGCGTTATCTCTCAGACAAGCGGGATCTGCTCATGCTTTCCGAAGGCGTACGATGGGCCAACGAGGTCGTGATGGAGGGCAAGGGCACCAAAGATGTCATCTCAGGCTCCTGGCCACGCGGTGCAACTCATCACAAGAACAAGACGAACGAAGACTGGCATGAACACGTCAAGAAGTACGCATCGACATCCTACCACCCTGGTGGCACCTGTAAGCTGGGACAAGACGATGATCCTCTTGCTGTGGTCGACAAGTATCTTCGAGTCCGTGGCGTCAAGGGCTTGCGCGTTGTCGACTGCAGTATCATGCCGTTGCTGATGAGTGGACACACTCAAATGCCTGCATACGGTATTGCGGAGAAGGCAGCTGAGTACATCATGCAGCACAACAACCACAAGAGCGCTGGGAAGAACAAGGGTACGTCGAGTTTCCAGCAGGGTGCGCGTCTGTAGTTCAAAAATGCTCACGAATTTGATGATATGAATGAAATCATTTGCAATTACTATAAGAGTAGTGAATGGTCTACGTCTCGATGTTTGCCACGATAAGTAATGTTTGCTGTATGTCCAGTTAATGAAATCGTCTCCGTCGCACCACTCTTATATCAGGGAAGATGTTGCATGAGAAGAAAAGACACCGTAAGGATATGATTCGTGCGAATTATGGTTCCATATTCGGAAGTTGATGTTATCTATCTACAGCTTTGGCTTCGCCTGAGAGGGAGGAACCATATCAAGCCAAGAGAAGTCCTGGAACACGATCAGTAATTTGTAGACAATGATGAAAGTGAAAAATACTCACCATGGGTAGGTCAGATTGTGAGTTGATGATGACATTGATCACCACAGGCACTCGAGCGCGGTATCCCTTCTCTGTGGCGTCCTTCAGCTCTTCCGGAGTACGTGCTTCAAGGCCAATGCCACCCGTCATCTCGGCGATCTTGTGGTAATAGGTTTGGTAGCCAAGTGACCATGCAGTGAGGCCCTTTCCTTCTGTGGTGCTCCCGGCAATGGTGTTCTTGCGACGCTGATCGTATTGCTCGGCGGAATATGTGTCGCCACGGTATAGACCGTTGTTGTTCATGATGAAGATCAAAACATCCATATCATAACGTGCCATTGTCTCGACTTCCATGCCGGAGAAGCCAAATGCACTGTCTCCTTCTATGCATACAATCTTCTTGCGCTCGGCTTTGCCTGCAACCCCTTCGGGACGAGGGAAATTGTATCGGTGAGCCCCAAAGCAGAATGGCATTAATGAAAGTTGCGCTAATGGTTCTTTCATAGTCTGGCGGCTGCGTGGCTGGGTTCCTGAGCAGAACATCCGACTGCAGAACTGCGTGCAGCACACAACGTCCGAAAGCCAGGCTGTGGTGGTAGTGCTGAGTCGCTCAGACGGACAGGCTGCGCCGAAGTATCAAGACATCCAGCACCTGCGCGATGGCCGAGAACGGCTTGGATACAATCCTGCGAAAGAGGCGACACAAGAGATTGGTTGGAGAATGGAAGGCGTGATATCTAGAGAGGGAGACAGGATGCCCAACGCAGGGGCAGGAGAACTGCAACTCACCAGGCGCGATGGCGATCGCGCAGCGCTAGCGAGGTTGTAGAGCATCGTAGTGATATTGAATAGATGATGCTCCAGAGTATTTGGCCAACACTGCCGACGATGTTGATTTTTGATGAAAATGGTCTACGAAGGAGCAGTAAACAGCGATGGCAATCTTTGACGGGCCGCGCGCCGCCTTCTTCAGCCAATCCTTCGCGTCTTAAAGTGGACCCAGGATCCGGGTACGCGGTAGCAAGGCCCAAATAAACATTTCCATTATCTCGTGAACGTCAAGACAGGTCTTGACCGACCTGCTCGATACTGTCTGCAAAAGGTCCAGCGACAGCATGATGAGGTCGCGATGGCAAACAGCCCTATTACTCGTCATACTCGTGGCCACTCTGGGATTGTACCAAGTCTCAAGTCGCCGCAGCACCCGAAGAGCAGAGAGGCTCAGACTCGAAAACGAATATCTCTCCTGGGACTGGAACGATACGCCAGAAGAGATCATCTGTCAGAACAATCCTACAGCGCTTCGAGAAGACCGAATTCCTCATACAGTCCACTTCATCATAATCGCCGAGCACAACAAGCAGGCAGAGCTGGAATTCTATCAGTATTTAGCGATCAAGGCCGCATTACTACGCATTCATCCCGAAAACGTCAAGATCCACTCGTACTCACTGAATGAGTCGAATCGTTGGTGGCAACTCATCAAACATGCAGTTACTCTTGTCATTCACGAGCCACATCAAACACTCCGCACGGTCGATGGCCATGCCCACAAATTAAGGCTGCCCCATCAAACCGATATCTTGCGCCTCCGAATCTTGCATCAGGAAGGGGGCATATATCTGGACACCGACGTTTATGCACTCCAGTCGTTCTCGCCACTGCTGCAGTCACCAAGAGATTTGCTCATGGGGCACGAAGGTGGCAATCGAAGTGGCATTGGCAATGCAGTGATCGTCGCGAGGCCGGGTAGCTCTTTTATCGCCAAATGGCTTACGGCGTACAACGAGAGCTTCGACAATCGACCACAGATGTGGAACCACCATTCTGTGAAGGTACCAGCGGAGCTGGCTGTCCAATATCCCGAAGACATCTGCAAGCTGTCGCCTTCCACTTTCTTCTGGCCGACCTGGAGCGCTGATCACATTAATGCAATGCATTTACCTCTTGTCGAAGAAGAAGCGATGGCGCTGAAACGTAATATGTCCTCGTACAGCGGCGCAATGTATGCCAATCAACTGGCGTACCATGCTTGGGGAAACATTGCTCGTTCGAGATTTTTGAGCCAGTTGACACCGGGGAGCCTTTTCAGTGTGGAGACTAGGTTCAATATCCTATTACGTGATATATATCTGGCCGAAGTGTGAAGGTGCATGTAAAGTAATGGAGAAAAGAGGATACAGTAGAGGCTTGTTATAACGATAGTCATGGTGAGGAGTTTGTTTATCGCTATATTACGATTATCGCTACATCAAGGAGTCGTCGGATGTACCCGTAGTACCAAAAATTGACTGAATGTTAGCCTGTTTGAGGCCTTCAAGATGCCTCTGCTTCACCACCTTTGCCTTAAGGCTTAAGGATGTCACTAGTGATTGCGAGTGTTAGTATAGCCTCGTAGGCGAAGAACCACTACGAGAGCGCGTGTTCAAGCGTAGGGTAAGCCTACAGGCGTTGCTTCTTACTCGCTACTTGCGAAGGCGTAATCTACTCGTTAAGGTGCTTATACCTCTTACTTGGGACCTTACTAACTATTGCCTAGCGAATAGGCTTACTAAACGACTCCTCAAACTATGAACAAAGCTCCCTTTATGAGAGCGAAGGTAGCTCGGCATGCTGCTTGCGTAAGGCGACCTTCTCATCCACCGTAAAGGCGACTCTCTTTGTAGCTAGCATCTTAATATATGACGATCATAACACTAAGGAACTGAGCAAAATAACGATATTGGTGAGCGTCGCGATTTATCGTTATTTTGGTGTAAAAAGAGATGGTGATTGCCAAGGGCATCGCTATACCAAGATTATCGCTATATCGAAGATCGTTACAACAAGCCTCTACTGTATCGTTTGATAGGCAGGGCAAAAGCAAAAGAAATTCCGAATCGGGGAATTGAACCCCGGCCTTGTCGGAACTGATCATCTTGCGATGATTGAGAGCGACAAATCCTAGCCACTAGACCAATTCGGATGATTGAACAGATCATAACCTGTTCGATGAGGTGAACGCAACCTATTGCGTATATATTACTTTGTCACACTAAGTGTCAGCAGGACAGGACGAAACAACCCAGCTTGTCCAGGTAACTTCAACATATTCACTTACCCAGCTGACCGAAGAGGAAAGTGCGACCATCGCACCTCCCATAACCGCATCACCAGTCACTAAATCGGATTGTTACAGAACCAGTTTGAATTCCGTCCCACCTTCGCGTGGTGACGGACGTTACGAGGTAACCTCCACATACGAACACGGTCGATAGTGGTCAACGGAGGGCATCAATAAAATGAACCTAGTATCTCAATGGACGGCAAGATCCCTCAGAGGTGATTATCATTGACAGCAACAACATGATACTTTGATGATCTGCAACATGTTTTTACATGGCTATAAATTTTTTAATAAGCCATACTACTCCCGCGCTCAGTACTGGAAGCGGAAGTCCAAGCGCTTATTGCCATCCTTCTCTCTCTCAACCTGATCGGCCTGGTACGCTACCCGCTCGCCGCTGCTCATAGCATCCCAGACCTTTGCCTTGCGCCTGTTGAGCCAACGGAGGTACTCTCTCTGGGAAACGAAGACCACAAGCGACAGGGCGCAAATTGAGATGAGGATCTTGTTGCCGCGGTGGTAGTAGGGGACATCGTCCTTGCGATAGAGCTCTGCAGATGAAGTCAATGGGAATGAATCACTGGCCGAAAGACAAGGGCAGGACTTACGGGATGAGATGACAGAGCCGACCTGCACGATCACGTTGTAGGTGGCGGCGGTGATGGCTCGCTTCTTGACATCGAAGCTGTTTTCGCTGATCCAGGCCGAGACGATTGGGTGGAAGTAGGGGTCTATGTTCATCTGTCAGTGTACGTTGCTTGAAATGCAGAATGTTTCGATACTCACATCCAGCAATCATGGTGGTGATGGTGAAACGGCCCCATTCGTGTCCACCAGCAGGCAGAGTGAGCAGAGCCACGAGGAGTGGCAGGCACCAGAACTCGCCAATAAAGCAGTGCAAGGTGCGTTCGGAGAAGTGGTTGCTGCTGCACGCCAATGCCAACATCAAGATGATTTGCAGCACCGCCGAAGGAATCGACAACATGTTGCTGTCGAACGTGGAAAAGCCAATACGCTTCAAAGTAAGCGAGAGGTAGCCTTGCACTGGCGACGCAGGGATGTATGCCACCAAGCCGATGAAGTACAATCCCCACATGGACTTGTCACCCCAGGCGCTGAGAATATCCTGGAACGTAGCAGGCTCTTGCAGGGCAGTGATACCCTTGGCGGGATCGTCGCGCAGGATGCGGTTGACCATGATTGTCTCCTCGTGTTCGGTGTACCACGAGCGGCGCCAGAGGATGTTCTTGGTGCGTGTTGGCGAAACGGGAAGGTAGAACCAGCTGACGAAGCCGATTGCGAAAGTCAGAAGACCCTCGAGCTGTGATATTGTTAGTTCTTGTCCATCAGCACGCGCAAGTTGTACCTACCAAGAACAGCCAGAACCATCCGGGACGGCCGGCAATACCTCTCATTTGAAGGATGCCAGCAGCAAGCAACGATGAAATAATGCGTGCAACGTTCAGGGTCGACCAGAAGGCTGCGAGACGAACGGAAAGCTCCTTCGACGTGTAGAAGTAAGTTGCGAACAAAACTGCAACGTTGATTAGTCTCCGATCTATATTCCAGCGTAGGCATTTGGACTTACTGGTTCCTGGGATGAAACCACCCTCGCAAGCTCCAATAAGCGCACGTGTGATGTAGAAGCCGACCTTGTTCGTCATGAAAGCCTGAGTCCATGACACCAATGACCACATCATCATAAGCAGCGGGAGAACGTGCTTGAAGCCATATCTCTTGGTCAAAAGCTGGACTGGGAATTCAGCAGCCAGGAAACAGAGGAGCTGCACCGTGGTACCGTTGTTGTAGTCGTTCTGGTCCATTCCCAGGTCATCGAGAAGTTTGTCGGTCAGGGCGTTCGAGATGTTGCCTGTAGAGAGAAGTCAGTATGCGCTTGGGCATCATGTTTCGTTGCATTCTGTGGTCTCGTACCTCGATCCAGCTGAAGCCCAAAGAACATAAGGCATAGCCATGTCAACAGCCTCAAGTCGGTCTTGCGGACCACTCTAGCCTCTTCTTCCGGTGTCCATGTTGCCTCTGGGTCCCATCTGTGAGCACCCTCGTACGACTCGTGCGGCTGGAGAGGGATATTTGTGCGACCGACTTCGTGGGTAGTATCCTTCGTGAAATCATCGGTTGCGACAAGCTCCGGTTTCGAGATCGTGTCCTGGACTGGCGCACCCATCGTGGCTGAGAGTGGAGTCACGACCGGGGTGTGTGCAAAAATGCGAAATGCCTCAAGGTGATTTGTATGTGAGTCTGTTACATCGCGTTGCCTTATATCATTAGCCCTTCAGCCCTTCATCAACGCGTCGCTTGCGGTATCAAGACCCGTGCCTGAATAATTGAATTATTTTTCCTGACCGGCCTCGGTACAAAAGTGCGTATAGACTGCTGGCCAGTGAAACACCTCGCAGGTGAGGCCATCTGTCTCGCGGATGGCGAATACTCGCCTACATCCACTCTACCCTGCACGGTGCCTGTATTGCGTGATGCTCAACACACCGTAACCTCGGACGATAGTCCTCTTCAAGACCCACTCCCATGGAATCCCCGCCTTTTAACTCGCTACCACGCCCCACGAGTCACGAGCGTTCACAACTCAATGCGCATTATTCATGACCGCCTGGCTAGCTCCCACGTGGATTGCACTTTGGGTGGTTAAGATATCGTTGGCCGTTACGGCCAGCTCCGCCTTGCTCTTTCAGTCCAATTCGATCGAAACCCGGCATCGGGCCTCTGTTAATATACCGCATTGGGGTAGGCCGAGGATCATTTGCCGGAGTCTCGTTACTAGCAATAATTATTACCTGCCAGTTTCCTTCTACATCTCCGTCTTGCATTGAATCCTCTCAGACGAACTCTCGTAGAATCACGTCAACCATGCCTGGAGCTACGACCATAAGCGAGGGCCCTGCCGCTCCCAACTACGATATCGCCCGCACCAAGCTAGACAAGCCACTCTCATACACCGGCTCTCTGGACTCATACTCTCAAAGTGATCTCACGCCTGTCATTGGAACAGAGTTCGAGGGTCTCCAGGTGGTCGATCTGCTATCCTCAAAGAACAGCGATGCCTTGATCCGCGACCTTGCAGTCACCGTCTCACAACGCGGTGTCGTCTTCCTACGAAACCAAGATGTGACCCCGCAACAGATGCGCGAGCTCATGGAGAGGATCACGGTGTTGGCCGGAAGCGTATGTATTTCCGCTCCAGCTCACTTGGAACTAACTGACCTTATATGAAATAGCCAGATTCATCCGGCCTGCATGTTCACCCACTCACCGAAGAAGGAAGCGAGCTTGGCGATCAGATCAGCGTGATCAGCTCAGAGAAGCAAAAGAAGGGCGGCGGATTGACACACCAGCTCAGCGATACCAGTCGCTATGCAAGCGTGGGATGGCATTCGGATATCACCTTCGAGACGGCGCCATCGGATTATGCGATGTTGAAAATCCACACGCTCCCTAAGACTGGTGGTGATACTGTATGTATCATGTTCGCAGGTGGTTCGGTAGGAAGTAATACTGACAACCGCTAGCTCTGGACTTCGATGTACGAGATTTACGACCGCCTGTCGCCTTCAATGGCTGCCTACTTGGAGACACTTACCGCCATACACGACGCAAAATTCTTCCACGAAGAGGCCGAGAGACTGGGCAACCCGTTGAGAACAATTCCTCGTGGATCGCCATTGAACCACGGCTCTGCGCTGGAAGCTGTCCACCCAGTGATCCGAACGAATCGTACGTGTTCCATGAGCTTCCGGCGATTGCGCAGATACTGACTGAAACCAGCTGTGACCGGATGGAAGGGCGTTTTCGTCAACAGAGGCTTCACACGCCGCATCCAAGGTGTAACCAAGGACGAGTCAGACGTGCTGCTGCAGTACCTGTTCAACGTGGGTTTGCCTGTAGCACTTTTACATTCCAATCCACAGATCGCTGACCAAGCTTAGCTCTTGACACAAAACCACGATGCCCAAGTGCGGTTCAAGTGGAGGAAGAACGATCTTGCCATCTGGGACAACCGATCAACCAGTCACTGCGCGACGTACGACTACGCCGCAGCACGAGCTGGCGACCGTGTATGCTCGGTAGGCGAGAAGCCCTACCTAGACCCAAAGTCGAAGTCCAGGAGGGAGGCGCTCTCTGAGGACGAGTAAAAGCTCCATTGAGTGAGCATATGCAAAATGAATAATGGCCTTAGACATGTGATATAGTCATCACACCTACATGCTTCATTCCAGTGACACAATTTAATATTTCATGTCTGCGATTTTGAGTGTCGTGTTATCTCTCCATTTCAGGCGGCCGGTGTGAGAAATATGTCACACACATTGCAAGGCGGTGGAAGGTCGAGGCGCGGGGTCGCGCCGAATATTTTATGAACGCGTGGTATTTTTTGTGGGCCGCTAGCGAAAGTACAAACTGAACTCGGTCGTGGAGACAGGGTCAAGGCCATGGAGAACCCGCAATGATGGAGTCATATAATTATAAGAGAACTCACTTCTGGTCTTGAAGTATATTCGCGTACCCAAGTCAATTATCAGGCAAAACCATATATTCGCCATGTCGTCCAACACCGCCCTCACACTCACCTCGAAGCTGCCTCTGCCGTCTGACCAGGGCAGCATTTACCGTTTTGGACTGGGCGTGTTTGTCTCTTCACGATGCGAGCAGTCTGTCCTGTCAGCCCTTCAGGCAGGCTATCGCCACATCGATACCGCCCAGATTTACTACAA
>Ga0265797_10010874_pt1 | contig 11506 bp, 6 predicted proteins | sample P2T30metagenome_FD_192433 | JGI IMG/M metagenome (GOLD analysis project Ga0265797, IMG submission 192433) | Plant litter microbial communities from East Loma Ridge, Irvine, California - P2 T30 | ecosystem: Environmental > Terrestrial > Plant litter > Unclassified | place: USA: California... | reverse complement strand
ATCCCGTCCGCTCTGCCATACATAAGCACTGAACCGGGCGACTAGTACTAGAGTGGGTGACCATCTGGGAATCCCGCCTGTTGTATGTTTTTGTTTTGCTGCACTGCACATAGCTGTCAGTCAGTTTTTGCTATTCTCGTGCCATCGCAGGTTTCAAACTTTGGAAAGAGTTCTAGTTCTGGCGAGATGTAACTGCATCTCTGCAGCGACGCTAGGCTATGTGGATGATTCAGATGAGCCGGGCGTAGTATCTCCTCTGTCCACACCATCGGATCACCTTTGTGGTTTCGTATCGATGATATCGATGCTATGATACATACCTACCGATATACGTCTGATTACATGGCGGACGGTGTATGTGTTCAAAGCATTCACAACGACAGCATCGTCTCGAACGGCATTGCTCTGACAACATCACAAGTAAATTCGAATTCACAAGGTCCTACGTTAACTTTCGACTTGGCAGGTGGGACCATACCTAGTATTGCGGTTGATATCACACGATCGCGAACCTCGATCGAAGGTCGTCATTATTCAAGAAGTGCATATTTATGTACATGTGCATATGTACGCACACATAACCCTCATACTCTAACCCTTGTCACGGATTCACATGCGACGCGTACACCGTTCCAGTGGTCGAATGCCTCTGAGATGAAGAGGTGTTGAAGGTTGAGAGCATATATGCTCAAGTAAACTGACTTGTTGTCGAATGTATCGGTCAAAGATGCGCTGGTGTGGTTTGATCGATTCTCCAATTTCATGCTCGTCGAACTGGGATAAGAGTACACTTCACGCATGCACATACCAATTGATTGATCGGTGTACGCAGAAAGAACATACACAGTCGCGCAAAAAGAAGACAGCGAAAGACTATGTATTTTCCCCTAGACCCGTCTTTATAATCGTCACTCTTTCATGTGAACAACACATCCGTAATGCGATCATCCCTGCGGCAAAAGTTCAACTTTTGACGACACAATCAGAGTGAAAGTTTGACAACCTCGCCTTTGACCACCCCACACACATTTCACCTGCACACAAGACATCCGACAAAGATATATCTCTGCAATCGCAAACACCAAAACCAAACAAAACCCCTCTTCAAATACCAGCCAAGCGAACCCTCTGTTCAGGAAAATCAACACACACAGCACACTCAACATGTCCGCCACCGACGCCCCCCCAGACTCCCACATCAACACCGCCACCGCCCTCGCCTACTGGTCCTCAACCGAACCCACCGTCAACGGCGTCCTCGGCGGCTTTCCCCAAGTATCGCGCATCGACCTACAAGGCAGCAGCAACTTCCTCGCCAAACTGCGCCGCGCCTCCAAAACCCACCCAGCAACCGCCGGCAGCAAACTCGCGCGAGCCGCAGACTGCGGCGCGGGAATCGGGCGCATCACCACCGGGTTTCTCAGCAACATCGCCGACGTCGTAGACGTGATCGAGCCAGTCAAGGAATTCACCGATGTGCTGAAAGCTGGCGAGGGAGGCGTTGGTGAGATTGTGAATGTGGGTTTGGAAGCGTGGCAGCCGAGCCACACGTACGATCTTATCTGGAACCAGTGGTGCGTGGGCCAGTTGCCTGACGCGGCGCTCGTCGCGTATTTGCAGCGGGCGACGGCTGTGTTGAGCGAGGGCGGTTGGATTGTGGTCAAGGAGAATTTGAGCAACGATCACAGGGGCGAGGATGTTTACGATGAGACTGACAGCAGCGTGACGCGGACGGACGAGAAGTTCAGGCAGATTTTCAAGGACGCGAAGTTGAAGATTGTGGCGACGGAGCTGCAGAGGGGGATGCCGAAGGGGTTGTACGATGTGAGGGCGTATGCGCTGCAGCCGATGTGAAGTAGATAGGCTTGGCCTATGTACGACGTATCACGACATGAAAGGAGGAGTTGAAAAGTTCATATGGATTTCTCGCTAATGTTGCGAGATATTGCTGACATTCACTGCCGTCATTCTATGTTTTCATCTCGAACTTCTCTCATGTGGGATACTATGATAAAAAGGTGTACAAAGAGGGACAGAGCCCTTGGGTAAAGCGTAAAAAAACAGAAAAAAGAAAACAAGTGAACTAATCCACCTGCGCCGTAATCTTGCCATCCCTAAGCGTCAAGATACCAGTAAACAACGCGCGGCCTTTGCCATAGTTCGCATGCCAAACCGCATGATCGCCATTGACAGCAACATCCAACCCACCCGGAGCCTGGAAGCCAAGCGGCCCACCAGTCTTGAAAAGCGTACCAGAACGCACGTACGGACCCCTGATATAGTCCGCAATGGCATAAGCCACAGCATACTTGGGCGTGGTGTAGCACTGCGGCGAGTAGAACAGAACGTACTTGCCGCTCATGTAATTGAGCGCAGGCGCTTCGACGTACGGGCCGTCGGCTACCTCGTCGTCGTTCGAGAGGATCTTGAGTGGAGTTCCGAGCTTGGTGAAGCCGTTGTTGACGTCGACTTGTTGGATGAGGATGGGAGTCGGAACGATGGGTTTGACGGTGTTGCCGCACTCGCCGCCGTGGCCGATGGCGTTGCCGTCGACTTTGTAGACGACGTACCGTCTGTTTCTTCTCATGTCGTAGAAACCGCTGACGTCGATGGCGCCGCCCTGCTGTACGGGACAGATCCAGGGTTGGGCGGAGTTGTCAACGAAGGGGCCTTCGATGTTGTTGCTTGTTGCAAAGCCGAGACAGTGGATTGCGCCGTTGCTTTGCAGAGCCGCGCTGTAGTAGAGTATGTACTTGCCGCCCGGCAGCGCAACGACATCTGGTGCCCAGACCCTCGGGTGCGCCTTGTTTATCCACGGCGCGAGTTTTGGCATTGCGTCTTTTTGGCCACGGAACTCCCAGTTCTTCCAGTCCCGCGTGTATGCCATGGGGACGTAGACTTTCTTGCCATCGACCGTCACCTCGGTGGCGTACGCTCTCCAGCCATCGTCTGCTCGGATAACCGCAGGGTCAGGGAAATTTCGACCGCCCAGGCGTGGTGTGGCGCCGGCGTTGGCGAGGCTGAAGAGTGTTGTGCTCACAGCGAGAGCTGCGGTCAGTATTGTGCTGATCATTGTAATGGACCTGCTGTGATGTGAGCGATGAGTTGCTGCAGAAGGCAACGGAAGTAGGGCTCTCCAACGAGCACAGGTGCGTGTGGTGGTTCGTATAGTCGGAAACGGTAGTTCACAGACAATGTCGCGTGTTGCCAGTGAACGGGGACAACGACCCAGCAAGCACCCTTATACTCATTGTTCACGGCGCTGCCAGTATACGCCCAGCCTTGGAAACTTCTTGACACGTGAACCGAGTACAAAGGACATCGCTCACAGATCCTTTATGAAGAAGATTAGCGGTGGGAGAACTTCCTTATTGTCGAGTCAGGGCGGACTCGGAAGAACAAAGGCTACGATGGCAACACCTCATGTTCGATATCAGCATGTATGTTGAGCATTGGACTTTGCCTGTAGCTTTGGGACAGGATGTCTCCTTGCCTCGATAGTTTGATTATTTGAAGCTGTATGTACAGGAAGCTCATGTCTGCTATGAGGTAGCTGGCATGGTTGTGAAAGGGTGACGGCCATGCCAAGCACTGCCGCATTCCTCGGAGCCGCAAATGGAAACAAGAAGGCTGAACCTCCTAGTGAACGCTGCGTCAGGTGGATTCGGCTCTGTGAACTGACTCTAGAATGTAAGGAATATTGCGGCGCTGTGCCGTGTGAATCTTCGTGTGATATGATGGCCAGTTTTCATTCACCAGCGTTTCGAGAAGCCAGTGCGCAATGGTTTTGCTGTAAGGCGTGGAGGTAGATTGCCTAGTACGCGCATACGCTCGTACTAGCCATGGCTCTGGGGACTCGAAATGGTCGTGCCGCTGGGTGCTCGGGCACAATAGCGGAGCAGTGAAGCAAGATGCGCGACTGCGAAGGTGTTCGAAAGAGAGAAGCCTCTCACATCGCGCTGAGCTTGTGGGTGGGACCTCTGTTATGTGAAGGCGAAGAGCTTTGCGAACAATGGTGTCATGTGATGTTCGTAGGGTGTCGAGTTGGCAATGTGCGATTTCAGTGCCACGGGCGGTCACGGGATTCGTCGTCTTCATGATCAGGGAGAACACTGTCTGGGTCCAAACCCATAGACTCGCCAGTTCTTCGCACAACCTCCTTGAGTGCTTGGCAAGCTGGCGAGTCGCCGAAATTGTCGAAGAAGCTCTCTCCAAAGTCGCAGCTCATGCCAATCCTGGGATCCAAAGGAACAGCACCAAGGAATGGGATGTCTGTGTCCTTCGCAAGCTGGCGACCGCCACCAGTCGTAGCTCTGAAGATCTCTGACTGATGTGTGCAGTTCGGGCAGACGAATCCAGACATGTTCTCGACAAGTCCTAGAATCCGGATGCCGGCCTTGCGGCAGAAGTCAATCTCTTTCCGCACGTCCAGCAGGGCGACTTCCTGAGGTGTAGTGACCAGAACAGCACCGTCGATACCAGACTCCTTGAGGAAGCTAGTCACGGACAAATGCTCGTCCGAAGTACCAGGAGGCGTGTCCACCACAAGATAATCCATCTCGCCCCATTCCACATCCTTCAAGAACTGCTTGATCAGGCCGTTCTTCTTCGGGCCGCGCCAGATAACGGCATCGTCGCGGTTGGGCAGCATGAATTGTACGCTCATGACGCCGAGGTTGTCGCTCACCCATACAGGCTCCCATCCAGTGTTCGTGACATGAATCGTTTCCTCCTCCACACCCATCATCTTCGGAATGCTAGGACCGCAAATATCTGTATCCATAATTCCCACCATGTTGTCCGCATTACTCGCAAAAGCATGCGCCAGCATAGTTGTGAATGTGCTCTTCCCCACTCCTCCCTTTCCACTCAGAACCAGAATCTTGTGCTTGACGCCAGCCAGACGCTGCGTAATGACTGGGATGTCGGGATCTGGTCCTTTCGGCGCAGAAGCGCATATGGCCTGGTTGGGACATCCTGCGCATGCGTCGCCTTTGCCTGCGCTCTGTGACTCGGGACCAGGGCAGTGTTCGGGTTCTGGAGCGACGAGTGCGGGCGCTTTCTTGAGGTGTGAGTCGAGGGCGTCGTCCACTGGCTGAATCGGTTCTTCCAGGGAAGGTGCCATGTTTGCAGTGGTATAGTAGTCGCACTGCCTCGGTATGAAACAATGTGTCTGTGGTAAGAAGACCACTGCTGTCCTCTGTCATTCAGAAACATCTTTGTCGCTTAGCAATCGTCCAGCGATAACGGCGGGGTCTGCGCGCCCGCCACCGATGAGGTCAGCCGAATCATGACTCGCCTTGGAGGCTGGATGGATGGATATCTGAACAGGACAATCTTCAAGACCTCTACACGATTCAAAAAACATCGTTGTGTATGCGCCTGAACATAAGCAGATGTGCTCGACGTCTCGGTTGATGGCACAAGATGCTCGCACGAGCTGCGTCCAGGCGTTTTGTACGTGCTGGCCGGATTGAGCACTCTCACAATCTGCAGCATATTCGCCTCAGATCCTACCTCGCTCCGCCCTTCCTTCTCGATGACTACACACCTAGATACCAGCTTCTCACTTCTGTGCAAGAATCGAAAAAGCGCTCAGCAGCATATGCTCACCTCCGCAGCTGCAACCTTTGCCCACGGCTGTGTGGCGTCAATCGATTCGAGAAGACGGGAGCATGTCTTATTGGCGCCGACGTCGTAGTCAATACTGTCGCACCTCATTTTGGAGAGGAACCTTGCCTACAAGGACACAACGGTAGTGGCAGCGTGTTCTTCAGCGGCTGCAATCTCCGTTGTGTCTTCTGCCAGAACCACGACATCGCTCATCAGAAGAATGGGTTCAACATCTCGCCTGAGGAGCTTGCGGAATGGTACATCAAGCTGCAAGACGTCGGCCATGTGCACAACATCAACTTGGTCACACCAGAGCACGTTGTACCCCAGGTGGTGCTGTCAATCCTGCATGCAAAGCAGCTCGGTCTGAGGCTGCCGGTAGTCTACAACACTTCATCGTTCGACTCCCTGGCCAGTATCGAGTTGCTTGACGGACTTGTTGATATATATCTGCCTGACTTCAAGGTTTGGAATGGAGACACGTCCAAGCGATTGCTCAAGGTCGAGAATTATGCCGACGTTGCAATGGAGTCTATCAAGGCGATGCAAGATCAAGTCGGAGACCTCTGCTTCACTAGCGATGGCATTGCGAAGAAAGGCGTGCTGCTGAGACATTTGGTCATGCCTGGATACGAGGAAGAGGGTAAACTCATCGTGCGCTGGCTTGCCGAGAACGTGAGCAAGGATTTGTATATTCATGTTATGGAGCAATACCACCCGCGCGCGCACGTCGGCAAAGAGAAACGTGGTAGAGCAGCCACTCTTGCGGCCGAAAAGGAGGCAACTACCGGACAGCCTCCTCTCTCACAAGCAAAGAAGCAGTTGCGATATGCAGACATCAATCGTGCTGTCAGCCTCGACGAGGTCGAAAGCGTGCGCCGAGCGGCTGAACAGGTAGGCATCTGCATCACATGTTCCGACCATGTGAGTGACGAACAAGACTGACACTATCAGGCTGGTCTCTGGCGTTTCGCCGAAACTGCCGAACACGGTGGATTCAACATCTGATGTCAATCCTGAAACATATGGCTGCTGGAAGTCAGCGTGCTTTCTGGTCACAGCACGTGCGGCGACATGGGTGTCACGAGACCTTCATGTTCCGACTCGTACACTCGCACTGGGCACATGTCATCGGATGCTCCCAAGCACAGCGGCGCTTTGTTGCTCACATAGTCCACATGGTTCGGAAATTTTCTTTGTTCGCTACAGAGAGCTGGCACGACAAGCCGGATGTATTTGCTTAAGCTGCACATGATGGCCAGCCACTGCTACCTGATACCTACATGAATTAATTCTTTAGGGACTGACTACTAGAACTCCTCATATAGTGAGACTGTGCTGTAGGCACAACGTACTGCTTCAGATTATAGGTACTCTATACGCAAGTCGCGGTGTTGGTAAACCTTCCTTTGTCCGCTTGCAGTCGCATGATAATCTCGGCAAACAGGACCATCAAAGGAATTCATTGAAGCTACCAGCTTGAGATTATCAACGTGCCGAGATAGCTAGACCTTGTCTCAGCAGATTGAACCTCAAACCAAGCGCAAGAGGCGGCTCTTCAAAACTAAACCCGCAATCACAAACCCTGCAAGACTCTACCATCAAGCTTACCTGAAAAATATCACATTCACCCTGCTGAGCGCCAGAGCCGGCCTCTTGCGCTAAGATCTCCCCAACATCGTGTACGAGCGTCGCAACAATATCGTGCACGATGGCTTTCTTCCCAGTCCAGACAAACATGCTATCACTGCTTCACTATCAACACCGCCTCTACACCTCCGAGCTGGCAGCGACGCACCGCACGCTGAGCAAATTGTACAAGAAGCTCGAGAGGACCGAAAGAGGTCTGTCTGACTGGAAAGACAGAGGTCTCAAGCGCAAAGATAAGAAAAAGCTAGAATGGGCTCGCGCAACGACAAAGACAGCTGTCAGGGACGCAGAGGCGAGTCAAGCACTTCTTCACGATTACCTTCGTCAGTGCAACGATCTTATCGCTTCATACAGCCCGCAATTCTTTCAGAGTGAGCATGTGCCATGGGGTGCTTCGTCTTTGTCGCCGACTGCTGATGCATTCGCACCTGGAAGCGAAGTGCCGCATACTCCTTGGACTGCGGGACCCTTCGAAGAGAGAACAGCTTGGGACCATGAAGAGCCCCAGTACTGGGACCTGTCGATGCTCAGAGAACGACAACCGCTTCCGACTGAAACCCCAGATTCTGGCTTTCACGAAAGCGCGCATGAGATCACTGCTGGTGTCGACGACAGGGGCAGAGCCCTCGAAACAGATTCATCTTGGACCATAGCGCCGAGCAACAGGTCATCAGTTTCAGACAAAGACGAGCTTCCCGAAATGGCGCCTTCCTCTCCAGCCAAGCTCGGCGCAGAAGCGCCCAACAGCCCGCATCGCCGTCGTTACTCTGAGAATGCGATAGCGACGATCGAGAGCCGTCTGACCAAGAAGGCATCACGGGTTGAATCCGTGCCGCCGTCTAACCGAACCTCGTCCGAAACAAGAGTCAGCAAGGAGTGAGTGATTTAGAGACCTGTATGTATGTATGAAGAAAGCGGGCGGGTGATGTATTGTTTCTGCTTCTGGATCTAGTTCATTCAGGTAAGCTCGGGTTACCTAGCCAATGCATATACAGTAATGATATTTGCTCTCCCCAAGTACTTGTCACCATGTCACAGCTTCAGCCTTCCCATCGGATTTCCTCGCTTGCGAGCAGTTCGATCTTCTGGTTGGACAGGGCAACGACGAAAGACGATCAAACTTCACAATTTGCTACCTGTTCTGTAAGGAGCAAAAGCCCGTTTGTAGGCAACCGTGATACCGTCGACCCGGCTCCACTTCTTCATCAGAATAGGGTTGCAGCTGTGGCTGCCGCAAACCGCTGTCGTGGCGTCGTGTCACAACGTGGATTGCGCCGATCGTTTAGATGCAGAGCCGGCAGGCAAGCCACAAAAAAACCCCCCACCGAAGCCTCCACGCCCCAGGCTTCGCTCTCCCGTCTACCTGCAGGCGGACCGCGGTGCCAGTCTTTGCTTGTAACATGATGTGCGCACACGGCAGCGACGGGGCAGGAGTGGCCGCGGGAACACACATTGTGACGAGAGGTGTTCAGCCGCTATTCTCCGAAGCGGGATTGTTTTCTGCTGCTGTGAGACGGACGTGTTGTCTTAGACCGTGTGTTCTATCCTGCTGCGCTGCTCTCGCTCCTTGCAGGACGGAGACTAGGGTTAGTCAGAGAGTGTCAGGCCTGGGTCAATGTCTCGAAGACCTTCTGGTTTCTCGAGATCCGACTAGTCTAGTCTAGTCTAGTCGTCGAGCTGCTCTGGGCCTAAATGTCCAAGGCTTGCGACCCGCGGACCTGGTACGGCCCTGGTTTGTGCGATGCATCGATGGAGGACACCCCGCAGGGACAAGCTGCAGTCAACTGCCTTGCCAGATTCCGCGTACCGGTCTTTGGCACTGGGCCAGGACCAGGGCCGGGATGCAGCGTTTCGCTTGTTGGGCTATATTGCGAAACGGAGAGTCTTCGCTGGCAATGCACGGCGTATGCAATTTGCCAGAGCGTGCTGGCGGAGCTGTGAAAAGGACACGCCGAAAGTAAAGTACCCAAGTGGCTTGGTTGCGTTTGGAAGAGCTCTAGGACGGATTGGGAGCTTGAGTGCTAGATTGTTGATGTGGCTGGCTGAAGGAGGCTATACGATATGTGTAGGCTGCTACTGCCTAGCCAGTTGGAGTGCCCGGCGGCTCAAAGTCAATTACACGTGGACGACGGTGCATACATGTATCTTGCACCGCCTTGCAGCCTTGGTGTAGTCACGCTGGGCATAGTCAGTCAGCCAGTGGGAGAGGGCGCACCTAGTTCTAGGTCTGCGCAACGCCTCCGCCAACTCTAAAGTCGATATAGGTAGTTACATCTCGAGAGCTGTCATCAGTAGGTACCATGACTGCCTCGCAGCGAAGCCACAACTATCTTATGCAACTCGTTATATCTCCTATACTATAAGCATCTCCCCGTCCGCTGCACGTTTGTTCCACATATCCACTTCCACCTCCTCACCATCCAGACGCCCTTCCTGCAGGCCGACGTTGACAGCCGCTAAACCTCCACATCTGTACCACCAGCGCTACACTCGTTTGCTTCTCGGCTGGCTCTACCGCATACGAAACCCTGCAAGTTTCGTAACCGCCACTCTGGAGCAAACGCAGCCAGACTCTACCAGACTCGCATGCCGCCTGCCAATGTGACACCTCCGTTCTGGCGGAAAAAAGAGGAATAACGTCACTGTCAACCTCGTTTCGTTCTTCGCTTCTCTCACGCTGTTTTCCTCCTCCACTTTTTAACCCGAGACGAGAACAGTTGCTGTGTTCCCGAGTTCTTCTTCTTTTGTCTTGCTCAGATACCGTTTTCTGCTTTGAGCTGCCAGACAGCTCTTTCGATCGTTGTACACGAACAGTAATCTGGTCGTACGTGTTCTGGAGCACACACAACGAACGACTCTTGACCGGTCCGTGACAAACGCCTCGAAACCATCGAAAGCTTGAACATCGTTGCTCACGATGGATCAACCGGGTGCCCACGATGTCTTGTCCCACAGAGATCATTCCTCGCCCCCATCTCGAAGGCCAATATCACTTCCCGACCTGCAGGAAACTCCCAAAGTCTCCGACTACGACGAAGTGGCCCAGGTCCAGAGAGGCATGCCATATGCCGCTGCAGAGCCGACGTTCTTGCTTGCCCAGCAGCAAACAATCCAGAGCCTGAGCAGAGATCTCGTGACGAGATATCCGGTTGCAGCCGAGCTTTCACTTCCCAGTTCCAGCGCGCAGTCTGATGCACATGCATCCATTTCCAGATCATCTTCACTGAACAGTGAGCGGCGAATTGCTATGCCTGTGAAAGCGTCCTTGGATGGTAGTATAAGCAGAGCAGCATCCTTGAGGGAACAGGCCAGTGTTTCGCGCCGCTCATCGCTCGGAACTCTGCACGAACACGATCAGTCATTGGAACCGACTCCAGCCGTGAAGATCTCGCCGTCGGCACAGGCTCTGGCATCGTTGACTGCGCTTCCGAGGAGACAAACCGTCAAACGCCATTCCTCATTGCGTCACCAGACCAGGCCTTCGGAAGTGAATCTCGATGTGCCGCCTCTGCCCTTTCACACTCTCGATCACGCCGTATCTGATCCACAGCTCTCACCAGGAAAAGTCAGACCAAGAAGCCACCCACCATCAAGGTCGCCAATGCCTGGACACAGCTCCAACGACGGCGAGCGTTCTGCTCTCATATCGAATCTGAGTTCTGATGATCCATGGACCCTCCCGCCCCTGCCTCAAAGCATGCCACAGACACCAAGACTGACGCACACGGCTCCAAGCCGTGCACCCAGTCTCACTTTCAGAAGACTGTCGAGTCTCGACCAGCTCATCACATACCGCGAGGACAGAGAGTCATGGAAGCGAGAGTCATACGCCTCGGCACAACAACTTCCACTTCCAACAGTCGCAACCTGGGAACCGAAAACTCCGGTGTTATCAACGACAGTGAGTGAAACAGCATATTCACACGTGGACACGGAGAAGAGCCCGGATACAGCCGCGACAGAATGCCACCCTGCACCAGATGTCCCTGTCCGGGCCAGCAAGTTCCGACACTGTGCAGCAGAAGTCGGATTCTGTTTCTCCATCGCGATGACACAGTTGCTCGCCGAGTACTTGATCTCTGGCTTCGCAGTTGTGCTCCCCAACTTCTTCGACGAAAATGCCAGCGGTGCTGCAGGCATGACAGGTCTTTTCTGGCCGGCGGCTTTGCTGACGTTGATCTTGAGTGCCTTCTTGCTGATCTTCGCTCGAATCTCTGACATGTATGGTGGCTACGGGCCTTTC
>Ga0265797_10010872_pt1 | contig 11506 bp, 9 predicted proteins | sample P2T30metagenome_FD_192433 | JGI IMG/M metagenome (GOLD analysis project Ga0265797, IMG submission 192433) | Plant litter microbial communities from East Loma Ridge, Irvine, California - P2 T30 | ecosystem: Environmental > Terrestrial > Plant litter > Unclassified | place: USA: California... | reverse complement strand
AGCGGAGTGGTAGCGCCGACCCATGGTCGGCGAGCGCAGCGGGCGGGGCAGGTCAGCGGAACACCAGGCGCCGCATCAGCAGGAACGACAGACCGGCCAGCCCACCTTCCACCAGCGGCTTGGCCAACCATGCGTACTTCAGCCCCAATGCTTGATCTGCTGCAGTGACCAGTACGGTGCTGAGGACGGTGAGCACGGCCCACAGTGCGATGAAACGGCCAAAGCGCTTCCATCCCAGCCGTTGCTTGCCGGCATCGGCAAAGGTGTAGCGTCCGTTGAGCCAGAAGCCCAACAGCATCCCGCAGGCGCGTGCGATCACGTTGCCCGGCACCACCGGCACGCCCAACGCGGTCACGGCGACGAACACGCACCAGTCCAGCAGCAGCTGGAGCAGGCCGACGATGAGGTAGGAGCCACCTTGGCGGAGCAGGGTCATGGACGGAAGATGCAGGATGCGTGAGTCATGTTAACGGCGGCCGTTCTAGAATGTCGCGAAACCATTGCGGACCCCTTTTTCCATGACCCAAGCCCTGCACGTCATCATCCTCGCCGCTGGCGCCGGCAAGCGCATGAAGTCCGTATTGCCGAAGGTGCTGCAGCCGGTGGCTGGACAACCCATGCTGGCCCACGTGATCGCCACCGCACGCGAGCTGAAGCCGGATGCGATCCACATCGTGTACGGCCATGGCGGTGATGCCGTGCGCGCGCATTTTTCCAGCCAGCCCGACCTTCTGTGGGCCGAGCAGTCGCAGCAGCTGGGCACCGGACATGCCGTGGCGCAGGCGATGCCGGAGGTGCCGGACGCCGCGCAGGTGCTGGTGCTGTACGGCGATGTGCCGCTGATCCGTGCGCAGACCCTGCGCGAGCTGCTGGACCAGCCGGGCCGGTTGGCGGTGCTGGCGGCGGAAATGGACAACCCGACCGGCTACGGGCGCATCGTGCGCGATGCCGAGGGCAAGGTCGGCTCGATCGTGGAGCAGAAGGACGCCAGCGAGGAACAGCGCCGCATCCGCACCATCAATACCGGCATCATCACCGCCGAGTCCACCGCGCTGCGTCGCTGGCTGTCGCAGCTGTCCAATGCCAACGCGCAGGGCGAGTACTACCTGACCGACGTGTTCGCCTTTGCCGCCAACGAGTACACCGCTGCGGACATGACCCTGGTCGCCGATCCGCAGGACGCCGAAGGGGCCAATGATCCGTGGCAGCTGGCACAGCTGGAACGGGCCTGGCAACAGCGCGCGGTGCGTGCGCTGTGCGTGCAGGGCGCGCGCGTGCTGGACCCCGCCCGGGTTGATATCCGGGGCGAGGTGATCGTCGGCCGCGACGTGCAGATCGATGTCAACGTGATCCTGGAAGGTCGCGTGGAATTGGGCGACGGGGTCAGCATTGGGCCCTTCACGCGGCTCAAGGACGTCACCCTGGGCCCGGGCACCACCGTGCTGGCCCACTGCGACGTGGAGGGCGTGGTGGCCGAAGGCGCTGCGCACATCGGGCCGTTCGCGCGGCTGCGCCCCGGCACCGTGCTGGCCGACGGCGTGCACGTGGGCAACTTCGTGGAAACCAAGAAGATCCGCATGGGCGTGGGCAGCAAGGCCAACCATCTGAGCTACCTGGGCGATGCGGTCATCGGCAGCAAGGTCAACATCGGCGCCGGCACCATCACCTGCAACTACGACGGCGTGAACAAGTCGCAGACCACGATCGGCGACAACGCCTTCATCGGCTCCAACAGTTCGTTGGTGGCACCGGTGCTGGTGGGCGAGGGCGCGACCATCGCCGCGGGATCGGTGATCACCCGCACCGCGCCGGATGGCCAGCTGACCGTGGCGCGGGCACGCCAGCAGGTGGTTGAAGGCTGGCAGCGGCCGCAGAAGAAATCCTGAGCGGTTCCCGGCACGCCCGGCAACGCCGGGCCATGCTCGGCGTCGCGGGTCAGTTCTGCGGCAACAACAACGACACGCACAGGCCGCCTTCGGTGCGGTTCTGCAGCGCGATGCGACCGCCGTGCGCTTCCACGATCTCGCGGGTCAACGCCAGCCCCAGGCCGGTGCCGTTGCGCTTGGTGGAATAGAAGGGCGTCAGTGCGTTCTGCAGCACGGCCTCGTTCATGCCCTTGCCGCGATCCAGTACGTCCAGCCGCAGCCACTGCGGCAGGCGGGTGACCTTGACCCGCACGTCGTCGTTGGGCGGGTCGGCGTCGGCGCAGGCTTCGTGCGCATTCTTGACCAGGTTCAGCAGCGCCTGGCCGAGCTGGGCGATGTCGACCCGGCTGTGCAGGTCTTCATCCAGCGCGTCCATCTGGAACGGAATCTGCTGCTGCAGGCTGGCCAGGAACGGTGCCCAGTGCACCGTCTGCAGCTGCGGCTGCGGCAACTTGGCAAACCGCGCGTAGCCGCGGATGAAGCCCTCCAGATGGCGTGCGCGGTCTTCGATGGTAGAGAAGATCTCCGGCAGGCGGTCGAAGCGTTCACGCTTGACCAGTTCACCGCCGGAGTGCGCCAGGGACGCAATGGGAGCCAATGAATTATTGAGCTCGTGGCTTATCACGCGGATGACTTTTTTCCAGGTCTGTACTTCCTGCCGGCGAAGTTCGGCGGTGAGCAGGCGGATCAGCAGCAGGTCGTGCGGTCGTCCGTTGAGATGGAAGGCGCGGCGCGATAGATGGTAGATCTGCTCGTCTTCCTCGTCCTCGCTGTCCTCTTCGCGCACCGCGAACAGGCTGTCGCCGCCGCGCGAGATGGCATCGCGCAGGGCGATCGGCATCTGTTCCAGCAGTTCGGCCAGGCGCTGTCCTTCGAGCTTGAACCCGCCGTGCAGCAGCTTGCGCGCGGCCAGGTTGGAGAACACCACACGCTGCAGCCCATCACCGCCGGCCGCCAGCAGCAGCATCGCCACCGGGGTGTTCTGCACCATCGTGTCCAGCAGCAGTTCGCGCTGCACCAGCGATTGCCGCTGTTCACGCAGCACGTCGCCCAGTTCGCGGTGCGCCTCCACCAGATGGCCCAGCTCGTCCTGCGCCGACCAGTGCACGCTGAAGTTGAACTCGCCGTCCTTGTAGCTGCTGACCACGCCGGACAGCGCGCGCATCAGCGAGCGCACCGGCGCGATGGCGCGATCCAGGCTGAACCACATCAGCGCCAGCAGCACGATTCCCGACAGGATCGCCACGCCCCAACCGTGGTCCATCCAGTACGCCAGCAGCCACGGCAGTGCCGCTGCAAGGGCCAATACCGGCAGCAGGCGCAGGAACAGCTGGAAGGTGAAGGAGCGTTGCTTCATTCGCGCGGAATGCCGAAGCGGTCCATGCGCCGGTACAGGGCCTGCCGGCTCAGCCCCAGCTCGGCAGCGGCCTGGGCGATGATGCCGTGGTTGCTGGCCAACGCGCCTTCGATGCGCTGGCGGTCGGGGTCGATCATCGCGCCGGCGCCACGCGGGGCGGCGGGCGCGCGCGGCAGGTTGAGGTCGGCCACTTCGATGCGGTTGCCGATGGCCAGCAGTTCGGCGCGCTGGATCACGTTGCGCAGTTCGCGTACGTTGCCTGGCCAGGGGTGGCGCTGCAATGCCGTGCGCGCGGCGGCGGAAAGTGGTTTGTCAGCTGCCAGGAAGTGCTCGGCCAGCGGCACGATATCGCCGGGCCGCTCGGCCAGTGGCGGCAGCGTCAGCTCGACCGTGTTGAGCCGGTAATACAGGTCTTCGCGGAAGCTGCCCTCGCGGATCATCGCGCCCAGGTCGGCATTGGTGGCGCTGACCACGCGCACCTTGACCTGGCGTTCGCGGTTGGAGCCGAGCCGTTCGAAGCGGCCGGTTTCCAGCACGCGCAGCAGCTTCATCTGGCCGCCCAGCGGCAGGTTGCCGATCTCGTCCAGGAACAGCGTGCCACCGTCGGCGGCCTCGAATTTTCCTTCGCGCGCCTTGTTGGCTCCGGTGTAGGCACCTGCCTCGGCACCGAACAGTTCCGCTTCGATCAGCTCGGCCGGCAATGCGCCACAGTTGACCGTCACGAACGGGCCCTTCGCCGCCGCGGAATTGGCCTGGATGATCTGCGCGATCTTTTCCTTGCCGGCGCCGTTCGGGCCGGTGATGAGCACGGGCAGCGCCGACCGCGCGACCTGGCAGGCCAGCGTGATCACGCGCTCGCTGGCAGGATCGGCGAATACCGCACCGCACAGATCGTAGCGTTGCTCCAGGGCGCTGCGCTGGCGCTGCTCGCGTTGACGCCGACGATCCAGCTCGCTGCGCGCCTCGGACAGTTCCAGCAGGTTGTTGACCGTGGTCAGCAGCTTGCGGTCATCCCACGGCTTGGGCAGATAGTCGGCCGCGCCGGCCTTCACCAGCTCCACCGCCGTGCCGAGGTGGGTCCACGCGGTCAGCAGGATCACCGGCAGGTCCGGATGGGCCTGGCGGATGCGGGCGAACAATGCCTCACCTTCTTCGCCGGAGGTGGTGTCCTCGGTGAAGTTCATGTCCTGGATCACCAGGTCCACCGGATGGTCGCGCAGCAGCGCGAGCCCCTGTTCCGGCGACGTCGCCTGCAGGGTATCGATGTCGTGCAGCGAGAACAGCACGTCCAGCGCGGTGGCCACGCTGGTGTTGTCGTCGATGATCAGGATCGCGGGCATGCGGCAGCTTCAGTTGGCGCCGAGCCGTGCTCGGCCGAATGCAGGCGCCGGGCAGGGCACGGCGCTACGGACATCATGGCAGCAGGATATACAAGCCGGGGCGGGTATGCCTCAGCTGCCGCGGGTGGCCACCGCCGGCGGTACGGCGGCGGCGCGCCGTGCCGGCCCGAACACCGCCACCTGGCCCAGCAGCCACAGCAGCACCGCGCCCACCGGCAGGTAGACCAGCGGCATGCGCGGCAGCTCGTAGGTGTTCATCAGCGCCAGGTTGATCGCGTAGGCGGCCAGCATGCCCAGCACGATACCCACCGTGGCCAGCAGGAAGTTCTCGGTCTGGAAGTAGCGCAGGATCTGTCCCCGCGTCGCACCCAGTGCGCGGCGGATGCCGATCTGCTTGCTGCGCTGCTGCACCCAGAAGCTGGCCAGGCCGACGATGCCCAGCGCGGTCACTACCAGCAGGGCCACGCACACGGTGATCAGCAGGCCGACCATCGCCCGGTCGTTCTTGAAGTAGCTGTCGCGCTGCTCTTCGTAGGTGAGCTTCTCGCGCACCAGCCGGTTCGGATCGTTGCGTTCCAGCGCCGCCAACGCAGCGGTCAGCACTTCCTGCCGGCGCTGCGGATCGGTACGCAGCAGGTACAGCCCCTCAGTGAACGCGGTACGCATCGGCAGCAGCAAGGACATGTCGGTGTTGTCGTCCCAACCGGTAGGCGTCGCCAGATACTCCACCACGCCCACCACATGCACCGGCTGGGTGCCGATGTAGAAGGTCTTGCCGACAGCGGACGTGCCCGGCGACAACCGGTCGGCAGCGGCCTTGCTGAAGATGCCCGCCACGGCCTTGTCGTTGGGGAAGGCCTTCATGGCTTCTTCGCGATCGACGAATTCGCCGGGCTGGAAGTCACGTCCGGCCACCAGGTTCAACCCCAGCGTAGGCAGCGCGTTTTCGTTGACGTAGTACATGGTGGAATGGATGGTCGGCTTTTCCTGTTCGGGCGTGAGCGAGATACCGCTGTTGGACGAACTGGTGCGGAACGGCAGCTGGCTGGCCCGGGTCACGCTGGTGACGCCGGGGATCGCGCGCAGCGATGCCAGATCTTCGCGGGTGCGCGCCATGGCATCGGTCTGCTTGCCGATGCCACTGACCCGTACCACCACCAGTTCTTTTTCGGCCAGGCCGCTGGGCTGGCTGATTTTCTCGACGCGCTGGCTGACCAGGAACAGCGCATTGCAGACGATGGCGCAGGTCAGTGCGACTTCAAGCACGATCAGCGAGGCGGCGGTCTTGTGCCGGCGCAGCGTGCTGAGGATGGGGCGGATGTCCATGGTGATTCCTCGTTGACGTGCTTACTGCGACTTGAGCTGGATGGCCGGGGTGACCTGCATGGCGCGCCACGCTGGCAGCATGCCGGCGGCCAGGCTGGCGAACAGGGTCAGGCCGATGGCCAGCACCAGCATGCTGCCGTCCAGATGGGCGAGCTTTGCGTATTCCACCGGCTGCTGGCGCACGGCATACAGGCCGATCAACGCCAGTACGATGCCCAGCAATCCGCCGGCCACGCCGACCGCGCCCGCTTCCACCACGCACTGCAGGAAGATCTGGCCACGGCTGGCACCGAGGGCGCGGCGCACGCCGATCTCGCCGCTGCGGCGCAGGAACTTGGCCAGCAACAGGCCGACGGTGTTGATCAGGCATACCACCAGGAAGCCGAGGGCCAGCCAGACCTGCAGGCGCACGTCACTGGGAACGGCTTTCTTGTAGTCCAGCCATTCCATCACGCTGGAAAGGCGGGTATTGGCCGGGCGCTGGAATCGACCCGCTGCCCGCTGCTGGTCCGAATAGTTGACCAGGTACTGGCGGAAGTCATCGGCCTTGGCCGGGTCCAGTTCGACCCAGTACTGCAGCCAGGTGCAGGGGGCGTTGAGGTCGGAGCTGGAGCCGTCCGGGGAGCCGTCGCCGAAGCAGTTCATGTTGCCCGTGCTGCCCATCTTCAGGTCGACCGACGTGGAGAACGGCATCAGCACGTCTTCTTCCTGGCCGTAGGCGCTGAAGGACAGGTCGAAGAAGCGCGGCTGGGGCTGCCAGGCCTTCAGCACGCCGACCACGCGCAGCGAATGGCCACTGACGGTCAGGTTGCGGCCCACGCTGTTGGCACCGTTGAACACCTTGTCGTTGAGCGCCTTGGACAGCACCACCACCCGACCGCGTCCCTCGTCGTCGGCAGCGGTCCAGGGATTGCCGTACTGGAACGGCACCTCGAACATGGGGAAGAAGTCGGCCGAGGTGTAGCGCGAATCCACCGAGAACGGCTTCAGCGTGCTGCTCTCCGGCACGATCGTGGCGCCGCCGGCGGTCATCACGGCCTGGCGCTGCGCGCGTTTGTCACGCAGCAGCGCCTCCGCATCGAAGCGGGTCATCTGTTCTTCGGGCTCTTCACCGGGGACATACCCCGACTTCGGGCGCGGATCCAGCTGCACGTAGAACAGGCGGTCGCTCTTGCCCGGGATCGGATCGCCGGACAGTACGTGGAAGACCGTCAGGGTGGTCATCGAAGCGCCGATGCCCAGTGCGATGGCCACCACCATCAAGGCGGTCAGCACCTTGTTGCGGCGGAAGCTGCGTACGGCCAGGCGGACGTAGTAAGCGAACATGGCCGACCTCACTCGTTGACGGCGGCGATGCGCCGCGCGGTGGCCAGCACCGGCTCGCGCAGCAGGTCGGTCACCTGGCCGTCCACGATGTGCACGTTGCGCTGCGCACGCGCGGCCAGTTCTGGATCATGGGTGACCATCACGATGGTGGTGCCGGCGGCATTGATTTCCTCCAGCAGCTCCATCACCCCACGCGCCATGGTGCTGTCCAGGTTGCCGGTCGGCTCATCGGCCAGCAGCAGGCGCGGGCTGCCGGCCAGTGCGCGGGCGATCGCCGCGCGCTGCTGCTGGCCGCCGGACAGCTCACTGGGATAGTGCTTCATGCGCGAGCCCAGGCCGACCTGGCTCAACGCCTTTTCAATGCGCTCGCGGCGTTCGGCCGCGGACATGCCGCGGTAGCGCAGTGGCACATCGACGTTGTCGAACAGGTTGAGGTCGGGGATCAGGTTGAAGCCCTGGAAGATGAAGCCGATCTTCTGGTTGCGCAGGCGGCTGCGCGCATCGTCGCCGAGCTTGCTGACATCCTGGCCATCGAGCAGGTAGGTACCGCTGGTGAAGGTTTCCAGAAGGCCGGCGATGTTGAGGAACGTGGTCTTGCCCGAGCCGGACGGACCGGTCACGGCGACGAACTCGCCCTCGTTGACCAGCAGGTCAAGCGACCGCAGGGCATGGGTTTCCACCTGTTCGGTGCGGAACACTTTGGCGACAGCGCGCATCTCAAGCATGGTTCTCTCCAGATTCGGTAAGGGGGGGTCAGTTGATGGAAACGCGTTCGGCGTCCTTGAACAGGTCGCTGCCGGCGACCACGATGCGATCTCCCGGCTGCACGCCGGACAGGATCTCCACTTCACCCAGGCTGCTCACGCCCAGCTGCACGGGGCGGCGCACGGCGGTGCTGCCGTCCATGACGTAAGCATTGCCGGTGCCCTGTTCGACGAACGGGCCACGCTCCACCTTCAGCACGTCCTTGCGCGTATCCAGCAGCACGCGCACGGACATGCGCTGGCTCTGGCGCAGGCCGGCCGGCTGCTTGTCGGCGAAGCGCACGCGGGCATTGACCTCGCCGTTGACCACCTCCGGCGACACCGCGCTGATCTCTCCGGCGAACGGCTGGCCGCTGCCGCTGGTCAGCTGCGCCGGCATGCCGATCGCCAGGTCGCGGGCGAAGCTTTCCGGCACCTTGATCTCGATTTCAAAATTGGACAGGTCGACCACGCCCAGCACCGGCGCATTGGCGACCAGGTTGGTGTGCTGCACCGCCTGCACCTGGCCGACCTGGCCGTCGAACGGTGCGCGCAGGGTCAGCGCGTCCACCTGGCGCTTGACCTCGGCCACCACCGCGCGCTGGCGGTCGGCCAGCAGGCGCTTGTTGCGCGCGTCCAGGTCGGCGCCCTGGCCCTGCAGCCGGGTGTCGGCCTGGGCGTTCACTAGGTTGATGTCGGCTTTCTTCAAGGCGTCCTGCGCGCGTGCCAGGTCGATCTGCGGCACCGCGCCGCCGTCGAAACCACGCTGGTAGCGCTGCAGGTCGCGCTCGGCGGCGACTTTCTCGATGCCGGCCTGGTCGGTGTCCTTGCGCGACTTGGCGCGGGTCAGGGTGGCATCCAGTGCGGCACGGCTGGATTCGGCTTCCAGCCCGGCCAGGGTGGCCTCTTCCTGTGCCAGCTTGCTGCGCAGTTCCGGACTGTCGATCAAGGCCAGCTCCTGGCCCTTCTTGACCACGTCACCGGCCACCACCTTCAGCGTGACCGTGCCGGCGGAGATCGCGTACAGGACCGGGCTGTTGGCCGCGATCACCCGGCCGTCGGCGGCGATGTCGCGCACCAGGTCGCCGCGCTCCACCTGCGCGATGCGCACCCGGCTGCTGTCGAACGAGCGGCTGGCGTTGAGCCAGCCATGCACGGCAAAGGCAATGCCAGCCAGCACCAGCAGCGCGGCGAGCGCCGGCCAGCGATAACGGCGCCAGGTGCTGGCGGCCGAACCGGGCGTGGCGGTGGAAACGATCTGGTCCTGGGCGGAAGTGTCACGGATCATCGAAGGGCCTGGGTGGTCGGACTGCCTGTAGGGAAGCAGGGAGCATGCCAACTTTTCATCCCTTTACGATCAAGCAGTTGCGATTTCCGCGCGGGTGTCCGTGTGTCCGCGGACAGGCGCGCGGACACTTTCGTTAAGCGGCCAGGCGGCCAGGGCGGACAGCCACGCTAGAATGTGCGGATCAACACCAAGGGATGCGGGACTATGTGCGGAATCGTGGGTGCGATCGCTGATCGCGATGTGGTGCCGGTGCTCATCGAAGGCCTGAAGCGGCTGGAATACCGCGGCTACGATTCGTCGGGCATCGCCGTGCTTGAGCCTGGAGACCAAGCGGAGATCCGCCGCGTACGCCGCACCGGGCGCGTTTCGGAGATGGCCTCTGCCGCCGGTGCCGAAGGCTTCAACAGCGTGCTCGGCATCGGGCATACGCGCTGGGCAACCCATGGCGGCGTCACCGAGGCCAACGCCCACCCGCACATCAGCGACGGCGTGGCGCTGGTGCACAACGGCATCATTGAAAACCACGAAGCGCAGCGCGAGAAACTGCGCGCGCTGGGCTACGTGTTCGAATCGCAGACCGATACCGAAGTCATCGCCCACCTGATGCACCATCACCTGAAGGATGGCGGAAGCCTGCTGTCCGCGCTGCAGCGCACGGTCAAGGAACTGACCGGCGCCTATGCGCTGGCGGTGATGAGCCGGGCCGAGCCGGAGCACTTCGTCTGCGCCCGCATGGGCTGCCCGCTGCTGGTTGGCCTGGGCGAAGGCGAGAATTTCGTCGCCTCCGATGTATCGGCGATCATTTCCTCCACGCGCCGGGTGATCTTCCTTGAAGAGGGCGACACCGCCGACGTGCGCCGCGATGGCGTGCAGGTGTATGACGCGCATGACCAGCCGATCGATCGTGGCGAGCACCTGTCCGATGTCTCGCTGGCCTCGCTGGAACTCGGTCCGTATCGCCATTTCATGCAGAAGGAAGTGCATGAGCAGCCGCGCGCGCTGGGCGATACCATCGAAGCGGCGATCGACGCGGGTGGATTCCCGGCCGAACTGTTCGGCAAGAACGCCGAAGCGGTGCTGTCGGGCATCACCGGAGTGCAGATCCTGGCCTGTGGCACCAGCTACTACGCCGGCATGACCGCGCGTTACTGGATCGAATCGATCGCCGGCCTGCCGTGCAATGTGGAGATCGCCAGCGAATACCGCTACCGCGCTGCGTACGCGGATCCGAAGCACCTGGTGGTCACCCTTTCCCAGTCCGGCGAAACGCTGGATACGATGGAAGCGCTCAAGTACGCCAAGTCACTGGGACACCTGCACACGCTGTCCATCTGCAACGTGCCGGAAAGTGCGATCCCGCGCGCCAGCGAGCTGGTCTGCTACACCCGGGCCGGTGCCGAAATCGGCGTGGCCTCGACCAAGGCGTTCACCACCCAGCTGGCGGCGCTGTTCCAGCTGACCGTAGTGCTGGGCAAGCTGCATGGTCGTGTCGATGCCGCCCAGGAAGCGGACTACCTGGAGCAGCTGCGTTTCCTGCCGGGCAGCGTGCAGCATGCGCTGAACATGGAGCCGCAGATCGCCGCGTGGGCCGAGCGCTTCGCACGCAAGAGCAGCGCGCTGTTCCTGGGGCGCGGCCTGCATTACCCGATCGCGCTGGAAGGCGCGCTCAAGCTGAAGGAAATCACCTATATCCACGCCGAGGCCTACCCGGCCGGCGAACTCAAGCACGGCCCGCTGGCGCTGGTGGACGAAGACATGCCGGTGGTGGTGATCGCGCCCAACGACAGCCTGCTGGAGAAGGTGAAATCCAACATGCAGGAAGTGCGCGCGCGTGGTGGCGAGCTGTTCGTGTTCGCCGACCAGGACAGCCACTTCGTCGAATCCGAAGGCGTGCACGTTATCCGCACGCCGCGCCATGCCGGTGTGCTGAGCCCGATCGTGCACACCATCCCGGTGCAGCTGCTCGCTTACCACACCGCCCTGGCGCGCGGCACCGACGTGGACAAGCCACGCAACCTGGCCAAGAGCGTAACGGTCGAGTAAATCCCCCGGGAAAGGGAACGGGGGCCAGTCCCTCGCGGGCGGCTTTGTTGCTGGCTACGTGCTTGGGGCCGGGCGGTGGGGCTGGTCGGGGGACGGCAAAAACCGCATCCATGCGGGCCTCGTTTCGCGCCATCCATGGCGCTCTACGCCCCCGCCCA
>Ga0265797_10010871_pt1 | contig 11507 bp, 8 predicted proteins | sample P2T30metagenome_FD_192433 | JGI IMG/M metagenome (GOLD analysis project Ga0265797, IMG submission 192433) | Plant litter microbial communities from East Loma Ridge, Irvine, California - P2 T30 | ecosystem: Environmental > Terrestrial > Plant litter > Unclassified | place: USA: California... | reverse complement strand
GTATGCGACCAACAGCATCGCGCATTGAAACGCGGCGTGAATCACAACAACAGTGACTAACATATTTACCTCGCAGTTCCTCTTCATCCTCATCTGTATGGCACTCATCGGAAACATGCTTGCCATCTCCAGCGGGCCCTCGGTCATCAACTACGACATGTTCGTGGCTGTATTCTGCATGCTCTCGCTCTTCTATCTCACCCTCGTCTCCGTGAAGGAGTCCATGGCCATTCACCCAGTCTTCCCTCTGGTTATCGATGCCCTTTGCACTCTCTTCACCCTCATTGCCGGTATCGCAACTGCTGCCTACCTTCGCGTGCACAGCTGCAGCAACCGCGTAAGTCGCATCGAACGCCTCAGTCACATTGGCACAATTGGCTAACAATCCTTTTTAGGGCTACCTCAACTCCAACATCGTCACCCGTGGCTCCGGCTCTCGCTGCCGCGAAGGTCAGGCCGCGACCGCGTTCTTCTGGTTCGCATTCGCAGCTTTCCTCGCCTCCACCGTCGTCAGCGGCCTTTCGTCCCGTGGTGGTGCTAACACCCGCCCCGGTGGCGTCCGCCGCGGCCCGGCTATGAGCCAGGTGTAAGAGGTTGACACCGCTGCTTCGCTATACCACGATGCGCTTGCGATGCACGGTATCGCGGTATCGCAACGCATGGGCGACACAACATGCACATGATTATACGATCATGTCATGACGACGGATGACGTCTTTTCGTATTCTGGGTTTGGGGCTGGACTGGGGAGTCCCTCTTGATATACAATGATATCACGGCACGTTCAGCGAATATCCAGGCTGGAAATGGGCGTTGCTTGGTTTTGGTTTTTGGTCTTTTCTTGTTTTAATGTACTAGAGTTCAAAAACAACTTAATGTGTACAATTTGTCACCACTGAGTGCGATGAATGGTCATTTCTCATAGCTCAGAGTCATCCATGTTTGACATTATATCTCCAGTAGGCAGGACTGGCCAAGGCTACATATGGAACCTTACTTCTTAATGGCGATGTCGGTATGCGGTGTGGTCGGAGTGTGCCTTCTAGCTTTTATAACATCATGCCTTCATTATACAAGTTCAATTCAACCTGATCTTATAGACTGAAGACCACGCGTGACGAACCACGTATGGGACAGCAGCACGTGGAACGCACAATGGAGTCACAGATGTCTCTAGGGGTCTCGATCTTACAGATCTGGTAGGGCTCAGTGTGGCGCTCTCGTCGTGATCCTTCGTGCGTGCTGTACTTCTTGTGAGGTTGTGCTTATAGAGACATGCCTGTCTAGTCTGTCTATCGATAGAGAACAGGACTGGTACGTGCAGCCATGAGTTCTCAATATATCGAGCCCTCATGGTGTCCGTGACCTACTATCGCAGGCGAAATTGCGCATAACGGCCAGAACACGTGACAGTCTGTCTCGCCACAACAATTGCCAACAAGCCAAGCGCAGAGACTCGCAAATAAAAGGTGCTCAAGCGGTCATATTACCTCTAGCGACCGCTCAAACCTGCTCTCTGCATCTTTTCTTCCACTAAGCAGCGGTGACCGACCAAGGACCTGCGGCGCGATGTTGATGTCAGCATCTTCAGCGTGCGCGCCGAAAAATGATAGGCCGGCCCGCGTGCTTCCGCGACTCTACTTCACGGCTAAGGAGGATTTCGACGTCATTGTGACATTGTACTTGGACCTATTTACAAGACTTGGGCTTCAGATCGCGCGGACAGTCGGCCTAGGCCAATTGCTGGGCTCGCTGGGCTTCAGGCTTGGTGAATAATGGCATAGCGGACGAGCGTCACGACACGCTGCGGTAGGTAATCGGAAGGTGTGTGTGCCTTTCTTTCTCTTTGTCCAGTCTGCGCCAACGAGCGCGTGCGGCGATTCATCCATCCACCCTGAAGAAGAAGAAGAAGAAGAAGTCCTTTTGCCCGCGCACCCGCTCTGCAGGTTCCCCTGCCGTTGTCTGCAAACCGCGTAGCCACTTCCCTGCTTTTCCGACTCCGACGCGACGATCTTTGGTGGCTTTACTGTACTGTACCTGTAACCACCCCTGCAGCCACAAGGTACGGGTGCTATTTGAAACCTGAACCCGGATTATCTTGAAAGTACTGCTGTAGGGAACGAGGCAGTGCTTTCGCTTGGTAACCAGGATAGGCTCGGCGCTGATGGATAGCCATGCTTCCAATCCCAGTCCCGCCGTGGATGTCACGACGACAAAAGCCAGCGACGCGACTATGGCTTTCTGGAAGGGAAATGCGCCAGATGCGGTAGTGTCGCCAGTACATGACAATGCCGGACTCACTGTACAGCCACAGACCGAGGCGGTCGAGAGCAGGAGGCCAAGCGAATCTTCCTTCGTGTCTGCTGTGAGTGGACAGGAAAACGTAGGTACACAGGAAGCTACGACTTTTGAGCCGATCAAGAAGAGCGTATCGGACCCATTGGGAGGCAGGCACAACCAAGATGAAGGAGCGACACCGGATCGAAGCGGCAGTGCGACTACAGCGCAAGGACGACCTTCTCTCGCAAAAGATTCCTCGAGGAACAGGACTGAAAGGCCGGCCTACACCCAACGAACCAGCACCTTGATGAACGGACTGAGGCGAGGAGCGACATTTTCACAATTGCAAAGCACTCGAAGCCAGTATTCCTATACCTTCGATCCCATGTCGTCGGACAGCGAGTCGTCAAGCTCTTCCGAGGACGAGGCACATGTCAAGAGGCGGAAAGCGGCGAAGAAAGAGAAGAAAGGAGATGACTTCGGCTGGGACGGCTCAGAGAAGCAGAGAAAGGCGGATGCGAAGGCAGGAAAGTCATACTCGCGCTTCAAGCTCAGCAATCCGAACGTCAAGACCAGAGGCAGGATCTCTAAGAATGACGGTCGATTGAAGATCTCGATCAATGAGACGGAGAACAGTGGATACGTTGCGAAGGCTCTCGGGAAGAGTCTTAGGAATCATCTGGACATCCCTCACAAACATGGACACCGATACGAGGATGATCATCCAGACCTACAACAAGCGCAACGCATCGAGTCCCATGCGGAGAGCGTTGCGTCTGCTTTGCGGCCTAAGGTTCCTCGGCCAAGGCTCAACATCGTCATCATGGTGATTGGAAGCAGAGGTGACATCCAGCCGTTCATCCGCATCGGCAAACTCCTCCAGGAACAGAGCAATCACCGTGTAAGATTGGCGACTCATCCAGCGTTCAAGGACTTCGTTTCGGACTCTGGCCTTGAATTCTTCTCTGTCGGTGGAAATCCTTCTGAGCTTATGGCATTCATGGTGAAGAATCCCGGCCTGATTCCCAATATGTCTACCATCGTGGAGGGCGAGATTGGTCGCCGCCGTGATCAGATGGCCGAGATGTTCGAGGGATTCTGGCGTGCTTGCGTCAACTCCAGCGACGATGAGCATGATCCCAACAATGTTAACTTGATGAACGAAAAGAGCCCATTTATCGCCGACGCCATAATCGCAAACCCGCCTTCTTTTGCGCACGTCCACATTGCAGAACGCCTAGGCATTCCCTTGCACATGATGTTCACGTTCCCATACTCGCCTACCCAGGCTTTCCCGCACCCTCTGGCAAACATCAAGCCTCAGAAAAGCAACGTCAACGAATCTTACATCAACTTCATGTCTTACCCACTTGTCGAGATGATGACTTTCCAAGGACTGGGCGATCTGGTGAACAATTTCCGAGAGAAGACCTTGGGCCTAGAACCAGTCAGCCAGATCTGGGCGCCTGGCGCACTCTACCGCATGAAAGTTCCTTACACCTACATGTGGAGTCCTTCACTAGTGCCCAAGCCCAAGGATTGGGGCCCAGAGATTGACATTGGTGGTTTCGTCTTCCTGGATCTAGCAAGCGACTTCAAGCCACCACAAGACCTGCAAGACTTCCTCGACGCTGGTGATCAGCCAGTCTACATCGGCTTCGGCAGTATTGTTGTCGACGATGCCGATGCTTTCACAAAGATGATCTTCAAGGCCGTCGAATTGGCTGGCGTGCGTGCTCTTGTCAACAAGGGCTGGGGCGGACTCGGTGGCGAGGGTAACGACACCCCTGACAACGTCTTCATGCTGGGCAACACACCCCACGACTGGCTCTTCCCACGCGTGAAAGCTGTGATCCACCACGGTGGTGCTGGCACTACTGCAATGGGACTCAAATGCGGCAAGCCAACTATGATCGTGCCTTTCTTCGGAGATCAGCCTTTCTGGGGCGCCATGGTCGCCGATGCCAAAGCTGGCGCGCACGAGTGCATTCCGTATAAGAAGCTGAATGCAGAGCGCTTGGCTGAGGGCATCAAGCAATGCTTGTTGGAAGAGTCGCAGGTCAACGTCCAGAAAATCGCGGACTCCATCGCCGCTGAAGGTGATGGTGCTGAAAATGCCGTCAGATCTTTCCATCGAAGTCTGCCTGTGTCTGGGCCGTACAATATGCGGTGCAGCATCTTGGAAGATCGCGCCGCTGTCTGGGTCGTGAGACGCTCGTCGTTGAGATTGTCGGCTATGGCTGCCCAGATCCTGGTTGAGAAGGGCAAGCTCAAGTGGCAGGATCTCAAGATACTCAGGCACTACGAGTGGAACGACTTCGATGGACCTGGTGAGCCTATCACTGGAAGCGGCAGTGCCCTCATGAGCTCCATGTTTGATATTGGCGAAGGTGTTGGCATGGTACCGGTGCGCATCGCCAAGCACGTGAAGAAGCGCGAGGAGCATGAACGCCGCAAAGAAGCCGTTGCGAAGAAGAAAGAGCAGAAGAAGCAGATGAAAGATGCTAAGGCCGCATCCAAAACCAACCCACTGGACGAGGCACCGGCCGCTGCCGAACCGCCCAAGTCCAAATACGAAGACAATGGCGGAGGCCGTCCTAAAGCTCGCCGTGATGGAACGAACAACACCGTGGCTTCTACCATATCAGCAGATCCTGAAGAGCCATTGGCTCAAGAGGTTGCCGAAGATATCGGACGCGGATTCAAGTCTTCAGGCGCAGCTCTACTCACCATGCCGATGGACTTGCACATGGCCATTGCGCAAGGCTTCCACAACGCACCTCGTCTATGGGGCGACGCCACAGTCCGCAAGCCAGTGCGGATTACCGGTGTCAAGTCTGGCTGGACTGCAGCACGCAAAGAATTTGGCTACGGCATCTACGACGCTTGGACGGGACTAGCCACGCAGCCTGCGCGAGGTTGGAAAGACGAATCGACTATACCAGCCAAGTTCGGCGGTCTTGGTGTTGGTGTGGCCAAGGGAGTCGGAGGTTTTGTGGTCAAGAATATCTCTGCGCTTGTCTCGCCGCCTGCCTACCTTGTCACTGGCGTCAGGAAATATGTCTCGAAGCGAATTGGCGGTCCTAGTGCGAATCTGTTCATCCGCCGCGCACACATGGTACAGGGTTTCAAAGACGTCCGCGACCTTGGCGGAGAAAGTGGTGGTGATCCCACCAACCCGAAGCTCGATGAGACGATTCGTGAAGTGGAAGACGGTTGGCAGGTGTACGAAGAACTATGGGCAGAAGTCGCCAACCTCCATCACGCTACAGGACATGGTCCAATGGCGAAGATGAAGGTGGCAAAAGAGAAGAAGCGCTGGGACGAGATGGGCGCTCTTGAAAGCGTGCGCACTGCACGTGAGGCTTTGCGCGCGTACCGCGAGCACGAGGATGTGGATGCACTGTTCAAGGAGAAGAGGAAAGAGACTCTGGTTCAACAGATGCCGCGTGCTCCGGCTATGGCGAGGACAGCCTCATACGGCGACGACGGAGTGTTGACCAACGGACGAAAGGTCGGTGAAGAGGACGTGGACACTCTCGAGGCTGTCAAGGAGCACATCGACGACGGTGAGGACGGCCAAGAGCGCGAGGAAATCATGGACACTGTGGCTCCTGCTGCGGGAAGAAAGGACTCCGAAGCGACCGCTGTTCCTAGCGACTCCAACGACGGCGAAGATGAGAAGCGCAAGCAGACTGTGCACGAGGAGCGCAAGGCTAGCAAAGCTGTTGGCGGCGACGACTACTTCAGCAAGAAAGAAGCCAGCAACGATCTTAGCAAGAAGGGCGGACCTGAAGTGCAGGACATGGCGATGGCCAATGGCGTGGCTACCGCTTGAACACCAACTGCAAGACTTTCTCTTTGTCGATGGAGCTTCTGCACGAAGCGAACGATATACTCATCGGGAGCGATCTTGGGCATTTATGTTTGGACGAGCGTTTTTTTGGTTTTTGGTTCTGAGATATCCTTACCCGCATTACAATTGGGCGTTTCTGTTGCTACAACGAATACATATACAACTAGATTTGTAATTTAATTTGATACATCTTCACACTAATAATCACATGATCGATGTCTCTCATCTTGGTGAGACAACATGAGGTCGGAGAGACGGATCCGGACTCCGAGGTCCCTTTGACTTGGTCGTGGTTGTGAGTGGTGATGTGCCGGCGCCACAAAACTTACTCCACTTCGATCTACCATCACATATGAGGGGTCTTCTACCATAGAAATGGAGGTACCTCCTACGGTCGCTCGAGTCAGTCTCCATTCTGTACTCTACTTCACCACCTTGTAGCACAGTAATTCGTAGTCAACAATCAAAACACAATGTCGTCCTTCAGTGACCTCCCCACCAACGCTTCCCTCAAACCAAAGCCCTTCAAAGCCCACGTCTCCGACCAAGACCTCTCCGACTTCAAACAGCTCCTCAAGCTCTCCAAAATCGGCCCAAGGACCTACGAGAACTCCGTCGCCGACGTCAAGGACTTCACTTCCTTCGGCATCACCCGCGACTGGCTGGCCCAGACCAAACAGTACTGGGAGACCAAGTACGACTGGCGCAAGACCGAAGACAAAATCAACGGCTACCCCAATTTCACGGTCCCGATTAAAGACGATCAGACGAACTTCACGTTCGATATCCACTTCATCGCGCTGTTTTCGAAGAAAGCTGATGCTGTGCCGTTGCTGCTTTTGCATGGATGGCCGGGGTCGCCGCTGGAGTTTTTGGGAGCGTTGAGTGTGTTGATGGAGAAGTATACGCCTGATACGCTGCCTTACCATGTTGTTGTTCCGTCGCTGCCGGGTTATGCTTACAGTTCGGGTCCGCCTTTGGATCAGAATTTCGATACGGAGGGGATTGCGAGGGTGGTGGATAAGCTTATGGTTGGGCTTGGGTTTGAGAAGGGATATATTACGCAGGGTGGCGATATTGGCAGTTTTGTTTCGAGGGTGTTGGCTGTTACTGCTAAGTCTTGCTTGGCTGCGCATTGTGAGTTTGTTCTTTTGGGGGTGACAGGTTGGTTTCTGATGCTGACTTTCCTTTCCCTTAGTGAACCTTTTCATCGGTATACAGGGCGAGATGGAAGGTTTGAGTGAGAAGGAACAGGTTGGCGTGGGACGGTACAACAACTTCGGCACGATGGGCAATGCTTATGCTCGGATGCATGGCACTCGTCCGGGGACCATTGGGCTTGTCCTCTCGTCGAGTCCTGTAGCGTTGTTGGCTTGGTGAGTACCGCTTTCCTGCATCTCTCTCTGTCTAGTACTGACTCGTTATTGTAGGGTCGGAGAAAAGCTGCAGTCCTGGACTGACAAGACTCCCTCTGTCGAGGAGCTCTTGGATTCGGTCACGCTGTACTGGCTGACGGAGTCGTTCCCACGCGCCATCTTCCCATATCGTCAGTTCTTCGGAGCGGTCCCGACGTTCTTCCACAACGAGGAATCGCTCTACATCAAGAAGCCGATGGGGTACTCGTGGCACCCGCAGGAGCTTGCCCCAGTGCCGAAAGCGTGGGTTGAGACTTCTGGTAACCTTGTGTGGTATAAGGAGCATTCGCACGGTGGGCATTTCGCGGCGTGGGAGGTGCCGAAGGTGTTTGTGGAGGATCTGGAGTCTTTTGTTAAGGAGGTCTGGCCGACGGTGGTTCCGAAGTTGTGAGTGAAGTTTGTCTAATGTCAGCCGAAATTGGTGGCGTCGGATTAATCGTGCAACTTGTCTTGTCTGTCTTACAGTACGATATCGCATCAATCAAGTATATGCTCACATACCTACTGCACCATCATATAGCCTGAAACTCCTCTTCAGACTCATGTGATGGGCGGAACTGCGATTCTGTCAATTGATGATTACCCTCGTCCCCTAACCCTTGCGTACGGAAGCAACAATGTCCAAGCATATTCGCCACCAACGTCTTGAAGAGATGAGCCTGATATGTCTGACTTGAACCGAGGTTGAGATCTCGTCAGTGGCTGCATGCAGGAACGAATCCAACGATGATACAGATATATCGTTCTCTTCAGACATGTTTCTACACATGTTCGAGATGTAGGCGCGCGGCTTCAGCGCCGGAAGAAGTACGTGGTGCGCGGACGTGGCACATCGAAACAAGATCTATTCTCGGCAACGGCAAAAGCTTGTTGGGATTAGTGTGCGCAGCGGGCGTTCCTGCGTCCGATCGTCACGAGCGACCAACGCCTTCAACCCTCCGTGCAGCCATTCGGGTGCGTCATGTCGCATGCCGAAAAGCCGTCAGACGCGTGTTGCGAAATAACTGTCACCCATTTTTGTCACCAATTGTACCCCTAATTCGGCGGCGTGAGCGAATCCTCCCTCTTCCGCCCACTGCCCATGGGCGAGACGAGCTGGCGGCGTTGCCCTCCCACTACCTCCGCCACCGGTGGGTCCAGGGTGGCTCGGTGGTCGGTTGTGAGGCAGAGATGCTGTCGTCAACGCGTACGCCAGGGTGAGATCTCGTAGTGGCACTAGTCTGGCGCTTCGTGTTTCTTGTTGCCATCCAAGCTTTCCTTTCCCTTCGCGCCCAGTCTCTCTATCCTCTCTCTGTCTGTCGTTACATCTCTTGCTCTTATCGATTGGGACAGTATGAGATCACTCTTGAAGTGGGCTAGCACGGCGCTGCTGGCCAGCCATGCTGCTGGTCTTACGGTCGATGTCGACGACCCTAATTCGATTAAGGAAGTCACAAGCACAATTGCGTATGGTATGATGAAATACTATACCGGCAACCACACTGGCGATGTTCCTGGAAACTTGCCCGATCCATACTACTGGTGGGAAGCTGGCGCTATGTTCATGAACATGATTGAGTATTGGTTTTGTAAGTTTCGCCTGGCAGCCGTTCGACAATCACATCGCAAGCAGCCCGGCTGACGTAGTATGCGACAGACACTGGAGACACAACATACAACGATGAGACTATCCAAGCTATCGTCCACCAAGCTGGCCCGAAAGGCGGCGAGAGTTTCGTCCCTTCAAATCAAAGTAAAAGCGAAGGAAACGACGATCAGATCTTCTGGGCCTTCTCCGCAATGAACGCCGCAGAACTCAACTTCCCGTCTCCAGGCGACGACGCTCCTTCTTGGGCCGCAATGGCACAGTCTGTATTCAATGGACAGGCGAATCGCTGGGACGACCAGTGCGATGGTGGTCTCAGATGGCAAATGTTTGCCTTCAACAACGGCTACAATTACAAGAACGTTGCCGCGAACGGCGGTTTCTTCCTTCTCACTTCGAAACTGGCCAGATACACTGGCAACGCTACTTTCGTCGATTGGGCAGAGAAGCAATGGGATTGGTTCAGTAATTCGGTGCTCTATCAGGCCGACGGATTCCAAGTCAATGACGGCACGGATATCTCCAACAACTGCACCGTCGCAAACGACCAACAGTGGTCGTACAACTATGGCTTCTATGTCGCAGGACTGGCGTACATGTACAACCACGTAAGTTGACCTAACCCGTCAGGACAACGATTTCAAAACTAATCCAACTTTCCAGACTGAGGATGCGAAATGGCTCACTCCATTGAAAGGCCTCGTTACTCGCACATTCACCGAATTCTTCCCCACGAACGACATTATTGTTGAAGAGGCATGCGAGCCCATCGGAAACTGCGACACCAACGGCTTCACCTTCAAAGGTTACACCGTCCGCTGGCTCGGCATCACAGCACAACTGGTTCCCGAACTCGCCGATCAGATCTGGCCATACCTCGAAGCGAGCGCCAAGGGCGCAGCAGGACAATGCAGCGGCGGAGCAGACGGAAACACATGCGGCATGAAATGGACACAGACAGAATGGGACGGATCGTACGGCGTCGGACAACAAATGAGCGCGCTTTCTGCGGTCGGAGTGAACATGCTCCGAATCGGTAATCTGAAGGCGCCTTATACGCGCGACACTGGAGGAGAGAGTATCGGCGATCCGAACGCTGGTACTGATCCCAGTGGCAGCACGGACGACCAACCGCATGTCCTCACGGATCCTATCACGACGGGAGATAAAGCTGGAGCTGGAATTTTGACGGCTTTGGTACTTGCTTTTACGCTGGGTGGCGCGTATTATCTCATTGCTGGATAGAACGGCACATGCATGGGATTGGCGTTTTGGGGCATATTTTCTTCGAATTTATTCATTTTTCCAACTTCATCCTTGCGCGCGTGCAGGAACTTCCGCTGTTGAACCAAGTGAAGCACATGGCGTCGCAGAGGCAGTGAGTGGCTGGGATCAAAATGACACTGCTAACATTTACAGATGCTTGATACGACGTGCTCTAGCCTAGCTAGCCCTTGACACCCACCGGCTGTTCCGCAAGCGTCGTCAAGCGAACAACATGTCGAAGCCCTTCATCAGGATTGTGCACGTTGTAATCGCTGATCGCAGTGTGGCTTGTAACTCTGTTGTCCCATATGCTCACGGTACGATCATCCCATTTGACACGGACTTGCAGGTCAGCCGAAATGGAGATATGCTATAATTGGAGCTATCGTCAGCGTTTTGCTATCTCGCACCGGATTCTGGGTCGTACCTTGAACAAGAGCTGGAGAAGCGCGTCGGACTCTTCGTCTTTCAAGCCGATGATGCGGCGTGTGAAGCCGGGGTTGATGTACAGGGCTTTTTCGCCGGTCGCCTAGAAGAGTCAGCCAAATGCCGGAACACACAGCCATCATGATGACACTGCGATATGTGGAAAGGGAAGAGCTTACAGGATGCACGCGCACGATCGGATGGTTGTTCTTCACCGGCTCTCTGCGAACGAACTTGCCATCTCTCCTCGCATTTTCGGCTTGTCTGAAGCCGTCGTGCTCGGCCTCCAGTCTTTCAAGTAGGCGCTTAATCGGGTCTGAAAGGCGCTCATATGCGGCGACTTGCGAAACCCACGCCGTGTCGCCTCCGCTTGCGGGCACGCTGAGCAATGTGAGCAGGGTCAACCCAGGCGGCTGGCGTTCGTACGACACATCTGAGTGGTAGCCGACTGTGGAAAGCTTGGTCGAGTGGAATTGGGCACGGTAAAGATTGTCACTTCCCAGGTAGATGTTGTGGTACTCGAGGTGACCCTTGACGTGAGCTCCTGTGGGCTATATTGAGTCAGCGCAGAATTTTTACAGCCTGGAGTCTATGGTGCTTACATGGACGTGCAGACGACCAAAGTACTGCGCGAACTCTTTCTGTCTCTGGGGACCGATGTCTTTGAAGTCTTGATCGC
>Ga0265797_10010869_pt1 | contig 11508 bp, 5 predicted proteins | sample P2T30metagenome_FD_192433 | JGI IMG/M metagenome (GOLD analysis project Ga0265797, IMG submission 192433) | Plant litter microbial communities from East Loma Ridge, Irvine, California - P2 T30 | ecosystem: Environmental > Terrestrial > Plant litter > Unclassified | place: USA: California... | reverse complement strand
GTTGAGCGTGCTGCCGTTGGCTAGCTGCCCCGAGCGGTTGTAGCCCCAGGCCCAAAGGGTGCCATCCTGGCGCAGGGCCAGCGCGTGCTGGTCGCCGGCGGCCACGGCCTGCCAGGTAGCGGCCGTGCCTACCTGCGCGGGGCTGGCCTGGTTGCTGTAGCTGCCCAGGCCGAGCTGGCCGTTGCCATTGTCGCCCCAGGCCCAGAGGGTGCCCGTCGTTTTGATACCCAGCGTAAACCGCTGGCCCGCGCTGGCCGCGCGCCAGCCGGTGCCCACCTGCACGGGGGTGGGCTGGCTGGTAATGGTGGGAGTGGTGCCGAGCTGGCCCTGGCCATTGGCTCCCCAGGCCCAAAGGGTGCCATCGGTGCGCACGGCTACGGTGTGGTAGGCTCCCGCGCTCGCACTCGCCCAGTTGGTGGCCGTGCCTATCTGCACGGGGCTGGTCTGGTTGGTGATGCTGCCGTTGCCCACCTGGCCGCTATTGTTGTAGCCCCAGGCCCAGAGGGTGCCATCGGTGCGCACGGCCACCAGGTGGCCGTAGCCCACGGCCACGCTCAGCCAGTTGGTATCGGTGCCCACTTGAGTGGGCTGGCTTTGGCTGGTGGTAGTGCTATTGCCGAGCTGGCCGTAGGTGTTGATGCCCCAGGTCCAGAGGGTGCCATCCTGGCGAATGGCGGCCGAGTTGAACTGCCCCGCTGCTACGCTGCGCCAGGTGGTAGCCGTGCCGACCTGCACGGGCGTGGGCTGGTTAAGCAGGTTGCCGGTGCCGAGCTGCCGGCTGCCGCCGTTGCCCCAGCTCCAGAGCGAGCCATTGGGAAAAATGGCCAGCGTGTGAAACGCCCCCACCGCAATGCGTTGGGCCTGCGCGGCGTTGGCCCACAGCCCCAGTAGCAGGAGTAGCCAGCGAAAAGTAGAAGTTGACATAAGCAAGTAAAAAAGAAGGATGTACTATAAAAGGCTTGTAGGAAAGAGGGCCGTTTGAGGCTACGATTTACAATGATTTTCCGGCCGCACTTATTCAACCACCAGGCGCTGGGTGCGCGTGTCTTGGCCGGTGGTCGCTTGCAGCAGGTAGAGGCCCGGCACGAGCCCACCGAGGGGTACCTCGGCCGTGGCGGCGATGCGCACCAGCCGGCCCTGGCTATCGAAGAGGCGCACGGCCACCGGGCCGGCGGGCAGGCCCAGTAGGTGTACTTGCTGGCGAGCGGGATTAGGCACTAGCTGCCAGGTGGCGGCTGAGCTGGCCGCGGTGGTGGGCAGTGGGGCAGCCCCGTAGGGTACGGCCAGGGGCAGCGGGTTGGCATTGCCCAGGCCGAGCTGGCCGTAGTAGTCGTAGCCCCAGGTCCAGAGCGTGCCATCCTGGCGAATGGCGGTGGAATAGGTATCGCCGGCCGCGACGCTACGCCAGCCAAAGCCCGTGCCCACCTGCACCGGGGTGCGCAGGTCGCCAACGGTGCCCGTGCCCACCTGCCCGTAGCCGCTGCTGCCCCAGGCCCAGAGCGTGCCATTGGCCCGCACGGCCAGGCTGTGATAGGTGCCCGCGCTGGCCCGCTGCCAGTCGGTGGCGGAGCCCACCTGCACGGGCTGGTTTTGATTGGTGGTAGTACCCTGCCCCAATTGGCCGCTGGCATTATTGCCCCAGGCCCAGAGCGTGCCATCGGTGCGAATGCCCAGGCTGTGAAAGTAAAAGGTAGAAACGCTTTGCCAGGTGGCGCCCCCCGCCACCGGCACGGGCGTGCTCTGGTCGAGGTTGGTGCCATTGCCGAGCTGGCCGTAGTAGTTGTAGCCCCAGCCCCAGAGGGTACCATCGGCGCGAATGGCGAGGATGGTATTCTCCCCGGCCGACACCGCCTGCCAGCGGTCGGCCGTGCGTATCGGTACCGGGCTGGTTTGCAGCGTGCCCGTGGGCCCCAGCTGCCCATACACGTTGTTGCCCCAGGCCCAGAGCGTGCCATCGGCCTGAATGGCCAGCGAGAAGTTGATGCCCGCAGCGATGGACCGCCAAGTAGTGGCGGTGCCCACCCGCACGGGGGCCTCCTGGTAGGTGTAATTGCCGGTGCCGAGCTGGCCGCTGGCGTTATTACCCCAGGCCCAAAGCGTGCCATCCTGGCGCAGGGCCAGGGTGTGGCTGCCGCCCACGCTTACGCTTTGCCAGGTAGTAACGGCCCCTAGCTGCGCGGGCGTGCTTTGGTTGATATTGTTGCCCACACCGCCGGGGTCGTAGCTGTGGTGGCCCCAGGCCCAGAGGGTGCCGTCGGCCCGTACGGCCGCCGTGTAAGACCCGCCCCCCGAAATACTGAGCCAGGTGGTGGGCGGCGCTACCTGCGTGGGTACCAGGTGCGGCACGCTGCCCGTGCCCAGCTGGCCATAGTCGTTGTAGCCCCAGGCCCAAAGGGTGCCATCGGGGCGCAGGGCTAGCGTGCTGCCCGCCCCCACGGCCGCCGCCTGCCAAGTGGCGCCGGGCCCCGCCGGTACTGGGATGGCAAACCCGTTGGTGGTGCCATTGCCGAGTTGCCCCCACTGGTTGGCTCCCCAGCTCCAGAGCGTGCCATCGGTGCGGATGGCTACGCTGTGAAACTGGCTGGTTGCTACGCTTTGCCAGGTAGTGGCCGTGCCCAGGCGGGTCGGCAGTAGTTGGGCGGTGCCGGTACCGGCTTGCAGATTGTCGTTGTTGCCCCAGCCCCAAAGGGTGCCATCGGTGCGCACGGCCAGGGTATTGCCGCGGCCCGCCGTTACGCTGCCCCAGTTGGCCGCCGTGCCCACTTGCAGCGGGGCGGCTTGGTTAGTCGTGGTGCCCGTGCCAAGTCCCCCGTAGGTGTTATTGCCCCAGGCCCAGAGGGTGCCATCGGTACGCACGGCCACGCTGTGAAACTCGCCAGCCGCCGCACTCTGCCACGTGGTGGCGGTGCCGACCTGCACCGGGTTGGTTTGAGTGGTAGTAGTACCCGTGCCGAGTTGCCCGTACACGTTGTTGCCCCAGGCCCAGAGGGTGCCATCGGTGCGGGTAGCCAGGGTATGGTAGGCTGTGGTGCTCACGCTGCGCCAGGTGGTGGCGGTGCCCACCTGTGTAGGGGTCGGCACGCGCGTAGTGGTGCCCAGGCCCAGTTGGCCCGAGTCGTTGTTGCCCCAGGCCCAGAGGGTGCCGTCGGCTCGCACGGCCAGCGTATGAAACTGACCCGCCGCCACGCTTTGCCACGTGGTGACGGTGCCCACCTGCACGGGCGCGCCCTGCGGGGCTACCGGCCCCGGCCCCACTGCCCCCGTGCCCAGTTGCCCAAACCCATTGTTGCCCCAGGCCCAGAGGGTGCCGTCGGGGCGGATGACCACACTGTGAAAGGTGCCGACGGCCAGCCGCTGGGCCTGGGTCGGCGCTACGCAAGCCAGCAGCCACGCGACTGCGATTGCCCACCTTAGATAAGTAAAAGTTCGCATAAGGAAAAGAAAAAGAACGGAGAGAAGCTCATCAAAGGTAGGGAGTTAACCAGGGTAGTGACAGTTGCCGCCGCTACAACGCTGTGCCGGGTAGCTATGGCCAGCAGTGGGTACTAGACACTGGTCCGACAGCGTTACCGGCTTTTAAGCGGCCGGACTTGCCGTCGCGCCCCGCATTTTCTCGTTACTTTTGACCGCCTGCGGACTGCCTCCCGGCCATTCTGCTCGTACCCCACCCGCATTCCGCTGCCCTCTATGAAGCTACCCCCCCGGCTAACGCTGGCCGCCGCCCTTTTGAGCGTCGCCGCTGCCGAGCCCCACTTCGCCCACGCCCAGCAAACCCAGACCTTCACCGCCGCCGAGCGCTACTACCAGGAGGGGCTCGACCTCTTCGACCGCCAGCAGTACGGCGCCGCCCAGCAGGCCTTTCAGCAGTACATGCGCGAGGCCCCCCAAAAGGTGGGCGAGCAGAATGGCCCCGCTGCCATAAGTGGCCGCCAGGAGCGCCTGGCCGACGCCGAATATTACTACGCCGTGAGCGGCCTCTACCTGCTGCACCCCGATGCCGAGGGCCTCATCCTCGACTTTGCGCGGCAGCACCCCGCCCACCCCAGGGCCGCCGTGGCTTATTTTGAGCTCGCCAAGTTCTATTTCGACCAGAGCAACTACGCGCAGGCCAGCGCCTACTTCCAGAAGGTAGCCCCCGCCAACCTCAGCCAGGCCCAGCGCGCCGAGTCGGACTTCAAGCTCGGCTACAGCCACTACCAGCTGAAGGAAAATGACCAGGCGCGCATCCTGTTCGACCGCAACAAGCTGGTGGCTGGCCCTTACCAAGCGCCCAGTGCCTACTACGCCGGGTACCTCGCCTACGAAGCCGCCGACTACGCCAATGCCCGCAAGGACTTGGAGGCGGCAGGCCAGAGCGACACCTACCGCAGCGTGGTGCCGGTGCTCATCAGCCAGATTTACTATAAGGAAGGCAACTACGACGGCCTTATTGGCTACGCCAGCAAAGCCCTCCAGCAAACGCCGCCGCCCCAAAGTCCCGACGAAATCAGCCTTCTGGTGGGCGATGCCTACTACCAGAAACAGGATTACAAGGCGGCCAGCCCGTACTTCGACCAGTACGCCGCCGCGCACCCCGGCAAGCTGGAGCCGAGCCTGCAATACAAAATCGGCTACGCCGACTACAAGCAGGGCGACTACAAGAATGCCATCGCAAACCTCAAGGCCGTGTCCGCCCGCCGCGATACCCTGGGCCAAAATGCCGCCTACCACCTCGGCCTGAGTTACGTGCAAGCCGGGCAGAAGCCGCAGGCGCTGACGGCCTTCGACGCCGCCCGCCAAAGTTCCATCGACAAGAATATTGCCGAGCAAGCCACCCTGAAATACGCCCAGGTGCAGTACGAGCTGGGCAACCTGCCCGACGTGATAACCGCGCTGCGGGACTTCCGCAAGAAATATCCCCGTTCCAAGAGTCAGCCCGTGGTGGACCAGCTCCTCAGCGAGAGTTTCTTGGCTTCGACCGACTACGCGGCCGCCCTCACGTATCTGGAGGGCGTCGGCGACGAGCGCGGTGAGAAGCTCAACGGCACGTACCAGCGCATCGCGTATTCGCAGGCAGCCACGCTCTATAATAACGGGCAGTACGCCGAGGCGCTGCCGCTGCTCGACAAGTCGCTGAAGTACCCGCAGGACGACGCGTTGCGCGCCGCCGCCCAGGTGCTGCGCGGCGAAATCTACAGCGTGGGCCAGCAGTACCCCGATGCTATCAACGCCTACGCGGCCGCCGCCCGCACCGCCCGCGAGGGCGGCGTGGCTCAGGACGAAACCCAGTACGTGCAGCTGGCGCGCTACGGCCTCGGCTACGCGTACTACAACACCAAGCAGTACGATAAGGCCCAGCCCCAATTCAAGGCCTTTTTGGCCGACCCCGCCGCCAAGCCTTCGGACCCCAACTACTACGATACCACGCTACGCCTCGGCGACACGTATTATGTGGCCAAGGACTACCAGAGTGCCTTGGCGCAGTACGACAAAGTCATTCAGGCCAACGCGCCGGACAAGGACTACGCCTACTACCAGAAGGGCGTGACCCTGGGCCTGCTCGGCCGCAAAGACGAGGCCGCTACCACGCTCTCGACCTTACTCAAGGCCAACCCCAACTCGCGCTACGCCGAGCAGGCGGTTTTCCAGCAGGCGCAGCTCGACTTTCAGGCCGGCGAGTACGGCCCCGCGGCCGAGGGCTTCAGCCGCCTCATCCAAAACCGGCCCACCTCGGCTCTGCTGCCCGATGCCTACCAGCGCCGCGGTGTAGCCTACGCCAACCTCGAGCAGCAGGACAAGGCCGTGGCCGACTTCCGCAAGGTACTCGCCGACTACCCGCGCAGCAGCGCCGCGCAACAGGCTATCTATAGCTTGCAGGAAAGCCTGTCGGCCCTGGGCAAAACGGAGGAGTTTGACCAGGCGCTGGCCGGCTTCAAGGCCCAAAACCCCGATAGCAAAGCCACCGAGAGTGTGGAGTTTGAAGCGGCCAAATCTTTGTATTTGGCGGAGAAATACAAGCAGGCGCTGCCCCGCCTGCAAGCCTACCTCAAGCAGTATCCCGACAACGCCCTCGCCCCGGATGCCCGCTACTACCTCGCCGACTCGTACCTGAAAACCGGTGACAAGGCTACCGCCCTTACCCAACTGCGGGCCGTGGTAACTGAGAACAAGAGCGAGCTAGTGAACCGCGCCGTGGGCCGCGTGGCCGACCTCGAACTGGAGAACAAGAACTACCCCGAGGCCATTAAGTACTACGACCGCCTGCGCGGTGCCTCCACCAACCGCCGCGAGGTTGCCACCGCCACCCTGGGCCTGTTGCGCAGCTACTACGACAGCGGCGACTACACCGCCGCCCGCAGCACTGCCACCGAGCTCAGCACCCTGGCCGGTGCTACCGCCACCGCCACTAACACCGCCCAGCTCTACCTCGGCAAGGCCGACTACAAGCTCGGCAACCTCGACCAAGCCGTGACCGAGCTCACCGCCACCGTAACTGCCGCCCCCAGCGACGCCACCGGCGCGGAAGCCCAGTACACCCTAGCCGAAGTCCTTTTCAAACAGGAGAAATACGAGGACGCCATCAAGGAGGCCTTTAAGGTCAACGCCAACTACAGCTCCTACGACTTGTGGCTCGGCCGGGCGTTTTTGCTGCTCGGCGACATCTACACCGCCCAGCACGACAACTTCCAGGCCCGCGCCACGCTGAACTCCATCATCGAGAATAAATTTCCGGTGCCCGAGATTGTGGAGGCCGCCCGCCAGCGCCTAAAAGCCTTGCCCGCCGGCGATGACGACCCGGCCCCCGAGGCCCCGGCCAAAACCACGCCCACCAAGGCGGCCACTCCGGCCAAAACCACGGCCCCCGCGCCAGCGCCTACCAAGGCTGCGACGCCCGCCAAAACCACGCCCGCCCCGGCCAAAACGCCCGCGCCGAAGGCCGGCACCCGCCCCTAACTTGATTAGCAGCTCTGATGCGTAAAAATTGCATAATGAAACGTTTGGAAGTAAGTAAATCAAGTAAAGGTGTAAGTATGGCCCGGTCGCTATTGCTGGCTGCCGGCCTGAGCGGGCTGGCCCTCGGCGCACAGGCGCAGGGCCAGCAGCCCGGCCGGGGCAAGGCGCGGGGCACCATTCAGGATGCCGAGATTGAGATTGTGAAGGACCGGGTGAACACCCTGCCCGAGGCCACCCGCAACTTCGAGAAAATCCGGCTGGCCCCGCCGCCCAAGCCCACCCGGCAGGTCACGTACACCTACCCCGATTTCCGGCTGCCCATCACGCGCCTCAACCCCGTGGGGCAGGTGCTCACCATTGCGCCCGACGAGCTGAATCCGCTTACCGGCAACTACCTCAAGCTGGGCGTGGGCAACTATGGCACCGCCTACGGCCGCGCCCACCTGCACTCGACCCGCAACGAGCAGTACAGCTACGGCCTCGACCTGCGCCACCAGGGCTCATCGAGCGGCCCCGTCGATGGCGGCAATTCGGGCATGAGCCAGACCAGCGCCAACCTCAACGGCGAGTACTACCTGGGTACCGCTGCCGTGGGCGCGGAACTCAACTACGGCCGCGAGCGCTACCACTTCTACGGCTACGATAAAAACCGCCTCACCACCACGCCCGACAAGCAGGCCATTGAGCAAACCTTTAACCGATTCGGCGCGCGTGCCTTTGCGCGCAACCGCGCCCCCGAGGCGCCGCTGCAATACGAGGTCGGCGTAGGCTACAAGTACTGGGAAGACCAGTACACCTCATCGGAGGGCAACTTCCTGCTCGATGGCAAGGCCGGCTTCGCGCTGAATGAAAGCAGCCGCATCACGCTGCAAGCCGACGCCTCGTTCATCACCGAAAAGGAAAACTTCGTGCTCGGGCTGCCCTCGGCCGGGGCCACGACCCTGAGCCGCAGCCGCAATTTTGTGCAGGCCACGCCCGCCTACGAACTCACCGGCAAAACCGGCTTTTCGCTGACGCTGGGGGCCACGCTGGGCTATTCGAGCGAGCCCGTGGCCGCGGCCTCCACTGGCGGCAGCGCGAGTAGTGACCAGCAGCCCAACGGGGTGAGCAAAGGCGTGGTGTACCCGGCCGTGCGCATCGGCTATGCGATTATTCCTGAAAAATTACAGTTCTACGGCGGCCTGGGCGGCGCTTTGCAGCGCGTAACGCGCTACGACCTGAGCCAGGAAAACCCGTGGCTGAACCTGGGCAGCAGCCAAGCCGTGGCTGACGTCCATGCCGGTACCACGGTGTACCTAGGCTTCACGGCCGCCCCAACTGGCGGGCTGGAGCTGGCTCTGCGCGCCACCGCCGGCCGCGCCCGCAACCTGTACTTCTTCCGCAACTCGCTGGCTGATACGACCAAGTTTGACCTGGTGTATGACCAGGAAGCCATCGGCGTGGTTAACGTACACGGCGAGGCGCTCTACAGCGCCACCGAGCAGGTGCGCGTGGGCTTCAAGGCCGACTACAACTACTACGGGGTCAAAAACCTGGCGCAGGCCTTCGGGCGGCCCACCTTCCTGGGCACGCTGTACGGCACCTACAAGGCCAGCGACAAGCTGCTGCTGGGCGCCAACCTGTATTACTACTCGCCCAACTACGGCGTAGGCTACACCGTTAACGGCTTCCAGCGCACCGAAACACCGCGCCAAACCAATGCCGTAATCGACCTCAGCTTGCGGGGTGACTACCGCATTACCCCAAAATTCAGCATCTTTGCACAAGCAAATAACCTTACCAACCGCCGCTACCAGCGCTACCTGAACTATCCCAGCCAGGGTATCAACGTTATCGGCGGCGCATCTTACAGCTTCTAGAGTTATGAATTATGGATTAGAAATCATGAATTAAGGCTTGGTTACCAATACGTTAATTCAGGTTTTTATTTGTGTGTTTCAGTTCAGTATACAGCAATTCATAATTCATAATTTCTAATTCATACTTACCTTCTGATGAATCTTTCCGACCATCTGCGCCCGCTACTCCGTGACCACGATTGCGTGATAATTCCGGATTTTGGCGGCCTCGTGGCCGAATATACCTCGGCCAAAGTGCAGCCCGCCGGTCGGCATTTGCTGAGCCCGCCCACCCGCCAGGTGGCCTTCAACCAGGCCCTGACTCGCAACGACGGCCTGCTGTTCGACGCCCTACGTCAGCATTTGGGCTTGTCGGCGGCCGAGGCCCGCGAGTACGTGCGCCAGGCCGTGGCCATGCTGCACTACGAGCTGAAGGCTCAGCAGCGCACCGAGCTGCCGGGAATCGGCGTGTTTCGGCAGCAGGCTGGCCGCGGCTTCCAGTTTGAGTACACCGGCACCGAAAATCTGCTGGCCGCCGCCTTTGGCCTGCCCGAACTCTCGGCCCAGCCCGTTGCCGTGAGCGACGCCCGCCTGGCCCGCGAGCAGCAAGCCCAATTGGTGCCGCGCCTGCGCTCGGCAGCCAAACGTAGCAACTGGGTGTCTCTGCACCAACTCAAGCGGGGCGGATATATCGGGCTGGCCGCTGGTATTGTGGCGGGAGCTATGTACCTGCTCTCGTTGCACCCCACGGTGCTGCCGGTAGCCTTTCAGGGCTATGTGCCCCGCTGGGAGCAGTTGTCGCCGGCCACCGTGCCGCAGCAGGCCACGCTGGCCCACACCGGCCTGGGTGAGCTTAACGAGCCTGCCACTGTTGCCACGCCAGCCGCCGCCCCCGGCGAAAAGCTGCTGGAAGAGTTGGCCGCCGCGCCCACGGAAGCAGCCATAGCCCCGAAAGAGCTGGTCGAAATGCCGACCGTTGTGCTGAAGAAAACCACGCCTGCCGCCGCGCCTGCAACTCCAGTAGCTGTAGCTGCTGCGCCAGTAGCTCCTAAGAAAGACGTTATTTCCCCCGCTACCCCAGTTGTGGTAGCCACCAAGCCCGCCGATAGCAAGCCGGTAGTAAGCATCAAGGACAGCAAAGCCGTGGTAGTAGCGGCCGCTAAGTCCGCCGCCCCAGCAGTAGCCAAAGCACTCGCTGCTCCGGCGGCCGTCGCCACTACGGCCGCTCCGGCTACTACCACAATTAAAGCGCGCACTGGTCGTTTCTACATCATGGTGGCCGCGTACTCGTCGCTGGCCCGCGCTGAGGAAGGCCGCCGTAACCTTGCTCACGCTGGCCGGCCGGCCAAGGTAATTCTGCCCTTCCCCGGCACGCGCTACTACCGCCTTACGGCCGCCGATTTTGCCGGTCGCACCGAGGCGCTGGCCGCCGCTGCCCGCCTGCGCCAAAACCCCAAATTCGACCAAGGAATTTCGGTGTTCCCTTACTAGACCAGTTGAAGTTTTGGGAACTGGCTTTGTTTTTGAAAACGGGCCAGTTCCCACTAGCTGAAACCCGCCACCCCCACCCAATTTTCGCTGAATGTCCGTTTTTCTGCTGCAAGCCGGCCCCGCCCTCACTACCGCTGTTGATACGGCTGCCACTGCGGCCACCGCCGCCGCTGGCGCGGATACCGGCCTCTCGCTCATCGACCTGATTCTGAAGGGGGGCTGGATAATGCTGCCCATCTTCGCGCTGCTCATCGTCTCAATTTACATCATTGCTGAGCGCTACCTCACCATCCGTAGCGCGGGCGGCAACCCCGAGTCGTTTATGACGGGCATTCGCTCGCTCATGGTGAAGGGTGACTTGGCCGGGGCCAAGCTTTACTGCGCCCAAAACCCTTCGCCGTTAGCTCGTATGGTCGAGAAAGGCCTGCGCCGCATTGGCCTGCCCATCACCGAGATTGAGGCCAGCGTTGAAAACGTGGGTAAGATTGAAATCGCCCGACTCGAAAAGAACATCAGCATCCTGGGCATCATCGCGGGTATTGCGCCCATGTTGGGCTTTGTGGGCACGATTATCGGCGTTATCAAAATTTTCTACGCCATCAGCAGCAGCGGCGAGTTTGGCATCACCCAAATCGCGGGCGGCCTGTATACCAAGATGGTAACTTCGGCGGCGGGCCTCATCGTGGGCATCATTGCCCACATCGGCTACCATTGGCTCAGCATCATGGTCGAGCGCATGGTATTCCGCATGGAGAACTCGGCCATCGAGTTTATGGACATCCTTCAGGATAATTAGTGAAATAGTGAATTGGTGAGGTGGTGAATTTTCACCGCGTTAACTCACCATTTCCCCACCCACCATTTCACCGCAATGAATCTTTCCCGCCGCCGCCACGCCACTTCGCACGTCGAGACCAGTTCGATGAACGACATCATGTTCTTCCTGATGCTGTTCTTCCTGATTGTGTCCACGATGGTGAACCCGAACGTTATCAAGCTGTTGCTGCCCAATGCCAAGAGCAGCAAGCAGGTGATGAAGCAGCCTATTACCGTGAGTATCAACGCGGCGGGCGAATATTACGTCAACAAAAAGCCTGCTACGGCCGCCACGCTGGAGCCCGAATTGAAGGCATTACTCGTTCCCGGTCAGGCCCCCGAGGCCCAGCCCTCAGTAGTGCTGCGCGTCGATGCCGGCCTTAATGTGCAGAAGCTAGTAGATGTGATGGAAATCGGTAATCGACTGAAG
>Ga0265797_10010868_pt1 | contig 11508 bp, 9 predicted proteins | sample P2T30metagenome_FD_192433 | JGI IMG/M metagenome (GOLD analysis project Ga0265797, IMG submission 192433) | Plant litter microbial communities from East Loma Ridge, Irvine, California - P2 T30 | ecosystem: Environmental > Terrestrial > Plant litter > Unclassified | place: USA: California... | reverse complement strand
TCGTCCTCGTCGGCGGTTTCGTTGTCGAAAGGCTCCTCGTCCGAGTCTGAGTCTGAGCTGTCGTCCATTTCGCCGATAGTAACGCCCTCCATCTCCTCCTCATCTTCCTCGTCGGTCTCCCAGCCCTCACCCTCGCCATTCTCCTTCTCGACAGCCTCAGCAGCGTTCGCAGCGAGCTCAGCTAGCTCGGCCTGGAAGTCCTTTCCGGACTCGGTGGCGCCGTTGGTAGCATCCTCGAGAGCTGCGACATCGACCTGGGTTTCCTTCTTGGCCTGCTTCTTCTTCGCGGCGGCCTTCTGCTGCTTCTTCTGCTTCTCCAGAGCGTGGTTCACGCCCTTCTCGCGCTCAATCGCGCCTTTGAGTGTAGCGCCTTTAGCCATGGTTGTGAAATGTGCGAGTGGATGTAAAGCAAATTAATTGGAAAAGACGAGAAACCGAGCAACCTGAACTTTGCGATTCGCGCCTGCCAGAACTTTTCTGGAGAGAGGCTAGCGTGAGCTTGCCGGCAGCGGAAAGTGCCGAGCCTTCTTCTCCAAGCGTGCATGTGAGACTTGCGCTGACGAGACGAGCGAAGATGGTGGCTGGCATTGCTGGGTGGGTATATTCACATACGAGACACCAGAGCCTTTCGTGATATATTTGAGACTACCGCTCTCTGATCGCAGTGCTACACCTCATTGACGGCTCCAACATGTCTTCAGACAATGACACCACACTTTCAGCACAGATCAACCGACTCAGTGTATCCGGCTCGCCCAGTGTACGATACATCTCATCAGAAGTGGTAATTGTTGCACTAACACTATCTATAGCCAGCGACAGACACACAGCCTTCAGATCTTGTGCATGTAGTGGACGACTTGTTGAATCAGTTGACCACCAAGTTTAGCACAATGTCTAGCGAGCTGATTGAGAAGAGTAAGTCTACATACGCGCAGATGGCCATGGCCATTGTAGTTCAAGATGCTAACATCAAAATAGTGGACGAAATGTCACGACGACTCGACAATCTCGAAGCCACCATACAGGCTGGCAGTACTCAGACCGAATCAGATGTTGAGAAATGATGGAGCAATCTTGTAACATTCCAGTGGGAATGCATTCTGCTGTAATGCTCACGGAGCACAATGTTCTTGTCACTTTAATTCTAATTCTATTCCTAAATAATATCGCTAGTGGTTCTTCGAGGGAGTCTTAATTGTGCATAGGCACTTTCTTGATTGAGTGCACATGTGTCCATGCAAGGCCTACATGTACCAACTGATAACCCTACGCGCTAAGCTCCCTCAGCCTTCCTTCGCCTTCAGCTACAATCAACCTGCTGGGTACTACTTAGCGAGCACGGAAAAAGGTGAGCCATTCTGACAAGCCGCATACTGCATTGCTGAGTCACAAACAAGGCATTGTACTCTCACAGTATAAAACACACGCCAACGCTGTAGTCGATCTCCACCTTTCACATCCAAACACCCTCTCAGAAACCATGTCCCCTCCCACGCCCCCCATCAAAGAAGTCGTGCCCCTGCAATTCATCATCAACGCAACAATGACCGTCAAAGCAACCGACGCCGAAGCCTTCCTGAAAATCACCCAAGAAACCAACGACCGCGCGCTCGCAGAGCCCGAGTGTCTATTCTTCAATTTTGGCCGCCGCGAACCAATCAACGACTTGACGTTCGAGCCGCTGGAAGGCGGCGACGGCGACGAAGTGGTGTTCTGGTGGAGTGAGGGCTGGAATTGCACGCTCAAATGGTACCGCGAGGTGCAGTTCAAGAAGGACTATTATGGGCCGCATATGAAAGCTGTTGAGCCGATGTGGACGAAGCCGCGTAAGTTTATGCTGTGGACTGCTTGTTGGCTTTGAGAGGTTGCAATGAGCTGACCATGTTATGTTACTTTAGCTGTTTTCGAGATATACAGACCTGAAAAGGGAGGCTGTGTTTACAAGGAGGGAATGTAAGGCTCCTGATGTGCGAACGAACGAGCCGTATGATGATGATGGTACCACAGAAACGTCAAATATTTTGAATAAGTTGCAGTTGAGATTATCAATATGCCTGTATTCAACAATTTTCCCGCTATGTTACAATTTACATTGATATGACGCTCATTCCTCGCCAGAGCTCGAGTTCCGTCGCACTGGTGCGGGCTTGGACTTTTGCTTGGGCGCTGGCTGTTCGTGCATGCCGCCCTGTCTCTGCACAGGTTTGTCGCCTCCGGTTTTGGGAGTCCAGTTCTCCAGCATCTGCTGAATTTGAGGCGTCCAGTGGTCCTCGCCCTTGGCCAGGTCTTCATACTCAAAGACATTTTTGCCAAGCTCGAACTCGCCCTGGCGTGTGCGGACCAGGGCGGCCATGACGCCAAGCGAGCCTACAGCGGCACCGAGATCGTGGCAAAGACTGCGGACGTAGAAACCGGAGGTCACCGTCATGCGAAGACGGCAGGCTGGCGCAGGGCAAGGATCGCGCTTGACGGGTGCAGCGGACTCCTCTGTTGAGCTGCGTTCTGGTCGTGCACCTGATTCTTCTGGCTCACCCTCAGCCTTGGTGCGTTTAGGTAAGGATATGCCTTCTGGCTTGACACCGCTGTCGATGTTATCATCTCTCTTTCGCTTTTCGCCAACCTCCGCATTTTCAGTCTTGACAGGCTGCGCAGCTTCGGGCTCTGGGGTCTTGTCGCCGTTCAGATGCAAGACCTCGTTAGCGAGCTGCTTCGAACTAGCTTCGGCCTCCACTTCTGGCCAGTGGTAGTCGTGAGTACCGCCCTCCATCCACTCGGTCATCTCCATGGCTTCAACCTCCACTGCTCGCTCCTCGATCTCGATCGGCACTTCTTTACCCTCGCGCGCATATTCGTAAAGTTTCTTGCCGTTCACTTTCAACGCACTGAAGATCGGCGGCTTCTGCATGATCTTTCCCCTCCACTTGGCCAAAGCCTCCTCGACCTTCTCCTTGGTGACGTGCTCGTAGCCCTTGCGCGCCACAACCTTGCCCTCTGTGTCGTACGTATCGGTCGCTTTGCCGAAGAGTACGACAGTCTCATAGCTCTTTGTGCAGCCCAAGAAATCCTGTAGCGATTTGGTGCCAGATCCAATGCCCAGAATGAGAACACCAGTGGCCATAGGGTCCAGAGTACCACCATGGCCCATCTTCACTTGCGGCGGTTGCCTCGCTCGTCGCGATCGCTTCTGCTTCTGGTTGTGGCTCTCGCGCTCCATGCGCTCTCTCTCGGCGGCCAGACCAGGCGCGAAGAGCTTGGAAGGGTTGAAGTGTTTCTGCACATCGCGGATGACTTGTGCGGAACTTATGCCGGTGGGTTTGTGGATGGCTGTAGTAGGTTGCGATTAGCTTGATGGGAGGAGGAGATGCAGGGAATGGAACCCTACGATACCGAAGCAGCCCTCGGGCAATTTGGTGGCCATTGTTGTTGGAGCTTTGAAGATACTGCGCCAGAGGATTTGACGGCCACCCATGTGTTGGATGAGAAATGTGTTTTTCCTTGCAAGCTAATAAAATGTTGCAAGCATGTGATGGACTTTGAGCTTTTGGTGGAGAAGAGAAGCTAAAGTCCAGTCCTGCCATGAGAAGGGAGAGAACTTCAAAACCTTTTCGTTTTCTTACAGTATCGCTGTAGGTCTTGCAATGCTTTTTGTCATAAATAACTTATACATCTACTGGAAATATTAGTACCATTGGGTTTTTGATTCTACCGCCAAGGGTGTCAGAGTGATGAGTAGACTCTTTACATCCGTCTATAGATAGTCGATCGACTCGGCTCGGCTGTTGCTTCACGCGTTGGCGCTAAACTGCTTTGAAGATCAACTCCATCTACGCGTGAGTGCGTGCCAGGCCCGCCATCTCGCCGGCCTTTGCTCGAAAAGCACTGATCTACTGCCAACAAACCAGACATCACTCCCACCAGCGCATGACAATGATTGCATATCTTACATTGTTCACGACCTCATGACCTAGACAAGTCCCGCTACGACAACGACCCGACACGAGACCATGACGACCAAGGCGATTCCCGAATCCGACATCCTCGCACCACGAGACCCAGCACTCGAGAACAGCTCCGACGACTGGCCAGAGTTCGAGCTGAAGGATGTCAGAGTGCATTTACCGGAAGATGCCTCACAATTGACCAGCCTGCTCGATGCTGCGGTGCATTACCCTTTGACTTTGACTGGCCACCTCGAACCACTTCCGAAAGACCAAGCACATTTGCAAATACAACACACAACGAAGCGTGCTCCGCTCATCGAAGTAACTGATGTACGGACTTTCTCATACGGCCAGTTCGAGGATGGCAATATCGGATTGTGGGCAGGTGGCAAGGCAGGCTGGTTCGCGCTCAAGCCCGCCAGGGCATACAGATCAATATGGAACGGCATGGTGGAGTCTGTCAATACATTCTACTGGATTGTGGATGCGTACCGTGGGAAGCGCCGAAATGGCAAGGGAAAGAATGCGCAGGTCATGCCGGATTACACAGTGCAAGAGCTATTTGACAAATATGCGGATGAGGTGTTGGAAGATGCGAAAGGTGGCAAAGAGGCTGCGCAAGTGATACACGAGCAGCGGAGCTTCCTGTTGGCGAGCATGCTTGCTGGCAAGGAGGGAATTGCGTGGACGAAGAACCCGCTCTACAAGCATCTAAGCCGGCAATTCCCTGAGGACCACGCACGGGTCAAGGCTAGGTTGAATGGACCAGCTCGTGATGCTCGACAGACATCCGTAAATTCAGAAGCCAGCAATCTCAAACGGAAGCGTGGGCGACCTATGAAGGAGCGCTCGCAAGATATTGCTTCAACCCGCGAAGAATCAGTGGCAGAAGAGCCAGCAAGAGATGAGGCGCACCCTGTCAAGCCAACAGCTACACGCCGCACCAGGCGTGGCCGCGAATCACCAAGCACAGAAACGTCTGAAGCAGAGACACGAACGCCAGCGCATAACAACGACGATCCTGTCCGGAGGTCTATGAAGGGACGCTCAGCACTGCGTCCAAAAGCCAGCAAGGCTAGTAAAGGTGCATCAAAAGGCGGCAAAGCACCTGTTTTCGACCTCGAAGACGATTCCGACGAGGAAGATCCAGCAGCTCTATCGCCATCAGCTGCCAAAAGGCGACATTCACATACCAACGCGCGGAGGGCAAACCAAAGATCGAACAATCACGACGTAGACGAAGGCATCGATATTCCTTCCTCACCAGCCAGTGGCGATCCACCAAGCACGCCTTCAGACGTCGGCGCAGGCGCTCTAGACAACGATTCAGATGACGATGTTCCCGGAACCGACCTCGCCGTGCGCCTAAAACACGAACCCGACCCTGTCCAGGAAGACACGTGGGTGTGTGCCCTGGACGGCTGCTCACATAAAGTCTACCAGGCCTCGCAAGCGGATTCACAGCGTCTTATCCGCGAGCATTACGCCCTACACGCATATGACGACGATGAGCGGGTGCAGCTGGTCAAGAAGCTACAGCACCCTTCACTACCAGTGGGGCATTTGATGGAGCGTGTGAAATTACAGGCGCGAACAGATGGGTTCCCAGGCTCGAGGTCGACGCTCGAGGGCGCGAATGCACATAGTCGGTACAGACCTTTGCCGCAGGTTAGGTACTGAATTTGGAACTTTTATCGTTGATATGGCTTGAGATGGTCATTCTTAAAAAAGGCGAACCTTGCTTTTGTCGGATCTCTTTGCTTTTGTCGTTTACTTTTGAACCGAATACCCTTGGTGGCAGTTTTGCTTTCTAGTTCTTGTACATACGGCGTTTTTGGCGCTTTCCTGAGTGTGGGAAATGCACTGCTCAAATGTACTATCACTTATGATTGTACCCAAGGCTCTTTTTTTTTCTATCCTGACAGATCTAGCACATTAAGTCTTTTCAACATCGCATGATCCGTGCACTTGTTGGTTGTGGGAGAGGTCGAACTACTGTACCACAGCCACAACGGCGGGATTGATCTGTCGAAGCGATCGAAGCTAACTGCGCGCGCACCTCGATCTTTCTTTTCTTTTCTTTTCCCCTATAGTGTGGGCGATGATCGTCATAAGCGAGACAATTAACGACATACTGCTGTGTTGAGGCCCTAGAAAGCCTCGAGGCTTGCTCGGCTTGAGAGCGCAGATTCGCGAGGTCAGTAAAAAGCAAGCATGATCTAGGGCGATAGACGGTGGACAATAGCAGTCCATATTGCGAACAACCGCGAACGGCGGCCCGATCGGAAGCCATATCGTCAATGGACATACTAGTGGCCAAGATTCCCAGTCTAAAGACCAAGTATTAAGATGTGAAGACGGAAAGGGCCAAGCCTGTGGTACAGCGAGTGGCGTACCGCGTGGGCGAGCGTACAGCTTCTTGCCGCGCGGTCCTGACGACACCGCCTTTGCCAGCAGCCAGGCGAGCAAGGACAGGAGAGATCTGGCCTCGAGCTGGCTCCTCACGAAATCGTCCGAGCGTCGGCTTGTAAGGCTGGATCGCTGGCTAAGGTAAATGATGCGTTGCGGGTGGCTGGCCGTAGTGATCCACACGCGCGAAATGCGGAGCCGCGAGACTTGGAAGAAGGCTGCTGCTCTCCACAGCACGGACGAGGGGTTGGATGGATGGAGAGGAAGCTCGAAAGCTCGTTACCTTGCCTCCTGGGTGTTCCTGAGTTTAGCACGATTTGAGTTCTGACATTGGAATCGCGCTGCGTGGTGAGGGGAAAGCACACGGGCTGCGGCAAAGATAGAAATGCCCCCAATCTGTGATGCTTTTGCGACGCGAAAAAGCGTTGGCACTAAAGGAGGAAAAGAGATTGGATCAAGTGTTCGCGGGGAGATCAGCAGTGGATGAATGATGGCGCTGCAAAACGTGCGGATGACGTGTGAGGAGCTGCTGGGCTTGCTTGTTTGCCAACAACAGCGAGCGAGTAATGGAGGATCTGGAGCGAGGGTTGAGGTGATGTGCCGTGTCATAATCCTGTGATCCCTGCCGTCAATCCTGGGTGGGCCTTGCGTTGGAGCATGTGCAACAGAGCCTCTGCTTGAGCTCGCGCATCGCATCCTGCGTAAAGGTAATATGGAATTATTCGTATCTTGTGTTTGTGTGATCGTCCGCCATAGAAGCACAATCTGGATGCCTTGACCCGCGGACTTTCCAGGTGAAGGCAAAGCCATCGCGGCCTAGCCAAAATGCGGTAAGAAACGATGCGACTTTGACAATGCGCGACACCAGACCTAGGCAAGATACCTACATGTGGTTGACATCATCACGCACGGCCCTCGTGATGGTGATGCGTTTTGGCTTCTGTCCTACCAGCCTGCCTCGCACCTGCCTCCCCTAGCAACAAAACTACCCGCATTCCACCCTCAATTGTCCCTTCCCCTTCTTCATACATACTAATTTGATACCTTTGATACCCCCCTCAAACCCACGAACTACTCTCGAGCCTTGTGTGTGCTCTTTACTTACCGCTCCACTTCTTAATTACGCTTCACGAGTAATACCCCACTACCATTACGACCACATCGACATCCTCCATCATGGCTTCCTCATCGGTCAACGTGCCGACCAACCCCAAGATCAAGGAGCAAGATGTCAACGCAAAGCTCCAGCTCTATGGCATCTACTCTGGTATGTTTTCGCAAGGCCGCCTTTTGGCAGGCTCGATCGCGCTCGTCGCAATCACAGAATATCAAGCTAACACGTGACTCCAGCCTTTGCCAATGGCAAGGTTCCTTCAGTCAGTATCATCGCAAAGAAGCTGACCGCCAGCTCGTGCACCGCTAACACCCACCGTAGAACAAGCAGATTGATGTGGCAATGAACACCGCCTACAACTGGAAGGGTCTCTCATCGCCAAGCAAGAGGCTCTCAACCGAGGGCCAGCAGCTCACCAACGACCTCCAGAAGGTCATCGAGCAGGCCAAGATCCTGCTCCTCACCAAGAACCAGGGCAACCTGATCCAGGACTTCATCTGGCAGACTCAGCAGATTGGTGCCGGTGACGCCAAGGTGCCTGGTGCTCCCGTTGACAAGGACACCGCCAGGCAGCATGGCAACCAGGCCCTCGATGGCCTGCGCACCCTCGGCACGCTTCTCATCACCAACGGCCAGTTCCGCAAGCTCTTGAGCGATGCCAGCGTTCTCCTTCGCGACATTGCTGGCGATGCTGCACAGAAGTCGGCCAACAAGGTCAACCCCACAGACGAGGAGCTCCAGAACATCGACAGACCCGCCGATGACAACACCTGGCACGAGGCTCCCAACATGGACAAGGACAACCTCAAGCAGCAGCTTAAGTCTCGCGTTCCTATTGGCAAGAAGGATCTCCAGGAGGCTGGCCGTGACGCCACTCAGGCAGCCAACCCCGACGGCTCGCGTGACCCTGCCGATGCAGCTCAGCGTGCCGCTCAGGACCAACAGCAGGGCACTTCCCAAACCGACCCTCGTGCCGGCGCTTCCGTCGCTGCCAACAACCTCAAGGAGAAGGTCTCCGCCAACACCGACGAGAACGACAAGCAGAAGGCCAAGGAGCTCCGTGAGCGCAGCGAGAACTACCTGAAGACTAAGATGCCCAAGGAGAGGCGCGAGCAGCTCATCTGGCGCCTGAAGAAGATGGTTGTTGAGATCCAGGGACACCAGGACTGTAAGTGGCAAATTGCTGGGATCCAAGACTTGATAGGCTAACACCGAAAAGACTCACAGGCAATCGATACCCTACTCCGTCTGGCTGAGGAGTACAGCAGCCATGGCAAGAACGTTGCTGGCCAGAGCACGACCAGCGTGAAAGGTGCCCACAACCAGGATAGTTTGCAACTCGCTGAAGCTGACCTCAAGGTGTGTTATTACAGGATTTTTTGGGCAACAGCAGCCAATGCTGACAAATTTGAAGACTCTTCTCGAGCGCTTCGCCAACTCCACCTCATTCGATGATCTCACCGATGCCGTTAACCAGATCTACCGCGACGCTGAGCAGGACCCCGAGCTGAAGACCTGGTTCTCCAGCATGAACAGATTTGTTCGCCGCTGCTTGAAGGAGCAGGGCTACATCCTCCAGGACGACTCCAACGCCGAGTGGAACAAGCTCTACGACCACGGCCAATTCCTCCTCCGTGACCGCTACAGGGATCACACCAACAGAATCGTCGATGAGTTCAAGTTCATTGGCGAGCAGTTCGACAAGGACCCCCAGAACAAGGCCTTCGCTGAGTCGATGAACAAGCTCTTCAACGATCTTGGCCACGACGAGAACGGCAAGCCGGAGTTCAAGCCTCACTTGATCAAGGACTTGACTGATGTTATCCTCCCGGCCTTCTTCGAGAACGTCCGCTACGTTCCTATTCCCCGTATCGAGTTCTCTGACCACATGATGGATGTTGTCGTTGAGAACCTCGTCGTCGAGGGTGACAACCTCGCCCCTAATGTCTTCGAGTTCGGCAGCGACAACTACTGGCGTTGGGGCCGCAAGCAGGTCAAGAACAGCAACAAGAACAAGGTGATGTTGTCTGTTTCTGGCGTGCAGTGTGACCTGCGCGATGTCTCCTACTACATCAAGAAGAAGGAGGGCTTCCCCAGCGTCACCGACAAGGGTGTCATGGACGTCTTCCTCGGTGGCAGTGGCTTAAGCTTCAAGGTCGCTATGGAGACCTCTGACAAGGCCGACAAGGCTCACTTCTTCAAGATCAACACTATTGATGTTGACATCCAGCACTTGAACATCAAGCTGAAGCAGTCGAACCACAAGCTTCTCTTCGGCCTTTTCAAGCCGCTCCTCCTCAAGGTCATGCGCCCTGCCCTTCAGAAGGTTGTCGAGAAGCAGATTCGTGACAACGTTCAGAAGCTCGACTCCATGCTCTTTGCCGCCAAGCAGGAGGCTGACCGCGCCGCCGCCGAGGCTAAGCGCAACCCTGACCCCGAGAACATCCAGAACATCTACCAGCGCTACTTCACTGCCTTCCAGCAGCAGATGACCAAGGGCCAGCAGAAGAAGAAGGAGATCCAGGCTGACAAGAGCGTCAACGTTGCCATGACACAGCACGACTCCATCTTCAAGCACATTCAGCTTCCTGGTGGCATCTCCACCAAGGCTACTGAGTACAAGGACCTTGCCGCCAAGGGCGACAAGTGGGAGAGCCCTGTCTTCAGCATCGGCTCTGCCAGCGAGACCTCCAACATCCCTCGCATCCAGGACCCGACCCGCAAGCCCCACCAGACTGCTCAGGGCGGTCTCCGTGACGCTGGCCACACCGCTGGCTCTGGCGCTGGCCTTGCTGGTGGCAACACCGGCTCCTACGCTGCTGGCAACACTAGTTCTCTCGGTAACAGCTCTTTGGCTAACGATGGCGCTTACGCCAACAACAGCGCCTACGGTGCCACTGGTGCCACTGGTGCTGCTGGTGTTCTCCCCGACCGCAGCCTCGGCGGTGCCAACCCCGCCGGTGGATTCGCCAACCAGGTTGACAGTGCCTTCGGCGCCAACCCCGCCCAGACCTCCACCACTGGCCACATCCTCCCCGGCCAGGCTCCCACCACCGCCGACCAGGGCCAGCACACCCTGCTCCGTGACAACAACCCCGTGTACCGCGGTGCCGTTTAAATCAGTGCGCACACCAGCCAGCTGAGATGAGATGCATTCAAAGATACCCAGGCGGAAAAAAATGGTGGGAAGATGTGTTGATACCCGAAGAAAGTTGTTTCTTTTTGATGCGCGGCAGTCGAGTGCATCGAGATACCGCTGAATACTGTGGGCTACGATGATACATGATTGGAGCCAAAACCTCTTTTTGGTCTTCTCTTTTGATAACCCCGACTTGTTGTCTTTTTTGGTTTTGGTAATTGATAATTGCGTAATTAATGAATTGAGTTTGTTTTACTTTACCTTGTTGAACTTCGCCGTGTTATTCTCATGCATTCGATTTTGCGATTCGTAGTAGCTCCAAAGCAACCTTGACGTGAACTGCCCTCTATACTGCAGGTATTACGAACTATTGAGAAAAAGGAAACACGATTGCAAAACAAGACGTCAAGGTAACTTATGCTTTCATTGTTATGCTTATGCTATGCGAATGCTATTCAAGAAACGCTGATGCTGTGAAATTCGGCCGTCTTACTGTAGCGGCGAAGAGACTGGTGGCAGGGAGAGAGGCAGATGATGCGATGTCGACGTGCCTACTGCCAAAGCTAGCTCTGTTCAGCTGACGATCTTTCGTTCAATGGCCTCCTGCGAAAGAGGAAAAGAGAAAAAGAGCTGGTGCCGGTATCGAAGCGGGCGAACGATCGGCCTGAATATACCAACCGTGAGACGTGCATGGCATTAGACAAGCCACGAAGTGTGCGTAGAATCTGCCGAATCTCCCTAGTCGACCGTGATAACATCCTCCTCAGGGTTCCACAATGCGAGCTTGCGGTCGCTCTCTCTCAGACTCTCCGTAATGTGCTCGAACAGAATCTTTCCGAAGCACGATGGGACGGCATTTCCGATCTGCTTTACGATGTTTGTCTTTGTTCCAGCAAACCGAT
>Ga0265797_10010866_pt1 | contig 11508 bp, 10 predicted proteins | sample P2T30metagenome_FD_192433 | JGI IMG/M metagenome (GOLD analysis project Ga0265797, IMG submission 192433) | Plant litter microbial communities from East Loma Ridge, Irvine, California - P2 T30 | ecosystem: Environmental > Terrestrial > Plant litter > Unclassified | place: USA: California... | reverse complement strand
ATAAAAAAACGGTGGTGGTGGGCGCCCGCCTTTAAGAAGCTGTTTGAGTTAGACGTGATGGCGCGGGGCTCTGCCCCGTGCCGCTTTGGGCGAGCGCTGGTTGGCATCCTCCACGACCGCAGGCCAGAGGCCTGCTACTAGCCGGCACGGGGCAGAGCCCCGCGCCATCACGTCTAACTCAAACAGCCTCTAAGCCGAGCGGCGGGGCTATCCCGCTTACCAGGCATTGAAAATCAGCTCTTTATTGACGTAGTCGATGGTGGGGCAATACTGGCTCAGCAGCGGGTAGCCCACCAGGCCTTGCAGCGGGGCGCGGCTGGGGTTCTGGTTGAGGTGCGCCATGTCGGCAAACACCGTGGCCTGCTTGCGGAAAACCAACGGGCCGGCCAGGCGCACTTCGGGCAGGCGGGCGGTGGTTACGGCGCGGGTGGCGGCATCGGCCCCGCTGAGCTGGGCAGTTGAGGCTTTGCGCAATTGGCGGGCTAGCCCAGCCTGGTACTGCTGGTCGAGCAGGTTGGCCTGCGCCCCGCAGTCAACCCCAACTTGAAAGGTTTGGCCGCCCACAGTCATGGCAACCAGCGGCAGGTGGCCGCTCAGCACGAAGGGCACGCGCATGAGCGCGGGGGCGGGTGCGGCGGCCGGGTCGGGCTGGCGCAGCCGCACCTGGCCGGCCCGGTAGTCGAGCGTTACGGCGTACTGGCTCAGCACGTTGTAGCCAATGAGACCGAGCAGCGGCAGGCCGCCGAGTTTCTTTTCGAGGCTAGCCAAGTCGAGCGTCGGCACTTCCTTTTGCTGAAAGCGGATGCCCTGCCAGTCGAATTTTTCGACCACGTGGTACGACATGCCGGCCATCTGGCCATTCACGCCGGTGCTGCCGGCGGCGGCTAGGGTCGTTTGGGTGGCCGGGGCCGCAAACTCGCGCTTGTTCAGCACCAGGGCCGGGGCGCCGGTATCGAGCAGGAAGTTGCCGCGCCGGCCATCCACCTCAGCTTCTACCAACAGCAGGCCGTTCAGCAGCCGGGCGGGCGCGGCGGCGCTGGGCGGCGTGGTAAGCTCGCCGGGGCCGAAGGTGGTGGCGATTTTCTTCGCACTGGCCGCCACCAGGTTCAGCTCGGCAAACTGCCCGGCGGGGGTGAGCACGAAGGTTACCTCCTTTTCGGTGCCCTGGCGGGCTAGCGCGCACACGTAGCGGGCATTGGCGCCGGCCGGCTCCTGGCGCACGATGCGCAGGTTTTCGACCAGCCCATATTGCGGCAGCAGCTGCGCCAGCACCCGCTCGGTGTAAGCGGGCGGCAGGGTGCCCACGCGAGTTTCGGGCGTGAGGTAGGGCTGCACGGGCGCCAGCGACTTGCTGTTGAGCGCCGCCACCAGCTGGTCGAGGGCGGCCACGCCGGTGGCTTGCTGCGCCAGCGCCGCCTGCACCAGCCCCCAGTACAGCAGCAGAAAAAAGCCTATTTTGCGCATCGGAAGAGGAATTGATTGAGAAATTTAACCACTGAGCCCTGCACCGGCTAGTGGCAAACCTGCTTCGGCCAGCAAGCAGGCAATGAATATAATAGTAGTGTTGTCATTCGGCCGGCGCAATCTACGAATCATCTCGTAGTATCTACGAATAATTTCGTATAATTCGTTTTGAGCGTGGCCTCGCGCTTTATAGCGCATTAAACCTCCGGCCCCTAGCCCCCTCCAACGGCCATGAACGCGCAGCAGATTCAGCATTTGTATTGGCGGGCCGGCTTTGGGCCGCGCCCCCAGGATGTGGCGGCCGGCCTCAGCCCGGCCAAGGCCCTGCGGCAGCTGCTGCACGAGGCCCGCGCCTACGAGCCCATTCCCAGCTCTACGCTGGCCGCCTTCCAAGACCCGCTGGGCGCGGTGATGGCCGGGCAGCCTGGCCAGTCGGCGCCGGCTAGCCCGCTGCCGATGGCCGTGGAGCGCCAGGGCGTGCCGCAGCTGCGCCGCGCCAGCTTCACGCCCGAGCAGCGCAAAAGGCAGAATGCGGGCATCCGCGACGCCTTTAGCAGCATGAGCACGGCCTGGATGGACCGAATGGCGGCCTCGCCCGGCCAGCTGCGCGAGAAGATGGCGCTGTTCTGGCACGGGCACTTTGCCTGCCGCACGCGGCGGCCTGATGATTCGCTGGCGCTGCTCAACACTATCAGGGAGAAGGCGCTGGGTAAATTTCCCGACCTGCTACTGGCCGTGAGCCAGGCGCCGGCCATGCTGCAATTTCTTAGTAACCAGCAAAATAAGAAGGAGCATCCCAACGAGAATTTCGCCCGCGAGGTGATGGAATTATTCACCCTGGGTCGGGGAAACTATACCGAAACCGACGTGAAGGAGGCCGCCCGCGCCTTCACGGGCTGGGGCTACGATGGGCAAAGCCGCTTCGTATTTCGGGAGCGCCAGCACGACGCCGGCCCCAAAACGCTGCTGGGCCAAACCGGCAGCTGGGGCGGCGAGGACGCGCTGCGCATTATGCTGGAGCAGCCGGCGGCGGCCACGTTTCTGGTCACCAAAATGTACCGCTTTTTTGTGAACGACGTGCCCGACCCGGCCCACATTGCCCCGCTGGCCGCGGCGTTTCGCCGCAGCGGCTACGACGTGAGCGACCTGCTGGAACGCCTGTTTTCGGCCGACTGGTTTTACACGCCGGCCAACGTGGCTAGCCTCATCAAGTCGCCGGTGGTGCTGGTGGCGGGCCTGCGCCGCACCCTCAACCTACAGGTAGCCAACGACAAGCAGCTGCTCGGCTACCAAAAGGCGCTGGGCCAAACGCTTTTTATGCCGCCCAACGTGGCCGGCTGGCCCGGCGGCCGCGCCTGGATAGACTCGTCGTCGCTGCTGCTGCGCCTGCAATTGCCGAGCATATTGTTCAAAAACGCCGAGTTTGCCGTGCGCCTCAAAGACGACGAAAACGACATCACGCCCCAAACCACCGGCCAGGAGCGGCTGGTCAAAAACACCGAAGCCCCGCACCTGCCGCTAGCCCCTTTGCAACAATTGCTGGGCCCGGCCCCCCCCGAAAACCAGCCGCAGCTGCTGGCGGGCTTCTTGCTGCAAGCCCCCTTGCGCCCCGAAAACCTGGCGCTGGTGCAGCAAGCCGCCGCACGCGCCACCACGCCCGAGGCGCGCCTGCACGCTACGCTGGTAAGCTTGCTGAGCTTGCCGGAGTATCAGCTGGCGTGAGCGTTTTACGTAATGCCCCACCCCCGGCCCCTCCCCTGCGGGAGAGGGGCCGGGGGTGGGGCATTACGTAAAAGCAGCCTAGTTACACACTATAAATCAACTTACTATGCAACGCCGCCATTTCCTGCAAACCTCGGCCCTGGCCAGCACGCTGCTGCTGGTGCCCAAGTTTTTGCATGCCCTCGACCGGCCTGCCAACCAGCTGGCCGCCAGGCTGCGCGATGCGCCGGGCGGCGCCGCCCGGCGCCTGATTGTGGTGCAGCTGGGCGGCGGCAACGACGGCCTGAACACCCTCGTGCCGTATCGCAACGACTTGTATTACAAGGCGCGGCCCACGCTGGCGCTCAAGGAAACGGAGGGCCTGCTGCCGCTAGATGGCGAGCTAGCCCTGCACCCGGCCATGAAGGGCCTGAAGGGCTTGTTTGACCAGGGCCAAGTGGCGATTTGCAACGCCGTGGGCTACCCCAACCCCGACCGCTCGCACTTCCGGTCAATGGACATCTGGCAAACCGGCTCGGGCTCGGAGCAGCTGCTGCCCACCGGCTGGCTGGGCCGCTACCTCGACAGCACCTGCGGCCCCGGCGCCCCGGCCTACCAGGCCCTCGAACTAGATGACACCCTAAGCCTGGCCCTGAAAGGCGCGCAGCGCAATGGCCTGGCCCTCAAGAACCCCGGCAAGTTTCACCAGCTCACCCAAAACCGCTACCTGAGTGCGCTCAGCCAGGAAAAGACGGCCACACCAGCGGGCTCGGAGCTGGATTATCTGTATAAAACGCTGGCCGAAACGGCTTCCTCGGCCGATTATCTATTCGAAAAATCGAAGATTCATACCAGCACCGCCACCTACCCCAACACGGAGTTTGGCAAGAGCCTGAAAACCACCGCCGAGCTGATAAGCTCGGGCGTGGAAGCACGGGTGTACTACCTGGCCCTCAGTGGTTTTGATACCCACGTGCGGCAGCACGAGCAGCAGGGCCGCCTGCTGGGCGAGCTCTCGGAGGGGCTAGCCGCGCTGGCCGCCGACCTGCAAAAGAGCAGCGAGTGGAACAACACGCTGGTCATGGTTTTCAGCGAATTTGGCCGGCGCGTGGGCCAGAACGCCAGCCACGGCACTGACCACGGCACCGCCAACAACGTGTTTCTGCTGAGCGGCGCGCTGCGCAAAGCCGGCCTGCTGAACCAGCCCGCTAGCCTGGCCGACCTCGACCAGGGCGACCTGCGCTACCAGCTCGACTTTCGGAGCCTCTACGCCAGCATCCTCACCGACTGGCTAGGGGCCGACGCGGACCTGGTGCTCGGGCCGGGCGTGGAGCGTTTGGCCGGCATTCTGGGCTAGCCAAACTTCTTGGGCAAAGCAACTTATAACCTGCGCAGCACGGAGAAAAAAGGCGAGCTCGGCTATATCAAAGCCCCGCGCCTGTTCGTAAAAATGAACAGCCAGCGGCTGCTGAGCCGGTTCCTTTTCCACCACTATTTCTCCACCTGTGCCATGAAAATCATCTCTCCCACGCTACACGGCGTGCTCGACTACCTTACCTGCGCGCTGTTTGCGGCGGCGCCCAGCCTGTTTGGCTTCACTGGCACGTATGCCACGGTGTGCTACATCCTGGCGGGCGGCTATCTGCTTATCAGCCTGCTGACTAATATGCCCCTGGGCATTCTTAAAGTGCTGCCTTTCTGGCTGCACGGCCGGCTGGAGCTGGTGAGCGGCTTCGTCTTTATCATCTCGCCCTGGTTGTTTGGCTTTGCGGAGAATGGTGTGGCCCGCAACTTCTTTGTGGCGATGGGCGCGGTGTTTCTGGTGGTTTTCCTGTGCACGCAGTGGCGCACGCAGGAGGACCGCCGCCCGGCAATGGGCTAGCCAGCCCGGGCACGCTACCAGTACAAAGGCCTCGCTGGCTAGCCCGGGAGCTAGCCAGCGAGGCCTTTGTATATCTTCATTAGCAATTAGTTAGCCGACTCGCAGTGCACTAAATCGGCACCATGAAGCCGAAGCCATAAATCCACTGGGCCGAGCCGAAGTGGTGGGTGACGCGCCCGAGGCGGTCGGCGCCGATATAGCTGTTGGTATAATTGGCGAAAGCGCCCTGAAAATCAGTGTTCAGGAAAAAGTATTTGTAGAGCTCCAGGCGCAGGCCACCGCTGGCGCCGGCCACCCAGCCTTCGTAGTGAAACGGCCCTTCGGCGTGGCTGGTGAAGATACTGGAGATAGTATAGGATATCATGGGGCCGCCGCCCACCTTGCCAATGCCGCTGAGCACCACGTGGCGGCCGGCCAAAAACTGCCAGCGCTTCACGAGGTTCACCATCAAATAATTGTTACCATTGGTGTGCTGCAAATGCACAAAATCGGGCGTCACGAGGGTATCGCGGTCAAACTTGAACCCGCGAATCTGGCCCGATACGCGCATGGTCTGAAAGTCATCGACCACGTACTTGAGGTGGTTCCAGCTGACCTCGATGCCCAGGTCGTGCTTGTCATGAAACATGTAGCCCACCGACAAGTCGTACTGCGGCACGGTGAGGTTGTCGAGCTTCCAGAAGTCGCTCATGCTGGGGTGGTCGTGGGCCACCGCATCGTGAAAGGTAAAATCGTAATCGTCTGACTTATCGTTCTTAAAGCGAATATCTGACTTGGTGTACCAATCGCGGTTGTAGCCCCAGTTGAGATAAATGGCGCCGTGGTCGTGGCCCGGGCGGGGCACGCCGCCCAGCACGGCGGCCGGGGCCATGGGCGCCTGTTGGGCCTGCCCCACGCTAGCCAGGCCTAGCAGGCTAGCCAGCAGTACATAGTTTTTCATTATAATGGAATAGCAAAACCCTGCCACATGCGCAGGGCAACCCCAAAGTTACTGCCCAGGTAAGCTAGCGTCCGCGTAGCGCCGGGCGCGGCAGCTGAAGAACAAGTGAACGCCCTAGCTTCCTGGCTAGCCAAGGCGTACAGCCTAGCCAGGAAGTAGGGCTATATTTGGCGGGCGCTAACCAGGTGTATATGCAGTGTTTCGGGGGCCGTTGGAGCAGGGTTTCACTATTTGCGCTGCTGCTGGGGGCCGGGCGGGCGGCCCGGGCGCAGCCCACTGCGCCGCCCCCCAACATGGCCCTCATGGGCAACGACCCGGCCCAGGCGGCGTACCCGGGCCCGGCCTACCCGGGCGGCCCCGACTCGCTGCGGGCGGCCGTGCGGCGGCACCTGCGGGGGGCTAGCCCGGAGCTGGCGGGCCGGCTTTTTTTGCGCCTGGAGCTGGATTCGCTGGGCTTTTCGCGCCGGGCCTATTTTCTGGCGCCGCCACCGGGCTCGCCGGCTATCGCGCTCTACCTCAACCCCGAAGTGCAGAACCTGACCCAGCAGCTGGTGCAGCTGCTACACCCCTGGCTGCTGCCCGCCACCCTGGTTGACCAGGGGCCTGGCGGCGAGGTAGCCGTGACGATACCGCTTGATTTTGGCCCCGCGCCCGCGCCCACCGTGCTGGCTTACAGCGACGAAAATCCCACGTTTTCGGTGGTGCCGCTGCCCCGCTTTGGCTACAGCAAAGGGGTAGTACCCAGTAGCTTGCAAGGCTTTATGTACAGGCAAATCCGCTACCCCAGTGAAGATGTGCGGCTGGGCCGGCAGGGCACGGTGTACGCGTATTTTGAGGTGAATGAAACCGGCCGGGTAGAGCAGCGCCGCATAGTGGGCACCCTCAGCCCCACCTTCGATGCCGAGGTGCTGCGGGTGCTGCGGCGCCTGCCCAGCGCCCTCACGCCGCCGCGCCAGCAGGGCCGGCCGGTGCGCGTGGGCTACGTGCTACCCCTGTACTTCCGGCTGCACTAGCCCGGCGCGCTACACCTACCCTAGCGAGCATGGACCTCCTACCGGGCTAATTGCCAGCGGCTCTACGCCGGAAATACCGCGCCCGCCAGGGCCAGCACTGCCTGGCGGGTGGCCTCAGGCTGCTCGAGGTAGGCCTGGTGGCCGCTGCCTTCCAGAAACAGCGCCGCGCCGGTGGGGGCCAGCGCGGCCTGGGCCACGGAGTCGGCCAGGGGCACGGCTACGTCGTGCTTGCCGGCCACCACCAGCACCGGAAACTCGGCTTCGCGCAGCACGGCCGTGCGGTCGGGGCGGGCGGCCATGGCGCGCAGGGCGCCGGCGATGGTGGCGCCGGGCGTAGCCTTGGCAATGTCTTCGAGCAGGGCCAGGGCCTCGGGCAGGCGGTCGCGGTTGGCCGGCGCGAAGAGCGGGCGCACGAAGCTCTCCATAAATTTATCGAGGCCGTGGCGCTCCACAAAGCCGATGTTTTTTTCGCGGTTCTGGCGCTTCTCGTCGGTGTCGGCCAGGGCCGTGGAGTTGATGAGGGCTAGCCCGGCCACGCGGTCGGGGTAGCGCTCGGCCAGGGCCAGGGCCACGTAGCCGCCCATGCTGTGGCCCACCACCAGCACCGGGCCGCTAGCCCCTTTCTGGTCGAGGTACTTCACCACGAAGCGCGCCTGGGCCTCCATTGAGAAGTCGGGCACGGCGGTGCGGTGGGTGCCGTGGCCCAGCAGGTTGGGCGTGAGCAGGCGGTAGCCGGCCGGGAAGGGCCTGGTGAAGTCGGTCCATACTTCCCGACTCTCGGCAAAGCCGTGGAGGAAGAGGATAGTGGGCGCGATGGGAGCAGGAGACATAATAGGGGAGCAACGGAAGCGGCAAAAGTAACTTTGCCAACCCGCCCCGCCGCGGCTGGGCGCAACCTTCTCCGGCCGTTGGCAGTTGGGGGTTCTAGCAACTGCAAGGTTCTTTTAACGCACTATTTTCTAGTCTCATGCCCTCCTTTTCCCCGCGCTACCTGCTGGCCGTACCCGCCCTGGCGGGCAGCCTGGCGCTGCTGGCCAGCCATCCCACTACCCCCACCGTGGCCCCCGACCCCGACAATGCCGGCCTGAAGCTGCCTGCTGGCTTCGGTGCCCTCAAGGTAGCCGAAACCGGCGGCAAGGCCCGCCACCTGGCCGTGACGCCCCAGGGCATTATCTACGTGAAGCTCAATAGAGTGAAGGATGGCAAAGGCATCCTCAAATTGCAGCCGCAGGCCAATGGCAAGGCCACCGTGGCGGGCGGCTTTGGCGACTACGGCGGCACGGGCATGTACGAAAAAAACGGCTACCTCTACGCCTCCTCCGACCACGCCGTGTACCGCTATAAGCTGGATGCGAAGGGCGATGTAGTAGACCCCGCCAAGCCCGAGCTGCTGGTACGCGGCCTGAAAGTGGGCAGCCAGCACGAGTCCAAATCCATCGTGCTCGACAACGCCGATAACCTCTACGTGAACGTGGGCGCCTACGCCAACGCCTGCCAGGAACAGGACCGCACGCGCGGCTCGAAGGGCATTCCAAACTGCCCGATTCTGGACTCGGCGGGCGGCATCTGGCAGTTTAAGGCTAGCCAAGCCAACCAGACTTATAAAACCGGCACGCGCTACGCCACCGGCCTGCGCAACGTGGTGGGCCTCGATTGGAACCCACAAGACAATCAGCTCTTTGTGATGCAGCACGGCCGCGACCAGCTGCACGACAACTGGCCCGCGCTGTATACCGACCAGCAGTCGGCCCAGCTGCCCGCCGAGTGCATGTACGCCGTGAAGCAGGGCGACAACGCCGGCTGGCCCTACCTCTACTACGACCCCCAGCAGAAGAAGAAAATGCTGGGCCCCGAGTACGGCGGCGATGGCAAAAAAGAAGCCACCGGCAACTACATCGACCCCGCCGCCGCCTACCCCGCCCACATGGCGCCCAACGGCCTGCTGTTTTACACCGGCACCATGTTTCCGGCCAAGTACCGCAACGGCGCCTTCATCGCCTTCCACGGCTCCTGGAACCGGGCGCCCGAGCCGCAGGCTGGCTACTACGTGGTTTTTCAGCCGTTTAAGGATGGCAAGCCCAGCGGCCAGTGGGAAGTTTTTGCGGATAATTTCTCGGGCTCGGCCGCCAAAACGGCCAGTGGCCGCGCCGACCACCGCCCCTGCGGTCTCGCCCAGGGTCCCGACGGCTCGCTCTACGTGAGCGACGACTCGAAAGGCACCATCTACCGCATCGTGTATAACGCTAAGAAATAATGACGAGTAAGCACTTAGTACTGGCGTTGGGGCTAGCCAGCGGCGTATTCTCGCTGCAAGCCCAGCAGCGCCTGGCCCCCAAAGCCAAAGCTAAACCCACTGACAAAGCCGACCCGGCCTTACAGGCCGCCATGACCCGCGGCGCGGTGGTGTACAAAAACGTGTGCATCACCTGCCACCAGGCTGATGGCGGCGGCGTGCCCAACATGAATCCGCCGCTCATCAAAACCACCTACGTGCTCGGCGACAAAGCCCGGCTAGCCCACATTGTGCTGGCCGGCCTGGCCGAGCCCATCGAAATCGACGGCGATGAGTACAAGCAGCACATGCCCGCCCAGGCCTACCTCACCGACCAGCAGGTGGCCGATGTGCTCACCTACGTGCGCAACAGCTTCGGCAACAAGGCCAGCGCCGTGCAGGTAGCCGAGGTGAAGGCCGTGCGCGCCACGCTGCCTAAGTAGTCATTCAATCGCCGATAGCGCGGGGCTCTGCCCCGTGCTGTCTATTCGCCGGCCTCTGGCCGGCAGTCGTTGCAGTCGTTAAATAGGCCGTCCTCCCCGTGCGGGCCAGAGGCCCGCGAATAGTAGACACGGGGCAGAGCCCCGCGCCAGCCAGAGCCATCCTGGCTAACGCAGATACCTTAATAGGACGCATTAACTCCAGCAACGGGGTTGATGCGTTTTGCTTTGTGGGGTAGCGTGAAACCGTCGTGCCTGCACTACAAATCACCTCGTCAGCTGTTATAGTCAGGATACTTTCATAAGCCGCTGCCTTATGCGCCCTGCCCTGCTGCCGCCCCGCCACCGCCTCACCGCCGCCTGGTTTCACAGCGGCTGGCTTTATGGCAACCTGGGTATCGGGCTGGTGTGGGGCTTGCCGAATCTCACCTGGCAGCGCAGCCTGGCCTCGCTGGGGCTGGCGGTGCTTACCGTGGGGCTGGGCCACGCGGTGGGGCTGCATCGGGGCATCATTCACCGGGCGTTCCAAACGTCGCGCTTCTGGCGAGCGGTGCTGGCTTACCTGAGCGTGCAGGCGGGCGTGGGCGGCCCCGTTTCGTGGCTGAAATCGCACTACTACCGCGACTACTGGCAGAACCAGCCCGCTAGCCCCGCCTACTTCCGCTACGACCACCCCATCTGGCAAGACTACCACTGGAACCACCACCTGGCCCTGCACTCGGCCGATGATGCTGTGTACGCCATTCCGCCCGCCGACCTGCACGACCCGTGGCTGGTGTGGCTCGAAAAAACCTGGGTGCTGCACGTGCTGGGGCTAGCCGGACTGGTGTGGCTAGCCTTCGGTTTCGAGGCGATGGCCGCCGTGGTGTGCCTGCGCGTGGCCGTGAGTATGCTCGGCCACTGGTTCGTCACCTACGTGTCGCACACCTCGGGCTACGCCCGCTACCACGTGGCCGGCGCCGCCGAAAGCGGCTACAACAACCTGCTGCTCGGCGTCCTCAGCTTCGGCGAGGGCTTCCACAATACCCACCACGCCCACCCGCGCTCGGCCCGCATGGGCACCGCCTGGTACGAGCTGGACCTGGGCTGGCTCCTCGTGCGCGGCATGGAGGCGCTGGGCCTCATCTGGGCCGTGGAAGCCGCCGGCCGCACCGCCACCCAGAAGCCCCAGGCGCTGGTACAGCCCACCCGCCGCTGGCCCTGGGCTAGCTAGCTTTGGGCTTTATTTTAGAAGCTATGAACGAGCAACTGGTTGTCAAGAATTTCGGCCCGATTAAAGACGCCACGGTGGACTTTAAGCGGGTCACGGTTTTTATTGGGCCGACGGGCGGGGGGAAGAGTACGCTGGCGAAGCTGGCTGCTATTCTGCGAGATGTAAAATTTCATTCGACAACAAATTTCAGTCATAATTTTTTTAATGATTATGGCATACTATCATATTTTAATGATGAGCATCATTTATCTTGGGGCATAAACGAGAACAAAATACTAATTGATAATAAGACTGTTTTTTTAAGCGATGAGCTTGCTTCTGCTTCAAGCAGAATTGTTGAAGATGAAAAAGAAGGCCTTATTGATGCTTTTCGTCAAGACACTTCTAAAAAGCTAAAGGAGAAAATAATAACCTTTGAAAACGTACAGGACAAAGATTTTTACAAAGAATTATTTGACAGCTTTTTTCAGCAGGTAATCCTAAATACCACATTCAGCAAAACAATTGCTAGCTCGCGGCCAGAGTATGTACCTTCTGAGCGAATATTTATTGCCGCAATAAATACCGCTTGGCCTGGTTTGAT
>Ga0265797_10010865_pt1 | contig 11509 bp, 18 predicted proteins | sample P2T30metagenome_FD_192433 | JGI IMG/M metagenome (GOLD analysis project Ga0265797, IMG submission 192433) | Plant litter microbial communities from East Loma Ridge, Irvine, California - P2 T30 | ecosystem: Environmental > Terrestrial > Plant litter > Unclassified | place: USA: California... | reverse complement strand
CATGGCTCGCTTGCAGTCCTCCCGAACGACACCCCGGATATACCCCTGAGGCAAGTTTGCCCGCTGCTCGGCCTGATTGACGTTCAGGTTGAGCTCCAAGAGCCGATCCAAGACCGTCTTCGCAAAATCCATGAAATACACCCAACATTGAAGTTGGGATATTGCCCAAAAACGGCTGCGGCACAATCCCCCGGTAACGTGTCACATGGTTAATCTTACTTGACTTGGGCAAAAGCCTAACTTACTTATTAGGCAATAGCCCAATATAAGGCGGTCGAGTATGGACGCTACCCAAATCATAAAATTAGCAGAGACATACTCTGCTCATACCACCCTCAAGCTTTCGACTATTGGTGCATATGCCGTAAACGATGGGAAGTTTTTTCCCCGCCTTTCAGAAGGCAGGGAATGCACGCTTCGCACGGCCAAACGTGTTTTGACGTGGTTTTCCTCCAACTGGCCTGATGACCTTGAATGGCCGCGCGATGTTCAGCGCCCCCTCAAACGGAGGGAAGACGCATGAACGCCCTGCAAACACTCTGGCACAACGTGGTCGAACTGCACGACGCCATCGACGATTGCTGGGTCGGTGATCTGATTGCAGTCATCTCGATCTTCGGCGCGATCGTGTACTTCCTGATCGCCACGGGGGTGCTGTGATGGCCCCGAAGATCAGGGTTCGCCCCAACGTCGGCAAAACCTTTCTGCTGCGTCAGCGCACAGGTGGCTGGTTCATCATCCACGAGAACGGCACGACACACAGTGGCCCGTTCACCCTGCACAATGCGGCGGAAAACGAACGCCGGAAACTTCAGCTCGCCGCCAATCAACGAGCAAAGATCGGACCGCGCCCCTGCATCACCTGCGGCAACACCTTTCAATCGGAAGGTTCGCACAACCGCATGTGCAGCCTTTGCCGCCATCAGAGCGAAGCATTTTCCGGCGTGGCCTCGGTCACCCAGCGGGGCGCACGTCGCGCCGTCAAGAATTGAAGATCGGTTTTTCCCATGCCTGAACCCATCCTGATGAAGCAAGACAAGGTGCTGGTGGCCGAGGTCGTCGAGCGCGACCGTTTGCGACCTGTGTCCGAAGCGGGTGTCCTGAGTCTAATCGCGTCGATCGAGGAACTGGGCGTCATGAAAGACGCCATCCACGTCCGGAAGCTGAAGAACGGCTCGCTTATCCTCATTGCCGGATCCCACCGTCTGGAAGCGGCGCGTCGCATGGGCTGGGAAGATATTCCGGCCAAGGTCTGGACGGATGTGACCGACGACTGGGCACAACTGATGGAGATCGACGACAACCTCGCCGGGTCCGACATGAACGCGCTCGATACGGCCGTTTTTCTTGCTACCCGGAAGGAAGTCTACGAGCGGGTTCACCCCGAAACAAAGCGCGGAATGGCGGGAGCATCAGCCCGTTGGGATGCAAACGAACTGAGTTCGTTTGCATCGGTGACAGCTGATAAATTCGGAATGACGATGCGTCAGGTCCAGAAGATTGTTGCTGCTGGCGGCAAGCTGGACCCCAGCGAGATTGCCCGCCTACGCGTTGCTCCCAAGCCTGTCACCCTTGCCGATCTTCAGGCGATCTCCAAGGTTCAGGGCGTTGGCGAACGCTACCATGTCGTCGATGCCCTGGCGAAGGGGGAGGCGAAGAACGCTGCCGCCGCCCGCGCCGCGTATGGTGCCGCACAGCGCGGGGAGCAGCCGGTCGTTAAAGACCCCGTTGAAGAGGCCTTCAATGCCCTGCTGAAGATGTGGGATCGCGCGCCCAAACGGGCCAAGGACCGGTTCGTCGACAGCCGCCGCGAAGACCTGATCGCGGCTTTGAGCGAGGGTGTGACGAAGGTGGCCGCCGAATGAGCCGCACAGCCCCGGAACGCGAATGGTGGACTGCCGAGGAGCTTGCATCCAGCAGTCTTCCTGACATGCCCACGACCAAGCGTCGGGTGAATGCCATGGCTGACCGGGACGGTTGGCGCGGCCACCCGACGTTCGCGCGGCCCCGCATAGGGCGTGGCGGCGGCTGGGAATATCATTGGAAGCTGCTGCCCGCGCGGGCACAAGCCGACCTGCTGAGACGCAGCGGCGTGGTCGATGGGGCAGGGGAGCCTTCCGAACGCATGACGCGGGACGAGGCGTGGCTTTGGTTCGATGGCCTGCCGGAAGCGGTGAAGGTCAAGGCCCGGCAACGCCTGAAGATCATCGGGCAGGTCGAGGAGCTGGAGTTCGCCCTTGGCAAGTTCACGGCCGTCAACCAGATCGCCCGATCCAGTGACACGTCGGCCCGCACCATCTGGAACTGGTTCGCGATGGTCGAAGGCATCGACACGGCTGATCGACTCGCCTACCTCGCCCCCCGCCATCGCAATGTCGCCAGAACGGAAGGCAAGACAGAGGCAGCACCGGAGTTCTTCGAGTGGCTGAAAGCCGATTTCCTGCGTCTGGAAGCCCCGAGCTTTGCCGCCGCCTACGATACGGCCGTCAAGCTGTGCAAAGCCAAGGGCCTGACGATCATGCAGTCACGCACGGCACGGCGCTGGATGGACCGGACCGTCCCGCACGTCACGCAGGTTTTCGCCCGCGAGGGTCTGCGGGGTCTGGAGCGGTGCTTCCCGCCCCAGAAGCGGGACAGGACGGGCATGGTCGCGCTGGAAGGCGTCAACGCCGACTGCCACAAGATCGACGTCTTCGTGCAGTGGCCCGGCCTGGACAAGCCGATGCGCCCGCAGGTGGTGGCATTCCAGGATCTCTATTCCGGTAAGATCCTTGCCTGGCGCGTGGACCGCGACCCGAACAAGGTCGCCGTCATGTCGGCCTTCGGGGAGCTGGTCGAAACGTGGGGCATCCCGAAGCATTGCCTGTTCGATAACGGTCGCGAGTTTGCCAACAAATGGCTGACCGGCGGCACCGCGACCCGCTTTCGCTTCAAGATCCGTGAAGATGACCCGTTGGGCGTTCTGCCGCAGATGGGGATCACCATCCATTGGGCGACACCAGGTCACGGGCAGGCGAAGCCGATCGAGCGGGGGTTCCGCGACTTTGCACAGCGCATCGCCAAGGATGCGCGGTTTGAGGGGGCCTATGTCGGCAACCGGCCGGACGCCAAGCCCGAGAACTACATGTCGCGGGCTGTCCCGCTGGAAGAATTCATGCCGATCCTCGAGCAGGGGATCGCCGACCACAATGCCCGCCAGGGACGCCTGTCGCCCACCACCATGGGTCGCAGCTTCGACGAGACATTTGCTGACAGCTACGCCACTGCACCCATTCGCAAGGCAACGCCCGAACAGCGCCGCCTGTGGCTGATGGCGCAGGAGACGCGCCAGCTGCATCGCGGCCACGGGATGCTGACCCTGCACGAGGGGGAATATTGGTCGGACTGGATGAGCCAGCATGCGGGCCGGAAGGTCATTGCCCGCTTTGATCCCGAAGATCTGCATGCCGGTCTCTACATCTATTCGCTGGATGGCGAGTTCATGGGATTTGCGGAATGCCGGGTGAAGGCTCCGTTCTTCGACCTCGCCTCGGCCGAGGCGCTGTCCAAGGACAAGGCACGACGCCGGAAAGAGCAGCGCCAGCTGCTCAAGAGCATCCAGAGCACGTCCGTCGGCCAATTGGCATCGGATCTCAACAGCCTTCCGCGCACTGAGGCAGCGCCTTTGGACGCGAAGATCGTCCAGTTGGCACAGCTGACGCGCGGGCCGCTGATCGATCGTCCGATGCCTGCACCCGAGACCAGCGGGGAAGACGACGAGAAGCATTCGGCCTTCGTTCTGGAGTTCCAGCGGTCGGCAACGACAACCGCGAAGTCGGAACCGAAGGAAGGCCCCAAGGAACGCTTCCTGCGCGCACTTTCGATCGAGCAGCGCGCGGAGGCCGGGGAGCCGGTCGGCACGTCCGAGGCCGAGTGGCTCATGAACTACCAGCAGCAACCCGAATACACCCGCCAGCGCATGCTGTGGGAAGATTTCGGCGACGCGGCTTTGGGATGAAAAAAGACCGCCAGGACACGAGCCCGGCGGCATTGAGTGAGGAAGATGCAGAATGACTGACCAACCGATTCTTTACAATAGCGTCGCACCACTTCGGAATGTCGGAGCATTTGTCGAGCTGGTCGATCGTGTCCAGAAACGCGGTATCGGCCTTCCGGGCATGGCGACGTTCTATGGACCCTCCGGCTATGGCAAGAGCACAGCCGCGATCTATGCGGCCAACAAGTTCAACGCCTACAGCGTTCAGGTGAAGAGCGCCTGGACGGCAAAGAAGCTCTGCTCCTCGATCCTGCAGGATCTGGCGCTGCCACCTGCGCGAACTGTTGCGGACATGATCGACCAGATCAGCGAGGAGATCGCCCGGTCCGGACGACCGCTGCTGATCGACGAGGCCGATCACCTTGTCGCGCGCGGAATGATCGAGATCGTCCGCGACATCTACGAAAGCTCCGGATCCGCCATCATCCTGATCGGAGAGGAGCTGCTGCCGCAGAAGCTGCAAAAATGGGAGCGTGTTCACGGCCGCATGCTGGACTGGGTCGGCGCACAGCCCGGCGACGTGGCTGACGTCACCCATCTGGCCCGCATCTACTGCGCCGATGTCGAGCTGGACGCGGATCTGAAGGAACACCTCCTGAAGGTCTCGAACGCCTCCATCCGCCGCGTTTGCATCAATCTGGATCGCGTCCGCGAGTTCGCCCGCACGAACGGGGCAGGCCGCGTCACGAAAAAGGAATGGGGCCAGAAGGACTTCTTCACCGGCCATGCGCCCGCACCCCGGAGGATTTCGGCATGACACAGAAACCTGTCCACGTGATCGCGGCTTCGGGAAAGGCTCACGGCCATCAGGCGATCTGGAATGCCATCCGCGCCTTCAACGGAGGGACCTGGACGATCCGCGCACTCTACGACGCGGAAATTGCGGAACGGTGGACCATAGAAAGCTATGTCGATCGGCTGCTAAAGGGCGCTCTGATCGAGATCGCCGTGCCCGCAGAAGTGCTGCGCGACAATCAGTACCGTCTGCTGAAGGACACGGGCCATCATGCGCCCAAGCTGCGTGCCGATGGCCTGCCCAGCAAGCAGGGATCCGGCACGCAAAACATGTGGCGGTCGATGCGGATGTTGAAGGAGTTCGACAGCCGGGAGATCATGATCCACTCCACCACGGAAGACGTGACCGTCAGCGAGAACACCGCCAAGGCTTACTGCCGCGCGCTGATGACCGCCGGGTACCTGCGCGTGACGCAGAAAGCACGGCCCGGCGTCCGGACGGCGCGGTACCGTCTTGTCCGCGACGACGGCCCGCTTCCGCCCAAGATCCAGCGCGTCCGGCAGGTGTTCGATCCGAACAGCCGCAAAAGCTATCCAATGGAGACCTCCAAATGACCAGTGGCCCGCTTGCAGTGGCCGAGGAGGCCTGGGGAGAAAGTCTGCCCGATTGGGTCAGGGCGATGGCGGCCGAATGTGACGCAACATCGCAAAACAAGGTGGCGACGCGGATGAACCGTTCAGCCTCGCTCGTGAGTTCGGTGATCCGGAACAAGTATCCGGGCGACATGGAGGCCGTCGAGGAGGTGTTTCGCGGGGCCTTCATGAAAAAGACCCTGGACTGCCCGGCCTTGGGAACACTGCCTGCAAATGAGTGCCGCGACTGGCGGGTCAAAGCTCGCACATTCGTCAACGTCAATTCGCAAAGGGTCATGATGTTCAGGGCCTGCAACAGGTGCCCGCGCAACGGAAAGGGGGATGTCGAATGACCGTGCCCGACCAGATCCAGCCGCAGGCCATCATTGCGATCGTGGCGTCGTTTCACTGTATCCACCGCGATGCGCTGACGGGTGCGAACGGTCAGAACGTCCCGGCATGGCCATTCAACGAATGCGTCTGGATGCTACGCCAGATCGCCCAGCTGGATTACGGCCAGATCGCGGCACTGCTTGGCAACCGGCAAGAGCGCACGATCGCGGTCAGCCTGTCGAAGGTGCGGGGACGGAGCGACGACGACCCTGCGTACCTGCGGCACCTGCAGGAACTGCGCGCCGCCATCTTCCTGCCGCAGGTCCAGCGCCACCACGACCCTGTGGCCCTTCTCGATACGGTCCGGGCCGTGCTTGCTGCGGATCACCTCACAGACAAGGAGGCACGGGTTTCGGCTCTCGCCGCGCTGGCCGACCGGATCCCGATGATCCCGCCGGTCGCCAATCTTACTTTCATCAAGGACGTCTGAAATGACCCATCAAACCCAGTTCAATCCTGCACCGATCCCCGATGGTCTCGTCACTGTCGGTGACCGGACGTACATGCACGACGCCAAAGGAGCGCTCGTTCCCGTCTCGCTGATCAAGCCCGCACATCTTCTGGAGGACGATACGGTCCGCAAGATCATGGGCTTCGGAAAGGCCCTGTCCGAACAGGTGGCGGGCTTCAAGGCCCATACGTTCGAGGATCTCGGGGACTTCGACGCGCTTCTTGCGCAGGAATACAACCTGACGAAGGGAGGCCCGAAGGGCAACCGGACCTATTCGACCTTCGACGGCCTCATGAAGGTGGAAATCCGCATTCAGGATCAACTGGACTTCGGGCCGGAGCTGCAGACGGCGAAGGTTCTGGTCGACGAATGCCTGAACGAATGGTCGGCCGACAGCCGTCCGGAGATCCAGGCGCTCGTCACACGGGCCTTCAACACCGACAAGGCCGGGCAGATCAACCGTTCGGAGATATTCATGATGCTGCGCCTCGAGATCGAGGATCGCCGCTGGACGGAGGCCATGCGCGCCGTGCGCGAAGCCATCCGGATCGTGGGATCCAAGACCCACATCCGCCTCTACTTCCGCGAGGCCTTCGATGCCCCGTGGCAGTCGATCACCATCGATCTGGCAAAGGCCTGATCGCATGACCCAGACCCAGTACATCATGATGCTGATCGGCTACGGCGTTGTCGGGTTCTGGGTGCTGTCCATCGCCTGGGTGGCGGCACTCGTCATCACGGACTGGCTCTTTCCGCAAGGAAGCGACGATGGCCGCGCGTGACCTTCAGCGACTGATCCATGTCGGGTGCCGGGAGCTTGGCCTCGACCAGGACACACGCCACGACCTTCAGCTGGTCGCCACCGGCAAGGCGTCCATGGCCGACATGACAGAGGCCGAACTGGAGGCGGTTGTCGCTGCTCTGAAGACGCGCGGCTTCAAGCCGGGTTTCAAGGGCGATGCAAAAGGCCGGCGCGCACCTGCATCGCGGTCCGACTTGCGCTTCGTTCATGTCCTTTGGAAGAAGCTGGGCGATGCGGGCAAGTTGAAGAAGCCGGGCCGTGCAGGGCTGAATGCCTTCGTGCGCCTGCGCTTCGAGGGCAAGTGGCAGGCGGTGCCGATCGACATCGATGCCCTGCGCGACCCCGGTCAGATCAACGACGTCATCCGCGCCCTGAAAGACTGGTGCACACGCGAGGGGATTGCCCTGAAATGACCGATCGTCGCCCCCACATCACCGACCACGCCATCATCCGCTTTCTGGAGCGGGTGCATGGCATCGACGTTCAGGCGGCCCGTGTCGAGATCGAGGCGCGCGTCGGACAGGCCGTGCGGGTCGGAGCCTGTGCGGTGATCAGCGGCGGGTTTCGATATGTGATCGACGACGTCCGCGTGACCTCTGTTGTGCCGGTCCGAAGCGGGCCTTCGCATCCGCCACGCCCCATCAGGGAGAATTCCGAATGAGCGATTCCTTCTGGATCGACGAACTGGAACGCGACCTCGGGCAAGCTGCCCGCCTGACGCTGCTTGCCAATGTTGGCGGGCAGCGTCGAAACATTCCGACGAAGAGGTTCGCCGCCTCGTCCAAGCTGGCGCAGGAGGTGGGTCTGGACATCGTTCTGTGGCTAGCGGAGCGGTTTGCACAGACGGCCGTGGACATTCCCTCGGCGAATGGCAGCGAGGCTCGCGATAGAGCGTCGCGCCTCCGGGCTGCCATTCTGGAAGCTGGGCTGACCGACCCGACCAGGTCGGCCAACGAGATTGCGGTGGAGTTTCAGGTGACAGCGGCGTGGGTGCACAAGCTGCGCAGCCAGATGCGAGACGAGGCGGGGATGGGAGGCAATCAGATGACGCTCCCATTCTTTGACTGAAACGGCTCATTCGCTATGATGTAGAGTGGACGTTAGAGCGATTGGAACATCGATGCTCCTTGAAAACTACGATGCTATGGTTGATGCGCTAGTCGCCGATGCAACTCATGCAGCGTGGGATACCGGCTACATGAAAGCGCTCATCGACAACGAGTTTGTGCCGCAAAAAATGAATGAAGCTATTTCCGGGCATGCCCTGCACGTGGCTAATATCGCTGTTAAACGAAATTTGGCGCTCTATTGTTCAAGGGCATGGGATGCAGACAAAGATGCCATTTCCTTGCCACGACTGACTGCAAAGCTTCCAACACCTGCTGATTTGATCAATCTACATGGAGGCATGACGCATCTAACGCTGGAAAGTGACGAGCATGAAATAGGGCTCCGTGTTTCTCGCCTACATGCTAATATTTTTGAACGAGAAGATGACAACTGGTATCGCTCGCTTCAGCTATTTCGAACTGAATGGTTGGCCCACCGCTTGCTCAAAAGTAGTCGAAGAGCAAAATTTGAGGCAGAACGTCCAGTTGAGGACATAAAGCTTAAGGAACTTGTTGAGCGCGCTGAACAAACTTTAGAGTTGGTTGGCGAACTTGCTTATTTGTGGTCGGGACGACACAACGGCTTCAGCGACAACATAAAGACAGCCGAAATGCGTTGCCGCAGGTTTTGGAGTAGTATTCCCCGTCTGAGGGATATCGAATAACCCCCTGAACTGCACCCCCCGGCCCTAAGCGCATTCCCTATGGCATCCCCGACCTAGTCGGGGGCCATCACGAACGCCCCATCTTACAAGGGGCCTTCATGCGGATCGCGAACCACATCCTGACCGGCGTTGCCTTAACCCAAGCGCAATGGACCGGCGGGGCCATCACCCCCACCATCGTCATCCTGCACGACACGGCCGGTCGCCTGGAGAAAGGTAACTCGGCCGCGTATCTGGCTAAGAACGATGCCAAGGTCAGCGTTCACTTCGTCGTGGAGCGAGACGGCACGATCGTCCAGCAGGTTCCGACCAACAAGCGCGCGAACCACGCGGGCAAGTCCACCTTCAACGGCCGCGCGGATTGCAACGACTTCGCCATCGGCATCGAGATCGTCAATCCGGGCAAGATGACCCGCGCGAACGATACGCAGGCCGTCGCGTGGTGGGGCCAGCAGTTCGCCACCGCTCTGTTCGGGATCGAGGAGCGCGAGACGCCTGAGCACGGGCGTGGCCTGTGGATGGCTTATTCGCCAGAACAACTGGCGGCCGTCATCGAGCTGCTGAAGGCACTGTTCGAGGGCATCCCAACGCTGCAGGATATCACCACCCATTGGTACGTCTCCCCCGGCCGCAAGGTGGATGTGAACCCGCTGTTCCCGCTCGATCAGGTTCGCGCCTTGATCCTCGGGCAGGACGATCCTGCCGACGTCGCGGCCGAGGCGGCATCGCAGCCTGTCCTTCCCACGCCGGGTAACCCTGAATTCGTTGCGATCGAAACGCCCGGTGACACCCTGAACCTGCGGCGCTGGCCCAGCTTCAACCCGAACATTCTCGCATCCCTTCCCGACAACACCGTCGTGCCTGTCCTGCGCAAGGGCATGTTCGATGGCCGTCTATGGCTGCACACGACCTATGGCGGACACCAGGGTTGGGTTCTGGCCGTCCACACCGCCCCCATTCTCATTGAAGGAGCCGCATGATGTCCGGCCTTGCCCGCAACCTTGATCTTCCCATCCTGCCCATGTGGAAGGCGCGCTCGTTCTGGGCGCAACTGCTTCTGGTGGTCACCGTTCTGCTGAATGCGTCCGGTGTCGATATCTACCAGCACCTCGGGGCTATGGGACTCGGATCCACGCAGGAAGAAGTGCTGGCCACAGGAGACAAGTTCGTCAGCGCTTGGCAGCAGATCGCCCCCTTGGTGTTCGGCTTCTGGGCATGGATCGAACGTCGTGCGCCGAACTATCGCCTGAGCCTGCCAAAGGCCTCGTCGGCCACCGGGGTAGGGCTGCTGGCCTTGTGCTTCCTGTTCGCGATGCCAGCCGATCGGGCGGTCGCCGGTCAGCCGGTCTGTATGCCACGTCCCGCATATCTTGCGATGCTGGAGGAACGATATGGCGAGTTGCCCGTCTGGTCAGGAATCAGCGGCAGCTACCACGTCGTGCTGGCACAGGCGCCGAGTGGCAGCTGGACGCTGCTGATGATCCGCGAGGACGACAAGGCCTGCAATCTGACGGGCGGCGATCAGTCCGATTTCCTAGTGCGTAGAACGGAGAGCTGACCATGGAGCAGGGAACCGCAGAGACGGTGACGACAGTGCTGGCGGCGGTTCCTACGGTTTCGGGCGTCACGTTCACCTATGACTTGACCATCACGGCGGGCGTCATTGTTGCCATCCTGTCCGGCCTGATCGCCTGGATAAGAAGTCGGGGCAAAGCGATCGATGACAAGATCGCCGCGCACGACGAACGGATGGGTCGCCACGAGACCCGCATCGCAGCAACCGAGCAGACCCTCAATCACATGCCTGCCAAAGGCGATCTGCACGCGCTTCAGATCAGCCTTGCCGACATACGAGGTGAACTTGGTCGCCTTAGCGAGGCGCAAAAGGCTGCCACATCCCATGCCATCCGAACCGACTCGGTGCTCGAGCGGGTCGAGGGTTATCTTCTTCAGGAAAGACGCCAATGAGCTACGAAAAGGAAATCCGCAAACACCGCCGGATTGCCATCCTGCGCTTCCTGAAGGACTCGCCGGGCTATACGTCCAACGCCTCCGTGCTGGCCGATATCACCCTCAGCCTGGGGGTGCCGTCCACCTACGACCAGATCGTCACCGAGGCGGCATGGCTGCAGGAACAGGGGTTCGCACGGTACGATTCGCAGGCGGACTATCCGGTCATCACCGCCACCGCGCGCGGGGTCGAGATCGCGAGTGGCATTGCCACGCATCCCGAGATCCAGCGTCCCCGGCCGAGGGCCTGACATGCCGCCCCCACGCAAGATCGATCTCCTCCCACCGGAGATCCGGGAACGCCTCCAGCAGTCGCTTCGCGATCGCGGCTTTGCCGGGTATGTCGATGTCACAGAAGACCTGAACTTCTGGCTCGAGGAAGCCGGGCTTCAGGTCCGCATCCAGAAGTCGGCCGTGCATGCCTTCGGTCAGGAATACGAGGCCTTCGTCAAGGCGCAGGAACAGGCATCCGCCTGGGCTGCGGACTGGATGCAGGACGAGGGGCTGGCCGACGAGGCCAAGCGCCACAACGTGCTGTTCCAGATGATCACCACGCTGGCCTTCAAGGTCATGCAGAACCAGATGATCCGGGAAGGCGATGCCATCGACCCGAAGGAACTGCACTTCCTGGGCAAGATGCTGAAGGACGTCATGTCGTCCTCGGGCATTCGTGAG
>Ga0265797_10010864_pt1 | contig 11509 bp, 10 predicted proteins | sample P2T30metagenome_FD_192433 | JGI IMG/M metagenome (GOLD analysis project Ga0265797, IMG submission 192433) | Plant litter microbial communities from East Loma Ridge, Irvine, California - P2 T30 | ecosystem: Environmental > Terrestrial > Plant litter > Unclassified | place: USA: California... | reverse complement strand
CTGGCATTGGTGGAAAGCTGCCGTTCGTTAAAAGCGACGTTCGTGCGTCAAGATATGGAGGCTAGCAGTCGGGTGACGGGCCATCGAGGTCAAATCTCCGCTTCCATTTCGCTCCACTTTGTTCCCACACCTGTAGGATAGCGACCCACCCCGCCGTCATCGAGTTTCCGATGCAATTGAAGCCGTCTTCCCCAAGATGGAATGGCGGGTCGTCGTGCGCTTCTTTGATGGTAGCGCCTGTCGTTAAGTTGATGGGATAGCCCAGCACTGACTCTACGACATTACTTTGCAAGACTGCGATTGTTCCGAAGGCGACATCGAATTCACGCTGACAACCTTCGCAGCGCATGCGCACCAACAAGTTTGTTAGGGCGAAGGTTGCCTCGTGCGGATGGTAATCACAGTATCGGGGAATGCCTCGCAGCCACCATTTGGGCGGCTCGGGAATACGATCTGTGATGTCCATCAAAGGATAGTGCATGCCGATTCCCCACTTTCTTCGATATGCTACAGCGGATACCTCGCGAGCAAAAGAGCGCGTGAGCGTCCGCTATTGGGCGGGAGCGGACATAGCCTAGTCGCGGAAGTGCTGATTTTCGTGACACGCCACTGCTGCTGGGTATCGGAGAGATACGTATCGAAATCACCTGTTTGTCGGCACCGGTGTGCGCTGATCAACAAACTTGATGACGGCACGCTCGAAGGTATCGGGCTGGTCCAGCATGACGAAATGAAAGCTGTCGTCGATGCGTTTGAAGCGGACCTGCGGCGTCGAAGCATAGGCGTTCTGGAACGTGGTATCGATGCTGGCCGGTGGAACACCGTACATCTTGTCATAGGCATAGATGACCTCGACCGGCGCTGTGATCCGCTTGAGTTCGGAACGAAGATCGGTGGTCATCAGCTCGTAGGTGGCATCGGCCACGGTCTTGCGGTCCGAACGAACGCCTGCGGCGATCACGGCGGGGCGCGCCACTTCGGTCTTCACTAGGCGAGCGATAGCGGCGCTCTGCATAGCATTGGCCTGATCGGTCGGCGCAGCCATCATTGCATCCCGGAATGCGACAGCCCGAGGCGTCACAGCTGCGACGGTCGCTGTGGGACTGAACAGCAAACTGTAGAAAGGCAGAGCGTCGACGATCAGCAGTCGGCCGATTTCCCTTGGATGACGCGCCCCCAGCATCAACGCGACCTCGCCACCCAGCGAATGGCCGATGATGACCGGTGCCTTTATACGCTCGCGTCGTATGTAGTTGGCAATCGCTTCGGCCGATGGCGCCGCCACGCGGTTCCCCGGATCGGCAACTGCCGGTGTTCCAGCAAATCCCGCGATCTGAACCAGATGCAGCCGGTGCGTCTGCTTCAACTTGTCCGTCAGACCGGACCAGACCTCGCGTGAGGACGCCAGTCCAGGGATCAGGATAACATCCGGCCCCTTGCCCTCGACCACGACCGATATACGCTCCTGGGCGGCAGAGGTGATTGGTCGCGCGACGGATTGCGCGAGCAATACGGATGGCGAAGACAAGGCGATCCCGATCGCCGCGAGCATGGTTCGCGTGCGCATGTTTCTTCTCCCTGGTGTGACGGTTACGGTTGAAAGACGTCTTCGATCTTGAGGCCGAACACAGCCGCGATGGTGAAGGCGAGCGGCAGGCTGGGGTCGTACCGGCCGTTCTCGATCGCATTTACCGTCTGTCGCGAGACCGAAAGCGCCTCGGCGAGATTGCCCTGGCTCCACTCGCGTGTGAGGCGGAGTTCCTTGATGCGGTTGTTCACCGGTAGCGGCGCTGGGCGACGACCATGCCCAAACCCCACAACGTCCCCATGATCGGCCACACGGCGAATGCTCGCAGGTGTGGCAACCCAGCCCCTTCCGCAAAACCCCATCCGAACGTGATGAGGGCGGTGCCGAGGAAGGAGATCGCGATGGCGTCGAACTGGATGCGGCGCTGCATCTCGTCCATCCGCCACAGCCCGCGCAGGATCGCCCACGCCGCAGCGATCATTCCGATCATCGGAACGAGGTTGATAGCCAGCTTCAGGTAACCGACCGGCTGTATCGCGCGCTCGACCGCATTGGCCCCGACCAGAAGGATGGCGTACAGAACGAACGCTCCGCCGAGCTCGAGAACATACTGTTTTGGTCGAAACATGGGGAATGCCTCCTGTAAAACGTCTTTTACAGTTCGGCAGGCTCCTGTCAAACACCCTTTCCATGCAAGCAGCGTTTTCTCGCCTGCAAAGGCTACAATCCGTTACCGTATATCTGTGCCCGTTTTATGTAGCGGCCCCCTTTCGCCATCGAACCGGCGAAGAACGCACAGCCAACTTGGCGCGTCACCAAAACGATCTTGCCGGTTGGGTTCAGTCCCGCGATTTTTGGGCTAACGCGGTTTCCGTCGAGGAAAGGCGTCTGCTCAGCCCCAGCGACGAAGCCTAATTCCCCGTCTCTTCACTACCAAAGGAGGCGGTTCAACCGCCTCCTTTCACCGTGGCCGCAATCTGCCCGAACGGCTGCACGTTAGCGCTTTCTGCCGTCTCAATACGGTCTCCGACGCATTAGATTTGCGCATCAAGATCAGGTCACGTTTTAGCGGCCCGCTGCATGATGCAAAATCTGTGAGTTTTGCATCAGGAGCAGAAGATAGCGTCGGTCGGAGGCTGGGGTTTGTTCAAGTTCAAGCTGAAACCTCGACCGTCACATAATTGGTGCGCAACTGCTGGTACGCAGTCGGGCCGGCAATACTCATCAGCTTGATGAGAGCCCGAATTCGATACCGTCCGGGATTGGGAAACACGTTGGTGGCGCGCACACCTATTTTGATCTCGAAAGGGCTGGTTGGCGTCACTACCGTAAGTTTTCCCTCGTCCAGCGGTGGCGCCGGGGGCGAGATGGCGATTGGCTCGCGCGGAGCGACCTGCTTTCCGTTCTGATCGATAACCTCAAAAGCGATTCCGCGCGTTGCCGTTATGAAGGGTGAAACCCGAAGCTTCCCGTCATTGGAGGATAGGATCACAGTGAGCGCAGCCGAACCATTCATTGAAACCGGATTGTCGTCAGACGCCATCCGCGCCTTGATATTCGATCCGTCGCCTTCCCATTGGGCTTGAACGGGAGGAGCCCAAGCCGCTGTCACCACCTGAACTAGCATCGCGAGAACAAAGCTTATCATGAAAGTTCCTCATCCGGCGCGTTGCTAACTACTTAAACGCAATGGCAATTATCGGGAAGCCTTCGATAAGGCCCAAGACCGATTGTGAATCCCATAGACCAGCAGGTTTAGACGCGCCGCTGATGCAAAACTTTTGATTTTTGCATCACGAATGACCGGAATGGAGAGGAAAGCGGACATTGCTGGGTAAAATTAGAGTAGGCTTGGGAAACCATGCTGACCTGCACTTACTCATTCCGAAAGGGCGATGCTTTGCACCTCGCCGGTCCCTTAGTTGCGCTCCTGCGCCCGCCTGAATGCTGATCGGGTTCGCTCTCACGCTTGTCGCCCAGGTGTCTTCATCTCTTCCAGTGCCGGTAAACGAGTTTCCCGCGACCAAGACGGACCAAGCGCTCACAAATTCAATCTCATGCAAGCCGAACGGCAGCTTTTCAGTCAGTCTGCGATGGCGCTTCCGACAGGGTGTGGTGAATGCCCTGGTCAAGCGCAACGGCGTAGCATTGCCGCAGAAGGAGATCAGCAAGCTTGTCGCGGCTCTAACCAGGGCGACCGACCTGCTCTATGTTCAAATGGGTTGTTCGGGCTCACTCGATGCGCAGATTAACGTCGTATACGTGGGGCGAGAGAGTGGTCATCCTTCGGCGATGATGTTGCCGGTAACCGTCCGCTCAAACACGCTCGAACTGCTCCCAACCGTTCAGGTGCCGTTGCTTCCATAACGGAGCATATGCGCAATGTCGGCTGTTGGGCGAAGGCGGACATAGCCTTGTCGCGGAAGTGCTAAGTTTCGGACGTCGCGTATATCCCGTCTTTTGCGACACCGCTGCGCTTGCACCCCGACACCTTTCCCAAAAGGGAACGAGAAGAGAGAAAACAGCGGCTTTGCCTAACTGTCGGATGGACATTTTGGGAGCGTCAGTTGTCGTTTAAAACGCGTTGAAAGATAACTGAGGAACCGCCGACACCGCTTGCAATGGACCTATCCGCCAAGCATCGCGGTTATCTTCGCTCCCAGCGCATCAAGGGCAAACGGCTTGGTTATCATGTCCATGTTGGTGCCCAGGAAACCGGCGCGGATGGCGGCGTTTTCGGCATAGCCGGTCACAAAGAGCACCGGCAGTTCGGGCCTGTGGGTACGCGCGATCTCAGCTAGCTGCCGACCATTCATACCCGGCAGACCAACGTCCGATACCAGAAGGTCGATTGTGCGGTCAGACGCAAGTACCGGGATCGCCTCGTTGGCGTCTTTGGCAAGGATCGTGCGGTAGGCCAGCTCGCTCAGCACTTCGTGGATGAGGACACGGACAGAGTCATCGTCCTCGACCAGCAAAACCGTCTGACCTTCACCTTCCTGAACCCGCAACGCAGCCAGCGTATCGCTACCTTCCGGCGCTTCGCCGGCCGGCAGGTAGAGCTTGACGGAGGTTCCCTCACCTGGACGGCTATGGATGCGAACCTGCCCACCCGATTGCCGGGCAAAACCATAGACCATCGACAGGCCGAGGCCGGTCCCCTGGCCGATCGGCTTGGTGGTGAAGAACGGATCGAACACCTTGGCAACGAGATCAGGCGACATACCAACGCCGGTGTCGGACACAGCAACCATGACGTATCGCCCGGCCGCAACCTCGGGCTTGGCGGTCGCATAGGCCTCATCGAGCTCGACGAGCGATGTTTCAATCGTGAGCTGTCCGCCATCGGGCATTGCGTCGCGCGCGTTGATGACTAGGTTCAAAATCGCATTCTCAAGCTGGTTGGCATCGGTGACGGCAAAACCGACCTGCTCGTTGGAGACGATGGCAAGAGCGATGTTCTCCCGGATCGTCCGGCGAAGCAGATCCTCCAGCGATTGCGTGAGCGCATTTACATCGACCGGATGGCTATCAAGCGATTGCCGCCGTGAGAAGGCGAGCAGTCGCTGGGTCAGTGCTGCAGCGCGCTGTGCCGACGCCGACGCCGCATCCATGAACCGGTCCAAGTCATCAAGCCGACCAGACGCGATCCGACGCTTGATGATGTCGAGACCGCCGATGACACCGGTCAACATGTTGTTGAAGTCGTGAGCGATCCCGCCGGTGAGCTGTCCTACAGCCTCCATCTTCTGGCTTTGTCGCAGCGCATCCTCGGCACGCGCCCTCGTCGCCATTTCCGCTTCGAGATCGGCCGTGCGTTCGGCGACCTTGTCCTCCAGCGTGCGGTTAAGCCGATCGAGCGCGTCCTCGGTTTCCTTGCGCGCAGTGATGTCGATGATCGTACCGATGAAGCGGATCGCCTGGCCGTCAGCAAAGAAGCTGCCACCGCGCGCGCCAACCCAACGCGTGACGCCATCGGTCATTCCGATTGTGCGGTACTCGATGTCATAGCCGCCATCGCCAGCGGGATCGACAGCTCCGTTCAAGGCCGCCTCGACATTCGCCCGATCGCCGTCGTGAACATGGGCGAGGAACAACGCGTTATCGACGACCGTATCCGCCGGCATGCCGAACAACGCCTTGCAGCGCGCATCCCACCGGATCGTCCCGTCACGCGGATCGTGATCCCAGGTGCCGACATCGGCCGCATCGGTCGCCAGCCGCAGTCGGCTTTCACTCTCGGCAAGTTCGGTCTGCCGATCGCGCATGGCGAACTGCTTCTGACGCGACCGCATGGCGGAGGCGACAGCACTGACCAGGGATGCCTTTCCCAGCGGCCGTTCCAACACGATGCTGTTGTCGGGCCGACCAGTCGGCATTGGTCTCGGACGCGCAGCGTGATTGGTACGCTGGGCAGCGAGCAGGACAGTCGGAATGTCAGACCAGGCCGGCTGCTGTTGGAATGCCTGGCGCAGGCTCTCATTGCCCTGCTTTAACGCCTCTTCGGTGAGGAGGAGAACGCCGATACGCCAGTCGAGATGTTCTGCAACAGCACCCAAATCAGGACATATCGCGACATCATAGCCCTCGGCGTCGAGTAGCGCCTTGATGCTTGGCGCGTCCCGGCCAAATGGTGCGCAGACGAGAACGCGGTGACCTTCCGACGCCGTCTTATGATCCACCGAAGCGATCTTCCATCAAGGGTGTCTGGGCGCCGAGGTATTCCGGCGTGCCGGTGAGTACGCCTTTGAACGCGGACAGCGCTTCACCGACGCGCACGCCCTGCTGGTCGATGCGCAGTTCGCGAATGGTATCCTCATGCATGCCACCACGGTTCTTGATGACCGATATCGCCTTGCGGATGCGACCTTCGGCTTCAAAAAAGCGCAGCAGCAGCACCGTGTCAGCGACGTAGGATATGTTGAGGTTGGTTGCCATCGTACCCACCAACCCATGCTGCGGGTTGATGAGGAAGGTGACGACACCCTTCTGGCTCAAAAACGACAGCATCTCATGCATCTGCAAAATGAGCTGCTGCTCCTGCGGCATTGCGGCCATATACCCGTTGAGACTGTCGATGACGATCATGTTGGCGCCGCGGTTCTCAACCTCACTCACCACTCGCGAGGCGAACTCACCCGGCGACAGCTCGGCTGGATCGATCTGCTCGATAACAAGGCAGCCGTTATCGACATGGTTCTGCAAACCGAGATTGAAAGCGCGTGCCCGCGCCATCAGCGTGCCCACCCGCTCATCGAATTCGTAGATCGTGCACTTCTCACCACGCCGACACGCGGCATCGATATATTGCAGCGAGATCGTCGTCTTCCCGGAACCCGCCGGTCCCGTCACCAGGACGCTGGTGCCGCGCATAGGGCCACCGCCGAGCAGATTGTCGAGCTCGACCACACCGCTCGGCGTCACCTCGCCGCTGAACTCGGCATGATGGGTTGCCGCAATAAGGCGTGGGTAGATGTCGAGGCCACCCTTGCGGATCGTCATATCATGATAACCGGCGATGAAATCGACGCCGCGCAGCTTTTGTACCTGGAGCCTTCGCCGGGCCGCGCCGAAGTCCAGGGTCAGGCGCTCCAACGTGATGACACCGTGAGCAAGACTGTGAAGGTGATTGTCGTGGCCCGTTGCGCTACCGGTCATGTCATCGACGAGTATTACCGTAGCATCACGGCCGGCGAAGAATTGCTTCAGCGCCAGCACTTGGCGGCGATAACGCAGCGGATCCTGTGCCAGCAGCCGCATCTCCGACAGGCTGTCGAACACCACCCGCCGTGGTTGCACGCGCTCGACCTCGGCCTGAATAAGCTGGACGGTCTCGCTCAGCTCCATCTCCCAGGGGTGAAGCACCGACTGCTCGCTCCCGCCGCCCAGAATTTCCGAGGCAGCGCTGAACTCGAACACGTCAAAATCGTCGATGCTCCAGCCGTGCGAGGATGCGACCACGGCCAGCTCTTCGCGGGTTTCCGACAGGGTGATGTACAGCGCCTTTTCGCCCTGCCGCACGCCTTCGCGCAGGAACTGGAGCGCGAGCGTCGTCTTGCCGGACCCCGGTGTGCCTTCAAGCAGGTAAAGACGGTTGGCCGGCAGACCGCCGGTCAGGATCGTATCGAGACCGGTATTACCGGTCGAGATTGTTGGTGCCTGGCTCATATCTTGCCCGTTGTTCGCGCTATGGCCGGTGCTTAGCCGCTTCTCGCGTGCAGAGAAACGGTCCGCAGCGGTGCAAACCTTTCGTAAGCTATTTCGAAATATGAGGGAAAATCCAAAGTTGCGTGGTGGGTATCGATGTTCTGGAAAATGTTACGGGAGCGTAATCGGTCACGAGCCGTACAAAGAACTGGTGCCCTGGACAATCTTGCCGAGCCAGGCTTTAACAGCTTCGTCCACAAGGCAGCCATTGCCTTCGATGCGCCAATCTCGCTTCTGACGCTTCTCCACGACGACACCTTGTGGGTAAAGGCCTCGACAGGCCTTGATATGCAATGCGCGCCTCGTGAAAACGGATTTTGCACGCATGCCGTTGATCGTAAGGAACTGCTTGAAGTCTGTGACGCGCACGCCGATCCGCTGTTTGCCACGCTGCTGATTGTCACCGGTAAGCCACACATCCGCTACTACATCGGAGCACCCCTGACGCTCATAGACGGTACTGACATTGGAGCTTTGTGCGTGCTGGACACACAACCGCGCGGACCTGCTTCCCGGGATCAGAAAGCGTATTTGACCGGTCTGGCGCGACAGGCGACTCAGGCAATCGAACGGAATGCTCATATCAAGGGTAGTCTGGCCGCATGATGGAAGTTGTCACTTGCATCGTGCAGGAGCATGATCTCCGCCTTGTGGCGGTGGCGATCATTGTCGCTCTGATCGGCTCTGCCGCGACCGGACAGCTCTTCGGGCGTATTCTCGTATCGCGCGGGAAAAGCCGTGCCGGATGGATCGCACTGTGTTCGGTGGGTACAGGCACGATGGTCTGGTGCACGCATTTCGTCGCGATGATGGGGTTTCAGGCTGGCGTGCCGGTCAGGCTCGATCCGGTCCTCACTCTCGGTTCGCTCGGTATTGCAATCCTGCTTGCCGCACCGGGATTGGCCTTGGCGGCACGACGCTCGCGTTCGTTCGTGCTCATCGGTGGTGCTATCGTCGGCGTCGCCATTTCTACCATGCACTATGTCGGGATGATGGCTTACCGGATCGACGGTATCGTCGAATGGCGATGGTTCTATGTGGTTGCGTCTGTCCTGTTGTCGTCGGTGCTCTCTGCCGCAGCCTTTCACGTTTTCCGCAGCAACCGCACCGCCCGCCGTGTCATCGGAGGACTGCTGCTCGGGCTTGCGGTCGCGGCGCTGCACTTCACCGGCATGGCGGCGATGAGGATCAGCGTTCTGGTTCTGAGACCGGAACTTGGGCTCTCCGATGCCACAATGACCCAGCTCGCCCTCGGCACGGCCTGTGCCGGGCTGCTGTTCATCGGCTGCGCTGCGGTCAGTGCGCTTATCGATGGCGAAACGCAGAGCGAAGCCTATCGGCGGATGCGGCGCATGGCGCTTCATGATGGCCTGACCGACCTGCCAAACCGTTTGTGCTTCAACGAAGAACTGGCGATCCGGCGGGAGCGAAAGGGTGGAACACCCCACCTTGCGGTCGTCATGCTCGATCTGTCGCGCTTCAAGAACGTCAACGACACCTACGGTCACCAAGCCGGGGATCAGCTCCTGATGGCGCTTGCCGCACGTATGAGCGATGCGCTTCTTCCTGGCGAATGCATTGCAAGGCTTGGCGGCGATGAGTTCGCAGCGCTCGTTTCCTATACGGAGCAGGCCGAGGTCGACAGCTTTCTGGAACGTGTCGGCAAGGTCTTCACCGAACCATTCACCTTTGAGAGATTTTCCGCCTCAGTCGGTGCCAACATCGGTATCGCCTTGGCACCGCAGGATGGCACCGACGCCGACACGCTCCTCGCCCGAGCCGACCTCGCGATGTACCGCGCCAAAGGCGCGCATTCGGCTACCCCATGCTTTTACGACCCTACTATGGATGAAGCCGCGCGGGATCGGCGCGAATTGGCCAACGAGCTTCGCAACGCCGTCGCCAAGGGTGACTTCGAGCTGCACTATCAGGTTCAGGCTTCGGTCACGACTGGGGAGATCAGCGGCTACGAGGTGCTGGTGCGATGGCGGCATCCGTCCCGCGGACTGATTTCTCCTGTAATTTTCATCCCGCTCGCTGAGGAAATCGGCGCGATCATTCCGCTGAGCAACTGGATCATCGCCCAGGCCTGCTTCGAGGCCGCGCTTTGGCCGAACCGGCACGTGATCGCGGTCAACCTGTCGCCATTGCACCTGTCCGATCCTGGGTTGGTCGGAACCGTTCGCCGCGCGCTCGATGATAGCGGCCTGCCAGCGGAACGGCTGGCAATGGAATTAACTGAAAGCGCGATCATCCGCGACCGCCGTTACGCGCTCGATCAGTTGCGTGAACTCAAGGCGATGGGCATTGGCTTGGCCCTGGACGACTTTGGCGTCGGATACTCCTCGCTCGACGTGCTGCGATCATTTTCGTTCGACAGGATCAAGCTCGACAAGTCCTTCGTCGACGAGATTGAACGCGACGAACAAGCCGTCGCGCTTCTGCGCTCGATTGTGGCGTTGGGAACGACGTTGCACATTCCCGTGCTCGCGGAAGGGATTGAGGAGCCCGGACAATTGCGGATTGCGGCACGCGAGGGATGTTCGGCAATCCAGGGCTATTTGATCGGTCGACCATCGCGCGATCTTGTAGACGCCGATCAAGTGCGCTTGGTGGTCAAACATGCAAATTTCCGAGGTTCAGAGGTCAGTCTCGTCGCATAGCCGTCGGTATTTCGAGGATAGCTATCGTGGCTGGCAGCCTTAAGTCATCGCCCGGATAGGGGCGGGACCAAGGCACGGGATCTACCCACAAAGGACCGGCGATCGAGAAGGCCGGGGCCTTTCAAAAGGATGATTTAGCAGCACCGGCTTACTTAGTTGCTGATGCAGCTGCCGCCTATGATTTTGGCATCAACAGGCACGGTGGCGAGCCGGACCCCGCACTCGTCTTCAATTTGGAACTCTAGAGCAACGTGGGCCCCACCGTTCCGTATTGCATCAGCGATAAGATGCCTTGCTGATACTTCGGTCGCCGTACATGCATCCTCCAGCGTGTTAAAGTGCTGCCCTTCAGGATCGGCAATCACGCCGTTTGCTGTCATGATATGAGTAAAGAATATTGCCATCTTCCATCAACCCGCAAAATGGCCGGCAGTTTCTGTAAGCTAGCAGACAAAGCACTTCGCTTAGTCCTTGCAAACTGGTGGCTGAGTCGGCGCTCCCGAAAGGAACCGCGATTGGGACAGCCAAACGGGCATGGGGGCCGAGCTACTGCATCAGCCTGGCCATTTCCCAAAACCTGTGCCCGATTGGCTTTTCCCAAAACAGCTGAACGATGACGGAGAAACGGGAAAGCGGCAAAGTCATAAAAGTATCGAGTTCTGGCGACGTGTGCCGGTGGTCGCATTGGCTCGCGCGACCGATATGTCGTTACGTTCGTTGCAACCGCTCGGGCATACTTCATGGGCCCACGTTGAAGGAGCAACACAATGTCGGACCTCAGCCTACACGACCTGTCAAAAAAGATGGCAAAGTTAGACTTCACGATGATGGCCACTCGCTCACCCAACGGCACCTTGACAGCCCGCCCAATGAGCAACAACGGCGATGTCGAATATCGAGGCGACAGCTACTTTTTCGCCTACCAAAACTCGCGAAAAATTGCCGACCTGCGCGCCGATCCGCACGTCACGCTTAGCTATACCGGTGCAGTCGGTATGCTTGGCGGTCCCCCGCTGTTTGTAACTGTCGAAGGCACCGCTGCGCTGATCGAGGACAAAGCCGCGTTCGCCGATCATTGGACCAAGGATCTCGATCGGTACTTTCCAGAGGG
>Ga0265797_10010863_pt1 | contig 11509 bp, 13 predicted proteins | sample P2T30metagenome_FD_192433 | JGI IMG/M metagenome (GOLD analysis project Ga0265797, IMG submission 192433) | Plant litter microbial communities from East Loma Ridge, Irvine, California - P2 T30 | ecosystem: Environmental > Terrestrial > Plant litter > Unclassified | place: USA: California... | reverse complement strand
CTCGTCCGCGCTTGTCTCCCACGCACCATCATAGATCCCTTCCACCACATGAGCGAGTGTCTCCAAATGTCCATCGTCACGATCATACCACTTCTCAACCCAATCGTTGTCTACGAACTTGGTATCTGGCTCGTCTACACCATCGAAGCCAACCCGCCACTGACCGCTGGTGACGTGCATTTTAAAAAGCTTGAGGACCGTCAAGAGCTGTGTGGAGTGCTTCGGTATGAACGAGTTCCAACCAATTTGATAGAGCTCCGTACTCTCACAAGCCGGCGTCCCGTTCAGCTTGTCGCCGGCTGGGTAGGGATCGTACGGAAGAGCCAGCACACATCCGTCTTCGAAAGGCGAGAGAGATGCAGGCTTGTAGTGGTCCAGATGGACGCCCCAGGGTATCTTTGGATCGAACTGATCGCCATCATCGGAAACCCAGGGTTTGCCGAGTCGCTCTCCCACGAGGACTGGAAGGGGAGAGATCTCAGGTCGAGCAGATCGCTCGGTTGATGGGTCATGAACGGCTCTAGAGAAATTGGTGACGAGTTGTTCCGGAGATGGTATAGCAAGTTCAGGACCTAGATGCCGGAAACTCGGTCTCTCAGCATTCGTGTAGAATTCCCAGGCAAAGCCTCCTTCTCGAACACCAGCCGATCGAAGGAGGTCTTCTCCAAATAGACCTTGGGTACCCGGAGAGCGCATACGGTCTATGCCTGGACGCCTTGCGTCGATGGCTTCAATCAGCTCGCGCCACGCTTGTAGAGTCTCTTCCAGGTCAGTCTTAGAGAACGGTAACCAGCCCCACGAGGCGTTGCTAGCACACCGGCGGAAATCCGTATCCAGATCCGCATCTTCACCGTCGCTTCCAGTCGTCTTCCGTAGTGCTACGACTTTCCCGCGCTCTATCATCTCGATCCAAACACTAAGCACGGTCTCAAGCCGCTGCCAGCAGATGTCCAGCGGATCGTCACGCAGGTCAGACTCCGTGCGCTCGTTATAGACGTAGCGATGACTCTCATAGTCATAACTAGCCGGAAAGCATCAGCGAGCGGGTTCGAGTCGGAACAGAAAAGTCCTTCAAAAGCTCACATGAATCCTTTGGTTTCTTCTGTAATCTCGGTATCCGTCTTGTAAAGCGCAAGCCATGGCTCAGGATACTCGCCGAAATCCTCGTCTAAATCTGCTGCAGAGGCCAGACCGTGAATGCCATAAAAGAAGCATTCGCTGTCTGTTTCGTTCGGACAAGGACCCGGTACCAGGGCACGCTTCAAAAACTCTACCAGAGACTCGGAGTCATCGAGACCTTTTCCGACCGTCGACCGGCATGGCTCGTTTTCTGGACGTTGCCACCATGTTGTGGGCGGAAGATCCGCAAGCTCGCGACCGCTTGCTAGCCACCCATGTCGCACGATTGCATTGTGTAGCCCGCTACAGCGCTCGTAGTCCAGGCCGTGTTCTTCTGAGCTAGTAGGAGGATTTTGTCTGCTCACTTTCAAGTGATGGACTGCGTCGAGGGCTTGTGACGATGCAGACCGAAGAGATGCTGGCGCTGGAGGCATCGCGGGCTTTACGGAAGAATGCACCTGTACGCTTTAAGATACGTTGCCCGTCCGATTTCGAAGATTAAAAACGGACAGGTTACGATGGAAGCCTTGAGTGTTTCGATGTTGAAGAAAAGTGTACAGTACTGATCTCAACGGGCGCTAGAAGCCATGCCGTCCAAGGTCCCCTCGGTCTCCGTCTGTCAAAACATTACATCAGCGAGATGGCGATGGGTTCTTCAAGACGAGATCTCAGCATCTCACCGGGCCAGTATGTCGATGTACGGCAGTATCAGCGATCTCTGTCTTTCGAGTCAAAACCTCAGTATCTCACTGGACAAATCTCAGTAAGTAGTGGTACCATCAGCTTTAGCACTCCTTGAACGTATCAGTGCCAGCGAGGATATCTACATGCAACAAACTCGATCCACTAGCGCTATCCATCGAGGCATAGATTACAATGGACGTACTAGATATCGAGAGATTATACTCTCTCACTGGTTCAACCCACTCTCCGAATGTCTCGAGTCTTAGGTAGCACCTATAGGTAAGTTGATCGTAAGACACTTGTGCGAAGAACTGACATCTCGGTAGCGGTGATAAGGTTTGTTCCCATGGAGGACTCCGACATGAGCAGAGGAGGCATTGCATCATATAGTATTACAATGTATACATAATTGGACTTCTTCAAAAAAAATCAAAAAAATCATGCCTGCTCCTCCTCCTTGGTCGCCTCGGCGGCGACGGCGGCGGTCTCGGCGGTGGTGGCGTGGGGGAGGGCGGCCCCGGCCGAGGAGATGGTGGTGGTGGTGGTGGTGGTGACCACCGTAGTGGTGGTGGCGGCGGCGGCGGCGGCTGCAGCGGTCTTCTCTGGCTCAGCAGAGCCAGCAGCGCCAGCAGGCGCAGGCAGCACCGGAGGCCGGCGCGGCGACGACGAGGGAGCCGGCGACGACGGCAGAGCCGGGAAGACCGGCGGCCAGGCGGGCGTTGCGCTCGGCTTTTCTCTTCTGTAATATACTGTCAGTCTGAGCTCCCGATGGTGCGAAGCATGGATTTTGGCGTCATGGCTGAAGATATGAGCTGGGTAGACGGAGAGATGGAGGGAGATGTGTGTGGCTCGTGTCGTCGACCCGAGGAAAGAGATCGGGCATCGATGGTGAAACGCCAATCGAAAGTGAACGAGATTCCAGACTTACGATCTTCTGTGGGTTGCAATCTCAGTGTCAGCGAAGGTCCGAATGGAGCTAGTATCAACGACAACAGACTTACCGCCGGGCTCTGGCTCCTGTCTCTGGGATGCCCACGCCTATCGTGGGCATCCCCCTCTCTTCTTACCGGCGAACCGGATTTTCGTACATACGGTGTTGAAGGCATTTTCGCAAGCTAGACACCCACGCGTCAGCACATCAGGATCTCGACATCTCGGCGACTCAAATCGGATTCCATGGACAACGCAACTGATGGCAGCGCCAGGTGGAGCGTGGGAGAAAAGGGTGGTGGGTGGGTACAGACGGTTTTGCTCGGGTCGCTGATGAAGAAGAGAAGACTAAAGCTCACCTTTCGCAGTCCTTTAAGAATGGCACTCCCAAGACGTGCTGTTCCCTACGCAACCACTCTAATGTCAAGAGCAGCGCCGTTGAGATGGTGATAACACCGCCCGGTAGGAAGGCATGCGGTAACGAGGTGTGAACATCGATGGCAGGAAGATCCAGCCGCGTTCGAAGGCCTGAGATGCACATAAGCAGAACGATGGATAGGATGTTCAGAATGGAAGTGAAACCCGAGCCAGTGGAGCATTTGTATGTATACAGTCTCTCCTAGGGATTATCAACAAAAGTGCCGCGCTACACTGCAACAAAAAAACAAGAGAGAAAGGGAAGAGGATTGGATGAGAAAAAGAAGTAATAAGCAGGCCTGAGACAAAGCGGACCCAGAGTCGCCAATGCGTCGCGGGTCCGATCGATGGATCTTTCTGATTCCTCCATCATGCAATTGGGAAATTCTCCATTATTCTGTCAGCTGTGAACGTCTGGCGATCAGCGTCAGGCTGCGCAAAGCGTTTTGTCATTCGCGAATGAATTAGAAGGGGAAAGAAGAAGCAAGGTAAGGTAACAAGGGTATATATCGAGTGAAGGTCAGCGGTTTTTGGGTCTGTTTTTCCGTACTGCAGACAACCACCACGGCGAGAAAGTCAGGTGTTCATTCGCATTCGTGTGGGGCGATGTAATAGCCGAAGGCGGGTACGGCGGGCGTGTCCCTGGTTCGTCGTTTGGCGCTGACGGGCATCAGAAGCCATTCTTCGTCGGACAATTCCGTGTGTTCGGTAGTGTGCGAATATGTTGATTGTGTAATTAGTGATGATGCTGATGATGATGATGATTGTCGAGGGTGTTGTCGTCTCTAGCGCAGGCCGATGACGCTCTAAGATCAAGTCAGCGAACGGCACGGCATCAGCACATTTCAATCGCGACCACTTACCATCTCAAGTGTCCAGACTCTGCGGATCCAGACTTTCAGTGTGCCGGGTACACCCTCGACGTCCTCAAGCTCGACGCCCTCCCACCAGCATCGCCTGGCGGGTTTGCGCCAGAAAAGAAGCAGTTTTTGTGCCATGCCGACAGCGTTGTTGTTGGAAGCCGATTCGCCGCGGATATCGGTGCGCAGGCGTGCAAGCGCGATTGAGCAGACGACAGCCTTGTTGGGCTCGGCGGCACGGTGGCCCCAGATGTCTGCACGGTCGAATCCACTAGAAAATGCGTTAGCGATGGGTTGAATGTTGTGCATGTAACAAGGATTACGTACCCAGCAGTCAACATTTCGATGAGATGCTGCTCGGTAGTGCCAGGCTCTTCACTTTTCCTAAGCCCGGAGAAGATGCCATCTTGCTTGAGTAAGGCTTTGCCAGCCGCTCGCTTGACTTCGATCATCTCGTGCTGCTCGATGTCCTTTCGTGGCGGGATACAGTAGAAGTCCAAGTCCTCACGCAGAACAATGATTCCGGCACGATCCTGTAGCATGTCACGGGCGTTGCCTTGCATGGGCTCGATCGGCATGGTGTTGGGTCCGGATGGGTCCTGACCAGCTTGGTCGAGAGACTCGTCCTCGCCGGATTGAGGGATCGTCTGGGCGACGTTGCGGAAGAACTCAAGCATGTACTGGAGGGAGGTTGGGTCATACTGTGAATAATAGATAATGTCAGATAAAAATACGTCAGAGTTGCCCATGATGCTGTGGATCTCCTCGGTCGAGGTGAAAGAGCGATTGACTTGGGTGATTGCGGGTTGGCTTACGTCGACCGGGTAGACGTCTCCGTCGTGATAGCTGTTCATGTGGCCATCGGGCAAAAGACCATTGGGGAATAGCGAGAGAAGGACAAATTCCGGGAGTGTGAGGAGCTCATCGCGAGAGAGAGTGAAGCGGGTGCCACTGCTAATGTTAGCTGTATTCAGATTGAGATGAAGGAATGAACAAACCGAAGCTCGAGTGTGATGTTCTCGTCGGAACCTGTAAAGACGATTAACATGAATGCTACCATGACTGCTCAAGATCGGCACACTAACCTCCAAGCGCGGTGTTGATGGGTGCAGGCCCGCCCTGCTGCACCTGTGTGATAATGCTCCCTGCGGCAGCCATGATGTAGGTAAAGCCGTCTAGTGGACTGGATCCTTCAGTGTAGGGAGGTGGCGGTTCTCCGTCGTCTAAGTCTTTACTGCCTTGGCCGTCCTTGGTATCTCTGGGAAGCGCTGCTTTGGTATCTACAAGAACAGAGTTCGCGGCGGCCTCAAGAGCGGCTGGTGTGGTGGGAGCAGCGGATTCTGATTCCTCAAAGGGTGGCGCGGGACCAGAGGGTGCAGAAGCAAGGGCGGTAAGCGAATGTGATGCCTCGGCCTGGGAGACGAGTGCGCAGTATGGGTCTTGCGACGACGGAGCAGGGAAGTATCTCGAGGGGAAGTTGTGGGCGGAGAAGGGCGGCGGGGACTCGGTCGCGGAGGACGGGTTGTCCTGGCGCGCTGCAGCAAGGACGTTCTCGAGGCCGGAGTGTGAGTCTAGGTCTAGCTTGGGCGCAGGAACTGGTGCGTGGCCGCGGAGGGAGGGAGTGGTGTGTACGGAAGAGGTGTCTGAATCCACCGTGTCGGTTAGAGTGCTGGAGTGGCGGGAGGCTCAGCAGGCTGAGCGCGCGGTGGTCCTGTTCGTTCGCATGTAATCGCGGGAGAGTTTGTCGGTTGTTATTGCGGCATGGACGGAGCGAGTAGAGTTGGCGACGCGTTGCAATGAAGTGAAGTGATGTCGTTGCTTCCAGCAGGTGTCCAGCCTCTGGGGCGGGCACCTAGGTAGTTGCCGGGCGGGAAGGTGGCAGGGCGCTTAAACCGTCTGTGCCCATGCGCAATCTGGACACCCTGAAGAAACAGCTCGTCACCCCGTCTCGTTTGCAATAAACAAGTCATGCCACATATTCCTGCAGACTCGAAGAAAGATGTTTCCCTTTTACGAGCGACAACGTAACAGCAAAGTATTCTCGTTCATTCATTACATGTACCCTACGTCCATCCCCTACTGCTACAGACAGCTTGTTCTACAGCTACACCACAAGACCCCTCAGTCCTTGTTGAAGTCAATCACAATTCTTCCGGCGACCTCTCCCCTCCTGAGCTGCTGCACACTCTCCGGCATCTCACTCATGCCCCTGACCTCACAGATCGACTTCAGCAGACCTCTTCTTGCGTAGTCCAAAGTGGCAGCAGTATCCTGCATCGTACCGACAAGTGTGCCGATGATCCTCAGGTTCTTGAATGAGAAGAAGTTCGGGTCGGTACCCAACGTGATCGTGCCCGCGGGAGGGAGTGCGATAGCCATGATTGTGGCACCGATACGGTCGCCAACATACTTGATGGAGTCTGGTAGACTGTCAGCTGAGCCGTCCACGACATGACGAAAACATGGATCAATGCTTACCATTGTACGCTTGGTATGCTGTCACCAAGACACCATGGGCACCAATGCCATCAGCAATCTCCTTGATCTTCGCAGGCACATCCTTCTCCTTGGTGAAGTCAACGAATTCCTCGGCTCCCATCTTCAGGCAGAGGTCGCGCTTAGCATCACCACCATCGATGGCAATAGCGCGCATGCCCATGGCTCTGTCTTGTGGTCAGCATATTGCTTGGGCAGACGTTCCGTCCGGAAAACTCACTTCGCTAGCTGGATGCCCTGGATACCAACACCACCACCGCCACCAGGGAACACAACCCAGTCGCCCGACTTCAAGCCAGCCTCAATCAGAGCTCTGTGCATTGTGCTGGCAGAGCACATAATCGGGCCTGCCACCTCGTCCGAAACACCCTCAGGGATCCTGCTTGTGTAAAGCGCCGGGGAGGTGATGTACTGCTGGTACGTTCCAGTCGCAACAAGGCCAGTGTACACGCCCTTCTGGCAGTAGTTTTCACGACCACTGTAGCAGTGTTCGCAGTTGTGGCAGACGTCCCACAGAGGCTTGACACCGCCTCGGTCGCCTACAGACCAGCCCTGCACGGCAGAGCCGACCTTGACTACGACGCCTGCACCTTCGTGGCCGGCGCACTTGGTGCCGAATGTGCTCATGGGAGGGACTGCCCAGTCGTTCATCCTGTGGTGAATCGTAAGTACAGTCTCGCCAACATCTTCTGAAAATGCGCTGGCTTACATGAAGTGGATGTCGCTCATGCACAAGCCAGTGCAGTTGAGCTTGAGCAGGAGATCATTGGGGCCTTTCGAGGAGTCAGTAAGGTACCACTGCTCAAGCGGTAGTGGCATAACTCACCAGGTTCAGGGACATCGACCATCTGCACCTCGACCTTGAAGTCAGGTCCCTCGTTCACAACCACGCCGGCCTTGCATTGCTTCGGAATCTCGACTTCGGCCATGTTTTCTAGGCTTTGATGAATATGAATCTGATGTTTTGTTTGAGCTTCTCGAGGTATCGCAATACACAAATGTCGACGAGGAAAGAGATCGAGTTAGATAAAGTCGGCAATCCCTGGGACCCCCTCTTTGGCACAGCTCCATTTCCAATTGCCATGAAGCCCTTTAGACCGAGGTCTTCAACCCTGTTCCACCATAACACTCGGCGTGAGCGGGTTCTCCATCATCCATGGTCTCGTGGTGGACGCAAGCAATCTAGTGCCTCTTCTGGGGCGGGGGCCAGGGCGGGGTAGATCCATCCAAGAGATGTTACTTTTGGTTCGGTTCCGACGTGAACAACACACGTTCCACATCGAAGTACGAAATGGATCGATGACATGATGTTGAAGATGGGTGAAGACTTTGACTAGAGCGTGTGGTTTTATACACTCTGTCGAAAGCACCTTGATGTCGACTTTCCCGCTTACATGCACGCTGGCACATGTCGAGCTAAAGGCCAACTCGCGGTACTGCAACGATCTACATGCGTGAACTCTCTTGACATTCATGACTAGCTAATGTCAACTCCACCGATCCACTTCTGACGGGAGGAATAGCCGTGAGCTACCCACCTGCCTCCTGTGACCATTGGGAGGTGCGAGATTGTGAGATGTTGCAGAAGCATGTCACACATGTGTAATGTATCGTTGACAATACACGTGTTGCACGGCCGAGACTCGGTCTGATGGATCCTTGACCAACAGCGAACATGAAGAACAAATCAGTGGATCAAAGGAAGATCAGTATGTTGCTATGCTTCGATGACAACCCTAACCCTCTTTACCCCAACATGTGCGCCGCCATCGCTGGAATGTTTCCAGTTCAGACCATATAGACATTACCTTCATGACATTTGGGAATTTGAATGTTTCTTCAACTCAGTACTTGACTTGTAAATCTCCATATAGTGCAGTTTCACAGCTTTCATCTCTGCATTCGAATCGTTTGAGCGGAGCACTATTTCGATGGTTGCGTTCAGCTCGTTTCAAAACATGGCCAAGTACCAAGTCCACGCGCATGAATTCATATTTCCATCGCAACTACGATTGGACCCCATAAACTCCTGTCAATGAACTCCGGCATCGACAACAAGAAGTTCGATCTCTTGAGCTCCTCGGCATTCTCCAACGTGACCATCGGCGACTGACCTCATCCGAAGTTCTGCACGTCATGCCGAGCGTCTGATGTTTCGTTTCGTTCGAAAGGTCATCAATTGCGCTTCCGAGAAAACGACTGGAACCTTACGTACAATCGTCAACCACAACCAACACATACACAATGTCAGCGCGTCCACCAACCGGGCCCAGCGCCCTCAAACAAATATGGCTCAAATGGAAAACCCTCCGCCTGCCCTGGCGGCGCCAGTTCCTCGCCGGCGCGGACCTATCGGGAAACACCTTCTGGGAATTCAAAGACGCCATGAACGCGCAGCGCTTTAGGCGTATAGTCAAATACTCAAAGCAGAGCCATTATGCGGATGTGAAGATTTCGCGTAAGTCTCGACACATACTTTTTACAGGAATCAAAGGCTGGGTTGCAGCATAGGAAGCGGTTGGTTTGCACAAGCAAGGTGGCATGCTAATTTCCACTCTCAACAGCCCAATGGCACCAATGGCTCCGACACACCCGCCACGAACCCCCCTCGATCCAAGAACAGACCTTCGACATCGCGCGCCGCGAGCGCATGAAAGAGCTCGCAGAGCAGGCCGACGAGCGGTGGCGGTCGCAGGAGTCTTTCCTTGATGCGCCACGGACACAGCAGCCTGCGCCTGCGATCGGAACGAAGGACCCTGGTGGCTATGTGCCTATGACGGAGCCGGAGAGCAAGCAAGGTGTTGCCAGCGCTGTCGAGGAAGAGGAGAAGGTCGGACGGGCGATGGCTGGGGAGAAGGTGGATGAGGGGAGGTTTAGGGGTGAGGATACCAAGGAGAGGCCACAGAAGGGGAAGAAGGAGGGTGAGGCGCCTTGGGCGAGTCAATTGCCCAAGGGCGCACCGGGTGAGAATTGGCAGCCTGCGGCTTGGACACCGGGAGCGGCGCCGAGGAGATGAGGGTTTTAATTTAATGTACGAATACGCGGACGGGGAGGTTACGAGCGATGTATAGATGAGTTGCATCAAGGCAATGTACTCTGTTGGAATGGTGGGAACTGTTTGGTATAAAGCATACGTCAAAGTGGCGAAGAGTTGCCGCATCGGATTACCGCAAGGATACATCATACTGAAAGTGACGAGCATGTAAACATATGTGTGTATTGAGTAGAAGATCTGTTCGAAAACGCAAGCCAACCATCGTTGCTCGACAACATAGATTCCGCATGTCGCTGTATTCGATGCAGCACGGACCACCCGGTGAATGAATCCAAATGTTCGCGCCTCGTCTCACATCTCCACTCAAACACCGCAACACAACAACTCGACCACAACCTCCATATCATCCCACCCAACCAAACAGATCGCCACCCAATAACACAAACCCAAACCGAACTCCGATATAAAAGAAATGTCTACCTTCGGCGCCCCCGGCACCGGCGTCAAAATCGGGCGTCCCAACCCACCAGCCCGCGGCTCCTTCCCTCTAGACCACGACGCCGAATGCCAACCAATCATGAAACAATACCTGCGATGCCTGAAAACCGCGCGCGGGGTCAACTCGCCCGAGTGCAGAGAGCTGAGCAAAGGGTACCTGAACTGTCGCATGGAGAGGGGCTTGATGGCGCCGGACGAGATGAAGAATTTGGGCTATGCCGAGGGTCAGACTGTTACTGATGATGTGGGGAAGGGGAAGAAGAAGTGAGGTTGTTTAGGGTGGAGGGATTCTTATTTGATGTGTTGAGCCGAGACCAGAGGAAGAGACGGGACTTGTGGGCGCGGGCGAGAAGCCAGGAAGCGATGTCCTGGTTCTTCCAATGAGCCCTATTGTATGTCCATGCGAAGCACACGATGGAGATGAGGAGATGAGACACTGCCGCTCATTGATGGACAAGGGGCGTCCTCTCTATCACTTGCACGCTGGGAAGACAAGAACTGCATTCCGGAAATGTATACGCAGCGCATTGCTTGCTGAGGCTCGAAGACGGTAGCCTGACCTTGTGCTGGAATCGCAGCGTCGATGCAAGAAGCTACACATGCAAGAAGCACCGCAAAAGAGGGCCAGAGATCCATCCCAGCCGTCGCGAAAAACCGCGGGAAAAAATTGCCATAAGCTGCAAAACCGGCACCCTTCCGACACGAATCGTCACCCTCGTGTGACATTCATTGCCACAGCCTATGCGATACTGGCCGGCCTTGTGGTCGAGTCGACATTTGCACACTTCAGCTAGATTGCAAGCCTTGGAAGGCAAAAGGCTTGAAGAGAACAAGCCTAGAGTCAGACGAACACTACACGCATGTAGGAATACACACCACTCATCGTATGAAAGACACATTCCTCTTCTACGTCTCGAAATGATAGAGGCACAATGCCACGCGAAACTGTGGAATCATCAATGCCGATTATGATCCCACTCATACGAACTCTTTGCTGACCAGCATGGTCCACCTCGTCCTCACATCGAGTCTCAACGAATGTACAGCCTGATGATCATTTTTGAGCTCTCACGTTGTGTCTTGATGCTAAGTAGCAATCCTTACGAACTTCAGTTCGAGTTATAAAACAGACAGACGGCTATGGGTTGCGTTCTAACCGTGGGTAGCATGGTTCCAAACATACCGCTGCCCAAAAGAATGTACCATCGGGTCAAGTCCTGCGACTTATGTCGACTCGGACTGGTTGTGCAGCGTGAGTGCGAGTCGATGTAGGCAGCTGAACAGTTTGGAGCGGTTATCGACACACGGGAGTGCAACGATGTCTACACATAGCGAGCGTGCCGTGTCTGCGGCCCAGTTTTGGACAGGATCACGAGAGAAGAGGTTGGTACCTGGTCTAGCAAACTTTACTGCAAGACAAGCAACAAGCGTACCGGTTTCAATGCCCCTCATTAAGGCACCATCATAGCGTGAAGATATTGGTCAGTGCTTTCGATGGCATTGGGCTGAT
>Ga0265797_10010861_pt1 | contig 11510 bp, 9 predicted proteins | sample P2T30metagenome_FD_192433 | JGI IMG/M metagenome (GOLD analysis project Ga0265797, IMG submission 192433) | Plant litter microbial communities from East Loma Ridge, Irvine, California - P2 T30 | ecosystem: Environmental > Terrestrial > Plant litter > Unclassified | place: USA: California... | reverse complement strand
TGTCGTCCGCCGGAATCCGCCGTGCTCACATGCCACCTGCTCTCGTATCACCAGAGCATTCATACCCTGGTCTCGCACAGGCTAACGGGCGTGAGGAGATCGCGCCACCGCGTCAGGCCTCGGCGACGACGTCGGCCAGAGACCGCGGCGACTCGCGATCGAGATGGCGCTCCTCCTGCGCCGCCCAGACGTCCCACCACGGCTCGTACGCGGCGCCGTCGCGACCGAGCGCGCGGCGCCGTCGCTCGTCGTCGTCGAGGTCGAGCCACACCCGCGTCGTCGCCAGAGCCGAGGAGGCGCGGGTCAGCGAGCCCGCCCCCTCCACGATCACCGAGACGGACGGGTCGAGCGTCGCCCACTCCCCCGGACGATCGAGCGCCCAGTCCCAGCGCCGCCACCCGGGGCGCTCCCCCCGGAGGATCGTCGCCGCGACGACCCGCGACGCCGTCTCCAGCCCGTGCCAGCCGGGATAGACGTCGTCGAGGTGGATGAGCCGGACGGGACCGAGGTGTGCGGGCCAGGCGGCGGCGAGCCGGCGACCGAGCGTCGTCTTGCCCGAACCCGAACGGCCGTCGATGAGGACGATGACGCGGTCGTCGCCGACCCGCGCCTCCTCGGCATGCATCAGGAGGCGCGTGATCAGCGGATCCGGCTGCTCAGGCAAGGACGAACGCCCATGTCCCGGCCACGACGGCCGCGGTGACGGCCGCGGCGGCCACCGCCGCGCCGAGGGCGACCAGCACGATGTCGCGGCCGCCGAGCACCGACGGGCGGGCCCAGGTGCGGGGCTCGTCCGAGCCGAAGCCCTTGGCCTCCATCGCGGTGGCCAGCTTGCTGCCCCGTCGCACCGACAGCACGAGCAGCGCGAACGCCTGCTGCCCGAAGCGCCTCAGGGCCCCGATCGGGCCGCCGGAGTCGGCGACGCCGCGGGCCCGCCGTGCGAGAGCGAGCTGTCGCCAGTCGTCCATGAAGAGACCGACGAGACGGAGACCGGCCAACGCACCGAGCACGAAGCGGGCCGGCAGGCGGAGGACCTGACCGAGACCGTCGGCGAGATCGGTCGGATCGGTCGTCGCGAGCAGCACGATGCCCGGGATCCCCACGGCGAGGATGCGCAGCCCGATCGCGGCGGCCAGCGACAGCGACCCCTCGGTCACGGAGATCACCTGCCAGTCGACGAGGACGGCGCCCTCGTCGCGCCCGTAGACGGCCGTGACCAGCACGGACGACGGAGCGGCGATCCAGAGCGGGAGCGTCCGGACGACGAGCTGACGAGCCGTCAGCCCCGCCCACGGCAGGAGGAGCAGCTCGAGCACGAGGGCCGTGCCCGCGGACACCCAGTCGATCGACAGCAGCAGCACGATCGCGATGACGAGGGCGGCGAGCAGCTTCGCGACCGGGTTGACGCGACTCACCACGCCCGTCGTCTCGATGGTGGCCAGGATGCTCATGCCGCTCCCCTCGACGAGAGGTCGAGGACGTCGTCGGCGAGAGCGCTCACGAGATCGGCGTCGTGCGTGACGGCCACCACGGCACGGCCGTCGTCGAGCAGCTCGGCCAGGAACGCGACCAGCTCGCGCCACGTGCGGGCGTCCTGACCGAAGGTGGGCTCGTCGAGCACCAGCACCGAGGGCCGCGACGCAAGGATCGTCGCCACCGAGAGCCGGCGCTTCTCGCCACCGGACAGCGTGAAGGGGTTCGCCGCGGCGAGATGATCGAGTCGGAGCCGTTCGAGGAGGGCGTCGACGCGGCCGTCGATCTCGGGCCCGGGAACGGCGAGGGCCCGAGGGCCGACCGCCAGCTCGCGTCGCAGCGTCGTCGAGAGGAACTGATGCTCGGGGTCCTGGAAGACGGTGCCGATGCGGGTGAGCAGTTCGCGTGGGCGCCACCGGATCGGCGACGTCCCCGCCCCGGCCGCGAGGGCGGGCGAGGCCGCGAACCGGCCGCCCACCGGCGGGAGGAGCCCCGCGACGGTGAGCGCCAGCGTCGACTTGCCCGCCCCGTTCGCCCCGGTCACGGCCACGGCCCGGCCCGCGACGACCCGGAGATCGATGTCGGCGGCGACGGCGGGACCGCGCGCACCGCGCCGCCCCACGGCGAGACCGGTCGCCTCGAGCAGGGGCTCCCCGACGACACGGCGACGGGACGGCACGGGCAGGTCGACGCCCGGCACCCAGACGCCGGCGGTCGTCAGGGTGTCCCGCTGAGCCCTCAGCACGTCGTCCGGGCGACCGTCGGCCAGGACTCCCCCGCCGGCGGCGAGCACGACCACCCGGTCGACGACGGGCAGCCAGACCGACACGCGGTGCTCCACCACGACGAGCGTCGCCCCGGTCGACTCGGAGACGCGCGCGACCGCGTCGCGCACCTCGACGACCCCGGCGGGATCGAGATTCGCCGTCGGCTCGTCGAGGAGGAGCAGACCGGGCCTCATGGCGAGGGCTCCGGCCAGCGCCAGTCGCTGCTTCTGGCCGCCGCTCAGCTCGGTGGTCGAGGCCCCGAGGGGCAGGTCGAGCCCGACGGCCTCGAGCGACTCGTGGACCCGCCGCCAGATCTCGTCACGGGGCACGGCGAGGTTCTCGCAGCCGAAGGCGACGTCGTCGCCCACGCGGGCGAGGACCACCTGCGAGTCGGGGTCCTGGAGCACGAGCCCGACGCGCCCGCGCTGCGACGCCGGCTCGCGCCCGTCGACGAGGAGCTCGCCCTCGGAGTCTCCGTCCTCGTCGCCGCCGAGCACGCCGGCGAGCCCGGCCAGCAGGGTCGACTTGCCCGCCCCCGAGGCTCCGAGCAGCAGAACCCTCTCACCCGGCTCGATGACGAGATCGAGGGCCGAGACGGCGTGCGCCCGACGCCCGGCGTGCCGCCAACCCCAGCCGCGGGCGATCACCCGGGCCCCGGCCTGCGCGGACACCGACGGCACGCGTCGCCCCCGCTAGACCAGCGTCTCGGTCGTCCGACCGGAGGCGAAGCGGTTCAGGGCGCCGCTCCGGGCGAGCCCTCGGGCGGCCAGCCACGAGAGGAGTCCGGCGATGACGAGACCCGAGACGATCGACGACGCCACGTAGACGAACTGACGCTCGGGGGCCAGGGCCGCCGCGCTCGACGAGAACGTGATGTCCATCAGACCGACCGCCAGCCCCGCGACCGTGCCGGCCAGCAGCACGACCCCGAGACGCCACGACTTGTAGAGGAACAGCGCGAGCACGATCTCGGCCGCGAGCCCCTGGACGATGCCCCAGATCAGCACCGAGAAGCCCCACTGCGTGCCGATCAGCATCGACACGACCGCGGCCACGACCTCGGTGTAGACGGCTGCGCCCGGCTTGCGGATGATGATGCCTCCGAGCACACCGGCGAACAGCCACATCCCGTTGAAGATGCCCTGGAACCCGCCCGAGAAGCTCAGGAGGACGTCGGTGCCGTAGTACGCGACCCCCCAGGCCCAGAAGACGACGCCCGACGCGACTCCGATCACGCTCGCGACGACGATGTCGACGACCCGCCACCGGCGAGCCGGCGCCTTCGTCGCGGTCGAGGCCTCGCGGCCGGTGGCAGACGTGTGCACAGACATTTCTTCTCCTCCCTGCGCCGGCATGATCCGGATCAGGTTCGACGGTCGAAGCGTGGGTCGCTTCCTCTCAGCCCGGCATACCGGACTCCCGTGTGTTGTGCGACGAGCATAGCGCGGGCGCCGCACCCCCGTGCGACGCCCGTGCGATGAACCCGACGTCAGAGCGCCGGGGCCAGCCTCTCGAGGATGTACGGCGCCAGCGACTTCTCGAACGTCGTCGTCAGGTGGTGTGCGTCGCGGTAGGCCATGACGTGACCGACGAGGGCGGCGCAGGCGGTCTTCGTGCACTGCCGGTCGCTCACATCGACGAGGGCGGCCCCGGGCACCGCCTTGACGGCCGCGCCCAGCGGGTCGCTCAGCGCGAAGGCCGTCGCGCGGCTCGTCTGGCATCTGGACGCCTGCGTGTAGGTCGTCGAGCGGTCGACGCAGTCGAGGACCGCCTGCGGCAGCGTCGGGTTGTCGGCGATCGCGGCGACCGTCGTGCCCTGCGCGGCGATCTTCTTCCAGGCCGCGGTGTAGCCGGCGATCTTCGGGTCCGCCGCGGGGGCGGCCTTGTTCTCGGCGCGCACCGCGGTGACGAGCACGAGGTCGTACTTCCCGCCGCCGAGCGACGACGCGAGACCCGTGGACCGGTTCTCGCACGTGTCGCCCTTGATCGGCGCACTGAGCACGCAGCCGCGGCCGATGTAGGTGTCGAGTCGCCAGTTGAGGTCGTTCAGACGGGGCAGCAGTCCGGTCTTCAGCATGGCCGCGTGCGAGTCGCCGGTCAGCGCCACGCGCAGCGCGTCGCCGCGCGTCGAGCCGTACGAGCAGGTGGGGACGCGCTGCGTCACGTCGGCCGAGTAGCACTCGAAGGCGCCCGTGCGGTCGCGTTCGTACGCTCCGCCCGAGATCGACGGCGTGACCGGGAGGCTGCTGTTGTCGCAGGGGCCGGGCAGGGCGGCCGCACCGAAGCAGGCACGGGCGTCGGCGTAGCGCTTGACGGTGCCGCCGTACGATCCGACGTCGACGGGTGCCAGCTGCTTCGTGATGAGCCCCGACTGCGAGGGCATGACCACGCGGAAGCCCTGGTTGCCGAAGCGGGTCGTCGTGACGGGGATCGAGAACGATCCGCCCGTCTGCACGTACGCCTGCGCCGCGAGCACCCACCCGGAGGGCTCGAAGCGCTCGACCTTGATCCGCTTGCCGACCAGACCGCCGTGCACGCTGCCCGTGAACTGCCTCGTCGTCCCGGGGGCCGCGGTTCCGTCACCGCTCACGGCCGACCCGTAGATCTGCGGCTGGACGAAGAGCGCGGTCGACGGGCTGGCCGCCGCCGCGTGGGTCGTCGTGCGCGCCAGCTCCGCACGGACCGTGCGCCCCCAGGTCGGTGCGAACGAGTACGAGTAGGCGCCGGTCGCCGACGACGTGACCGCCCCGATGAGGGCCCAGCCCCCGCCGCTCGTGTACTGCACGATCTTGACGCGCGCGCCGACGAGCGGACGCCCGCCCGAGGTCGCCGTGCCCGACACCGTGACGGACTTGCCGTAGGCGACGGTCGCCGGCGCCGCCTTCGACGTCAGGACGGCCGAGGCCAGGGCCGCGGCCGGCGCCGTCGGCACGAGACCGCCGACGATCACGGCGAGGGCCAGGGCGACGGCGAGCCAGAGTCGACGGCCCGAAGTGACGGCGGAGGACGGGTGGGCCGAGGAGGTGCGGGTCGTCATCGGGCGATCGCCTTCTTGATGTCGTAGGCGATGTACGGTCCGAGCGCCTGTGCGAATGTGCCGGTCAGATGGTGCCGATCGCGGTAGACGACGACGTTGCCGATGACGAGCGGGCAGACGCCGTCCCAGCAGAGGTAGCGGGTGGGGTCGACGAGCTGGGCGCCCGGCGTGTCGCGGACGGCCTCGATCAGGGGGTCGATCCCCTTCGTCGCCGCGGCCTGAGGCACCGAGCAGCCGAGGGCCCCCGTGCCGGAGGAGCCGGTGACGCAGGTGTTGGAGTCGAGCGAGGGCAGGTACGGGTGGTCGGCGATCGCGATGATCCGGACCCCCTGCTTGATCAGCGGAGCCCAGGCCTGCTCGCGCTGCAGGGCGAGCGCGGACGCCGCCTCGGGCGTGCCATTGGCGGGCTGGCGCAGACCGGTGTCGATGATGACGTCGTAGCCGCCCTTCTTGAGGCGGTTGTCGACATCGCGGGCCCGAGCCTCGCAGCCGTGACCCGACGGGAAGACCATCCACCGGCACGAGACGCCGATGAACGTGTCGAGCTTCCATCTGTTCGGCACGAGCTGCCCGCGCAGGGCGATGCCGTAGCCGGCCGCGTGCGAGTCGCCGACGAGCGCGATGCGGAGCGCCTTCGGGTCGGTCGAGCCGTAGCTGCACTTGGTGAGGAGCGTCTCGGGGCTGGACTGCCAGCACTTCGGGTCGTAGGCCCCGCCGGTGTCGTTCTTGAGGCGCGAGGCCTCGGTGGTGGGGGTGATGAGACCGGCGAGCGCGGGGTTCGAGCAGGCGCGATCGACAGCGGCCGCGGGGCCGTAGCAGGCCACACCGGCCTGCTGGAGGGCGAGCATCGAGGTCTTCGTGTCGAAGGCGAGGTTCGCGCCCATCTTCATGACGAGCCCGGCCTGCGACGGGAAGATCACCCGGTAGACCGGGGTGCCGGCCTTCTGCGTGCGGAAGGTCAGGACGAAGCGGCCGTCGCCGCCGATCCGCGTCGTCGCGACGTCGGTCCAGACGCGCCCGTCGGCCCGGGCGAGCTTGATGCGCTTGCCCGACAGCTGCGCCTGCACCGCCCCCTGCACGACCTTGTCGCGGTCGACGACCGCGAGCGACGACGCACCCGGCGAGACGCCGTAGAGCTGCGGCTGCACGGCGAGGTCCTTCGAGGCGCTCGCGGCCGCGTTCGTCGCCGACGTGCTGGCCATCTCGGCCTTGATGCGATAACCCGACCGGGGCGTGAACGCGAACGACCAGGTGCCGTTCGCGGCGGTCTGCACGGCCCCGAAGGTCTCCCATGCGCCCGTGCCGGTGTTCTTGCCGACCACCTTGACCCGGCCGTTCGCCAGCGGGCGGCCGGCGTTCTGCACGGAGCCCGAGACGGTCAGCTGCTTGCCGTAGGCGAGCGACGCGGTGCTCGTCGCCACGGAGATGACGGGCGTCGTCCTCGCTGCGGCGACGGCGGCCCCCGAGGGCAGGAGGGAGGCCGTCAGGGCCCCCACGCCGATCATGGCCGCGACGACGAGACGGAACGCCGGACGGCGCGAACGGACCTGCTGCATGCTTCTCCCCTGAAGCCCCACCGGCCTGATCCGGCCCGACTGATCCTGTCGCGGGGCTGATCGACGATACCTCGACTCGACGCCCCGGCACGTCGTCCGCACGGATGATCACGCCCCGTGCCCCGGACGGGGGACAACCGCTGTCCCGCGAAGTGCCCGCTGCGGGCCGCGCCCCGACTCCTTAGATTTCCCTATCAAAGGTCTGCCGACCCGCCGGCAGCCGACGAGGAGTCCCATGTCGTTCCCGAAGAACCCCCGGGGCGCGCGCCGCCGCGTGCTCGCCACCTGTCTCACCGCCTCTCTCGCCCTCGGTCTGACCGCCGTCGGCTCCGGAGCCGCCGTCGCCGCGCCTCCTGCGTCCGCGCCGGTCGGCAAGCCGGTCACGCCGACGCTCCCCGTCGTCGCCGGGCCGCTGATGAACTACACCGTCAACGTCGAGAAGGCGAACCGCGGTCAGGTCGACAAGATCGAGAGGGCCGTCGGAACGGCCGGAGGCGCGGTGATCGCCGCGTACGACGAGATCGGCGTGATCGTGGCGCAGTCCGACAACACGAACTTCGCCGCGTCCCTGCGGGCCACGCGCGGCGTCGACTCGGTCGGCGCGACCCGCACGGCACCGGTCGCCGAGACCGACCCGACCTTCGGCGTGGGCGTCACGCCCCCCGGCACCGGTCACGGACCGGGGCACGGGAAGCCGGGCAAGCCCGGCAAGCCCGGTCGCGCCGACGCCGCCTCGCCCGAACGCCGACTCGAGGCGAAGACGACCGTCGTGGCCGACCCCCTCGAGGCCCAGCAGTGGGACAACAAGGCGATCAAGGCCGACCAGGCCCACCAGATCACCGACGGCAGCCGCAAGGTGCTCGTCGCCGTGCTGGACTCGGGCATCGAGGGCGACCACCCCGACCTGAAGCCGAACATCGACACCCGCGCCTCGGCGGGCTGCCTCGCCGGCACGCCCGACCGGTCGTACGACGCCTGGCAGCCGACGACGAGCGATCACGGCACGCACGTGGCCGGCACGATCGCCGCCGCCCGCAACGGCGTCGGCATCGTCGGCGTCGCCCCCGGCGTCCGCATCTCGGCCGTCAAGGTCGTCAGCGACGACGGGTTCATCTACCCCGAGGCCGCCATCTGCGGCTTCATGTACGCCGCCTCGACCGGCGCGTCGATCACCAACAACAGCTACTACGTCGACCCGTGGCAGTTCTGGTGCGACTCCGACGCCGACCAGCTCGCCGTCAAGACCTCGGTCGACCGGGCCGTGCAGTACACGCAGGACGAGAAGGGCGTCGTCAACGTCGCCGCCGCCGGCAACTCGTCGATCGACCTCGCGAACAAGACCGTCGACGACGCCAGCCCGAACGACACGACGCCGGTCGTCCGGCAGATCGACGCCGGCTGCGAGGACATCCCGACCGAGCTCGACGGCGTCGTGACCGTGTCGTCGACCACCTCGGCGGGTGCCAAGTCGAGCTTCTCGAACTACGGCGAGGGCGTCATCGACGTCGCAGCCCCGGGTTCGGCGATCCTCTCGACCGTGCTCGACGGCGGATACGGCACGAAGTCCGGCACCTCGATGGCGTCGCCGCACGTCGCCGGAGTGCTCGCGCTGCTGAAGTCCACGCACCCGAAGGCCCAGGGCGCCGAGCTGACGCGCCTGCTCGAGAAGCAGGCCACCGACACGCCCTGCCCGACCGGCACCACGACCTGCACGGGCACGGCGGCCGACAACGGCTGGTTCGGCCAGGGCATCGTCGACGCGCTGGCCGCGGTCAGCAGGCGCTGACCACCGCCCCATCGCACGAAGCGAACGGGACATCGCCGGATCCGGCGGTGTCCCGTTCGCTTCGCGGCATCCGAGGAGGCGCGGTGTCAGACGGTCCGAGCCACCCAGTCGTCGTATCCCACGACCCCCGTGAAGTCCGGCTCGCCCGTCGGAGTCGCGGGCAGGTCGGCGCCGTCGGCGTACTTCGGCCACTGCAGGGTGAGGGGCGCACCGATCGCGGCGTAGGCCGCGGCCGGGGGCCTGAACCCGGGGACGGCGCCCGCCGGCGATGACGCCGCGTCCGGATGGACGGGTGCGAGCGTGCGGGTCCGGGCAGACGCCGGGGTGAAGAGCTGGTAGCCGAGCGGGATGAGGACGGTGCCCAGCGCATCCAGGACGGCCACGACGCCGAGGACCCGCCAGTACGCGCCGTCGAGCTCGAGAGGGCTGAACAGCACGGGTACGGACAGCATCACCGCGAGGATCGCGACGAGCGCGAGGGTGACCCGCGTCACGGCCGTGATCACGCGCGATCGCAGGCGCGCCTCGGTCGCCAGCACGACGTGCACGTGCGCCAGCGCCACCCGGGCGATCGCCGCGAGGATCAGCCAGCCGAAGAAGCCGTCGAAGATCGTGTCGGCGTGGTCGAGCGGCTGGATGATCCAGATCTTCGCCATGCCGGCGACGAACAGGTACACCGAGACGGCGAAGCCGACGAGAGCGAACCAGCTGCTCCGCGCCGACGAGATCGCGGCGTCGTACCAGGCGAACAGGGCGAACGCCGCGAAGACCGCAGCGGTCGCGATGAGGCGCCATGACGTGTCGCCGAACGTCGACGTCGCGATCGAGACGATGGCCACGGCGGCGGCGACGATCAGCGAGGCGATGACGACGCGCAGCATGACGGGGCGGACGCGGTCGAAGGGGAAGGCGGGGGGCATGGGGACTCCTCGGGTCGTGATGAAGCTACCGGAGTCCCCGCGGCCGTCAGCGCAGCGTGAGCCGACCCTCCGCCGCCAGCCACTCGAGCCCCTCGACGACGGCCTCGACGGTCGTGTACCGCGGCGCGTAGCCGAGCAGCCGACGAGCCTTCTCGATGCTCATCGCGTGACTGCGCGAGGCGTGCTGCCACGACGCGTCCCCGGCCTCGTCCGAGACCAGTGCGCGGAACTCGTCGAACGGGACGAAGCGGAGCCGCGCCTCCTGCCCGTACTCGCGGGCCACCGCCTCGGCGAGGCCGCGCAGCGACACCGCGCGCTCGGACACGACATGGAACGCCTCGCCCGACGCCTGCCCGAAGCGCTCGACGGCGAGCTGGAAGGCCTGTGCGACGTCGTCGGCGTGCACATGATGGACCGTGGCCGACCCCTGGTCGGGCAGCACGACCTCGTCGCCTGCGGCGAGGGCCTCCCAGACGCCGAGCTCGAGGTTCCCCTGCGGGTTGATCATCGGCCAGCCCGGACCGGTGATGTGGCCCGGGTGCAGCACGGTGGACGGCACGCCGCCGGGGAGCCGCGACTCGCGCAGCAGCAGCTGCTCGATGGCCGCCTTCTGCGTGCCGTACTCGCCGAACGGGGTGCGCCGCGCCTCCTCGGTGATGGGGACCTCGACGGCGGGACCGTGCACCCAGATGGTGCCGCAGCTGACCAGCACGGCGCCGGTGCCCCGGAGGGCGTCGAGCAGATGCGTGGCGCTGTCGACCGTGAAGCAGATCATGTCGACGACGACGTCGGCCTCGAGCGCGGCCACTCGCGGTCCGAACGTGCCGTCGGCCTCGGCGGCGTCGCGGTCGAGCACGACCCGTTCGACGGAGCCCCATGCGGCGTGCGGGCGATACGGCTCGGAGGTGCCGCGGCTGACGGCGACGACCTCATGGCCGGCGGCGACCAGTCGCGGGACGAGGTAGCCGCCGACGTGCCCGGTGGCGCCGAGCACGACGACCCTCACGAGCGGCCTCCGTTCGAAGCGGGGGACGAGGAGGCGCGGGTCGGGTGGGAGGGAACGACGATGTTCGACATGGTCGCCACCGTACGCGTTCCCCGGGGCCGGACGGTCCGCCCGTTCGCCCGTAGGCTGAGCGGGTCCCAATCGGAGGTTCGATGCATACCTGGCCCGGCAACCCCTACCCACTCGGCGCGACCTACGACGGCAGCGGAACCAATTTCGCGATCTTCAGCGAGTCCGCCTCGCGCGTGGTCCTCTGTCTCATCGACGACGCGGGGGTCGAGACGCAGGTCGACCTCACCGAGGTCGACGCGTACGTCTGGCACGGCTATCTGCCCACGGTGCAGCCCGGTCAGCGCTACGGCTACCGGGTGCACGGCGAGTACGACCCGGCCTCCGGGGTGCGCGCCAACCCGAACAAGCTGCTGCTCGACCCGTACGCGAAGGCGACCTGCGGCGAGATCGACTGGGACGAGGCGCTGTTCGCCTACGACTTCGGCGACCCCGAGTCGCGGAACGACAAGGACAGCGGCCCGCACATGATGCTGGGCGTCGTCATCAACCCCTTCTTCGACTGGCAGGGCGACCGCCCGCCGCGCTACAGCTACGACGAGACCGTCATCTACGAGGCGCACGTCAAGGGGCTCACCGAGACGCACCCCGACATCCCCGAGGACGAGCGCGGCACGTACGCCGGCGTGGCGCACCCGGCGATCATCGACCACCTGAAGAAGCTCGGCGTCACGGCGCTCGAGCTGATGCCCGTGCACCAGTTCGTTCAGGACAACACCCTGCTCGAGAAGGGCCTCAGCAACTACTGGGGCTACAACACGATCGGCTTCTTCGCCCCGCACGCCGCGTACTCCGCCACAGGCGACATCGGTCAGCAGGTGCAGGAGTTCAAGACCATGGTGCGCGTGCTGCACCAGGCCGGCATCGAGGTCATCATCTACGTGGTCTACAACCAC
>Ga0265797_10010859_pt1 | contig 11511 bp, 11 predicted proteins | sample P2T30metagenome_FD_192433 | JGI IMG/M metagenome (GOLD analysis project Ga0265797, IMG submission 192433) | Plant litter microbial communities from East Loma Ridge, Irvine, California - P2 T30 | ecosystem: Environmental > Terrestrial > Plant litter > Unclassified | place: USA: California... | reverse complement strand
TATTTTTTCAAAGATAATAAAATTAAGGCTGATGTTGAAAGCAGTATCCATTGCCGATGCTTGTTCTATGTTTGCATCTTGAGCCAGTTTTTGTTGTGCCTTTGCATTGAACAGTGGCTTTTGTTCCTTGAGGTTTCCTTTTTCCAGAACTTGAGATGCCCTGAGTTGAAATTGGTTGACATATTTTACAAGCGGTCAATCCTTTTTCCAAAGCGGAGTTAATGTCTGTTTTGTTTGAAACATTTTTTACCATTCTGCAATTTTCTGTATGATATTTTCGTCCGCTTGGTGTATAGTAAACCGTTTGGGAATTTGCAAAAATGAAACTGAACAAAAAGAAAAGAATGGAAATGGATTTCATTGAGGATAATTGTAAATATAAAAATCCTTAGAATTTCTAAGGATTTTATAAAGATATGTATTTATTACAATTTATTTAAAAAGATTATTGAGGTCTTTTTGAGCTTTATCAATCTTTTCGTTAGCTGCTTTCTTCGTTTCTTCAGTTGACTTTTTGAAGTCGGCTTTTACTTTTTCAGCTTCAATTTTTGCATCAGCTACTTTTTTATTGGCATCTTCTACCAGTTTTGCCTTTTCGGTATTGACTCTGTCCTTTATTTCATTTGCCGTTTTATCAATTTCAGCATTTGTTTTTCCAGTGATGATACTGTCAGTTTTCTTAATCGCGTTGCTCACAATTCCTGTGGAAGAATTACCTACTATCTGTGTAGATGTCGCCAGATTGTTTTCATATTCTGCCTTCACAGTCCCGCCTTCCGCAACATAAACATTTTTGGACTCAACATATTTGTCCTGCGCTTTTTGCAACTCTATTTTCGCAGCTTCTATTCTTGCCGGGTCTTTGCTGGCAACGGCTTCCTGGTAATTTTGTTGCGCCGTTGCTAAAGCCATTGCAGCATCTTCATAAGATTGTGTGAAATCTATTTTTACCTCAGACGTTTCCGTTTTTTGGCAACTTGTGGCTGTGATTAGTAATCCTGCCAAAGCCAATGACATAAGTGTTTTTTTCATTTTATTACTGATTGTTAATAATCTGTTTTGTTAATTTTTGTAACTCGGCATTTTCATCAGACTCAGATATTTCGCCATTCAGCCTTTTTATTTCTAAAGTGTTGACTTGTTTTGCGAGACTCAGATAGGCCAGATATTTTTCCAAGATTAAAGTTTTCTTTTCAGAACTTGCGTTGGCCGCATTGGCTCCTTTTACAAAAGTCTGAAGATTGTCGTTACACAAAATATATGCCTGAAAAGCATTAGACAGGAAATAATCACTCACGAGAGAATTAGTTTCAAGATTCGTGTAAAGTTTCGGAATCTCAACTGGAGCGTATTGGATAATTTCTGAAACATCCACGCCGCTTTTCGATGGATTCAGATACATTCCTTTAGTTTTCATTTCGCTGTTTTCCAAGGAGAGATTTGTAGCGTCCAGAAGTTTTACCAGATTTTCTTTTTGAGTTATGTCAGACAACATTGTATTAAGACTAAGGGCGAAAAAGAAACCGATGAAAGTGGAGATTAAGGAGATGAAGAATTCGAGAGTTCGTCCACGTTTGCTTCGGAAACTTTCCAGTTTTGATGAGTTGATAAGAAAGATAACAACTAAAACTAAAATAACTGCAATGATAATGTACATAAATTGTGTTTTTTTTTGAAAGAGATTAAAGAAAATTGATATCGGCGAAAGAGCAATTTGATAGACGAAACGTCCAGGAATATCAACGGGAGAATTAATAAAGATATTACGTTTAGACCCAAAAAAAATCCTTAGAAAATTCTAAGGATTTTTAAGTAGCCCGTAGGGGAGTCGAACCCCTCTTACCAGGATGAAAACCTGAGGTCCTAACCGATAGACGAACGGGCCAAGGACTTTATATTAAGCTAAGCTGTTTACGTGCTTAGTTAATTTGCTTTTTAGGTTGGCTGCTTTATTCTTGTGAATAATGTTTTTCTTAGCCAATTTATCAAGTAAAGAGATTACTCTTGGTAATTGCTCTACTGCTACTGCTTTGTTCTCTTCAGTTCTAAGGGATTTCAAAGCTGTTCTTGCAGTCTTGTGATTGTATTTGTTACGAAGTCTTCTAACTTCGTTTTGTCTGATTCTTTTAATTGCTGATTTATGATTTGCCATAACGTTCAAATGTGGGTGCAAAGATAAAAACTAAATTTTAATTTGCAAACTTTTTTTTGAAAAAATTTTAAAAATTTATTTTTGCTGTTTGGGAAGTATTATATGATCTGCTAAGCTCTATGGATAAAGAATAGTTCCTTATTTTTTCCCTTATTGCGGTGCAAAAATATAAATATTTTTTAAAAATAAAAACTTTTAAGTGATTTTTTTGAAATTTTTGGAAATGAGCGTTCTAAATAGTACCCATCACGTACATGTTTTCCATAGTTGGCGACGCGCTACCGCCCTGTTTTTCAAGGGTTATGGCAAAAGCTTGTGCTTTAGGAATATTTGCTAAAATTTCTTTGGTGTCTTTTTCTGCAGCGTACATTCCGGCGCTCACAGGCTTACCATCCACAAGTGCCCAAAGCTGATATTGCATCCCTTTTGGAGCTGCAGGAAGATTTTCTGCGTTGAGATAAACATCTTTGGATGTTGTGTCCCAATATACAAAAGCTTTTGAATCCGGATGAGCCTCAACACCTTTCAGCGGAACGGTAATAATATCCGGATTGGATAACACTGCCAATTTTTCCTGAGATTGTTTGAGAGCCAGGTCCTGTGATTTTGTTTGGTTTTGCAATTGTGCTATTTCCTTTTTGTTTTTGGAGATATCGTTAATCCAAAAGAAATTTCCAATAATACTGAACAGAAACAAAATAGAAGCTGCAACAGCGTATTTCTGCCAATTAATAGCTTTACTCGGATATATCTCCTGTGGGACTGAAACTACTTTTTCCTTAACAGTATCAGTATATTCTGCGAAATTTTGCTCGCCGCTTTCATTCTGTTGGATTTTGGCCCATATTTTGGTTTCCAAACTATCAGGAGGCGATATAGCCTGAGCTGTTGCCAGCTGTTCCAATGTCCTTTGAGCTTCTTCTAGTGCTGATCTTACCTCAGCACTGTTCTTCATGACACACTCCAAGATTCCTGCCTCCTCGGGAGAAGCAAGACCTAGAACATAAGATTCTAAGATTCCGGATGATATGTATTCTTCTATGTTCACTTTATTTATAATCTTGTAAGAGATCCTTCAGTTTTATTAATGCGTTACGCATCTTTGTTTTTATTGTTCCCAGCGGCATATTCAGCTTCTCGGAAATTTCTATCTGCGTATAACCTTGGTAGTAGGCAAGATCTATCATCTCACGCTTATCATTCTCCAAGTTACATAAAACATCTGTAAAACCGATAAAGTCTGAGCTTTTATTGGACACGGAGAGGTTCGTGCTGTTATATACGAAATCGGGAAGCGATTGGTTTTTGAGTTCGTTTTGAAATGCTTTGGATTTGAGATAATCGATTGCCGTGTTGCGTGCAATATTAATCATCCAAGTGTAAAATCTGCCTTTTAAAGCGTCGTATTGATGGATCGAATTCCAGATCTTGACAAAAACATCCTGGATGATCTCCTCCGTATATTCCTTTGATTGCACTATTCTGAAAATAACCCCATACAACGCACCGGAGTAGTGGTTGTATAAGTACTTGAAACCGGCCTCGCTCTTTCTGCGCAGCAATTCCAAAAGTTCTTCCTCAGAATAGGTTGTTTTGATAATCAATAATTTACTAGCTCAAATATAATGAAATATTACAAATAACCAATTATTTTTTCATTTTGTTGAATTTTTTTCAATTCCGTTCTCTCATTTATCTATTGTGGCGCCTTTATCCGCCCTCCACTCCCGCTTTTTTATCCCGCCTGCCGGCAAGATAAAAAGAGCTCCGTTCAGGTCGGGGCGCGCTTCGCAAAGGAGGAAATTCGGCAAAGTTTATTTCCAGAGTTTATCAAAACGAAACCAGATTCCCAAAAATGTCGTAAATCAAATTAAATATTTATATAATGAAAAAGCTGAAAAAAATATTCCTGGTAAGTTCCGTTGCTTTGATGCACGGCAATGTTGCTGCGCAAACTTCAAACTTCAAAACCAAAAATCCATATTACTCAAAAACTGCCACCACACCATTGAAGGTAACAAATGCAGAATGGAAAAAAATCCTTAAACCGGAATTATATCAGGTGGCAAGAGAAGCAGCAACCGAAACAGCTTTCACAGGCAAGTTTTATGAATTTGATGAAAAGGGAACTTATTATTGCGCTGTTTGTGGCAATGCTTTATTTCTCTCGACTTCCAAATTCGCGACCACTTGCGGCTGGCCATCTTTCTACGAGCCAATTAGAAAAACAAGTGTGATCTATAAAAAAGACGACTCTCATAATATGTCGAGAACGGAAGTGCTTTGCGGAAGATGCGATTCTCACCTCGGGCATATTTTCGATGATGGCCCTAAACCAACAGGAAAACGCTTCTGTATGAACTCAGTCTGTCTGGACTTTGTACCATTAGCGAAAAAATAAGCGGTTGATTATAAGTGATTTAAAATTAATTTCAGATTATTTGAATCCAAAATCAAACTTTACTCGTAACTGCATTCAAGACAAAATATTAATACAAAAAATAAAGAAAATGAACTCAAGAACTAAAATCGCAGCATTCGGAATGATTGCATTATCATTCGCCTTCAGTGGAAACGTTGCTGCACAATCGATGAAGGAAAAAACAGTAATGGTTGGTGGTGCAGCAATGTATCCTTCTAAAAATATTGTTGAAAACGCAATGAACTCCAAGGACCACACAACTCTGGTTGCCGCTGTAAAAGCTGCCGGATTGGTGGAAACACTGCAGGGAAAAGGACCTTTCACCGTATTGGCTCCAACTAATGAGGCCTTTAACAAGCTTCCTGCAGGAACAGTAGAAACCCTTGTAAAACCTGAAAACAAAGAAACACTGACAAAGATATTAACATATCACGTCCTTCCCGGAAAATACAGCGCAAAACAGATCTGGGCTGCAGTGAAAGCCGGAAACGGAAAAGCGATGATGAAAACTGTGGAAGGTGAAGATGTAACATTCTGGACGAAAGGCAAAGATCTTTACATAAAAGACGCAAAAGGAGGAAGCGCTAAAGTAACAATCGCAGACGTTAACCAATCTAATGGTGTGATCCATGTGATTGATACAGTTTTGATGCCTTAGAAATGATTCTCAACCAGTATGATTTCTCGTGCTGGTTTTTTTAATTTATTTGAAACCGAACTTAAAAATAATATTATGAAAAAAACAATTAGTGTTTCCAACGGTGCAGCTACCCTGGATACCAATAGAAGAAACTTTTTGAAACTTAGCGGTGTCGGCCTTGCTTTGGCAGGTCTTACGCTGGTAGGTTGTAATGATGACGATTTTACAATGATTGACAACGGAAACGTTTTCGACCTTGGAACTGGCGACGTGGGTGTTTTAAATTATGCCTATGCTTTAGAACAACTGGAAGCGGATTTTTATACCAAAGTAGTGAATAACTTCTACAGCGGGATTTCTGCTGAAGAAAAACAGATTTTCACAGATCTTTATCACCACGAGGTGATCCACAGAGACTTTTTCAAAGCAGCAATTGGCGGTGCAGCACCAAACAGTATATTGCCAACTTTGGAGTTCCAGTATCCTGGGGTAAACTTCAGCGACAGAAATTCTGTTCTTGCAACAGCAAAAGCGCTGGAAGATACGGGTGTTGCCGCTTATAACGGTGCAGGAAAATATATCACAAATCCGGATTATCTAGTTTTGGCAGGTAAGATTGTTTCAGTAGAAGCCAGACACGCAGCGGCTATCAGAGATCTTATCAGTCCTAGAACTGCAGCTTTCTCCGGTGATGATGTCATCAATGCAATGGGATTGGATCTTGCAAAAGAGCCTAAAGACATTGTAGCAGCGGCAGGCAGCTTCTTCAAAACGCCATTCACTTGGAAAGAGAGAGGTATTTAATCATTATTAATTTCAAAATCTACTATTATGAACATTCTTAAATTACTAGATAGGCTCTCTGACGATAAATTTTTCACAGCAGAAGCTTCAAGACTAGACGCTATAACAAATATCACCAATTTTGGTAAAAAAGCAGCCGTTGCATCTATTCCGTTAGGATTAGGCGTATTGATGGCAACACCTGTAAAAGCAGAAACTACAACATCCAGTTCAGCTGTATTTGCAACACCTCTTATAGACGCATTACAATTAGCATTAACACTGGAGTATCTCGAAGACGAATACTACAGAATGGGGTTAGCAAAGAGTGGATTAATCACTTCAGCTGCAGACAGAGTTGTTTTTTCACAGATTTCAAAACACGAAACGGCACACGTTGCTTTTCTGAAAAGTGCGCTAACTTCCCTTGGAACAGCACCAATTGCAAAACCTACTTTTGATTTTACAGTCAAAGGTGCTTTCGATCCAATGAACGATTATCCTACGTTCCTGACTTTAGCACAGGCATTTGAAGATACTGGTGTTAGAGCATACAAAGGCCAGGCTGGGAACGTAATGTCCAACAAAGATGTTTTGACAGCGGCACTTCAAATCCACTCCGTTGAGGCAAGACACGCTTCTGAAGTGAGAAGGATGAGAGGCAACAAAGGCTGGATAGAACTTGCGGTTGGCGGTAATATGCCTCCTGCGACTAATGCAGTGTACGCCGGAGAAGGTGTAACTGTTCAAGCTGGATTCAATACAGCAACTTTATTCGGCGCCGAAGCTGGATCTGCGGCCTACGATGAAGTTTTAAGCGGCTCAGATGCTGCAGCCATTGCCGGCTTGTTTATTGTGTAAACACAATTGTCCCTATATTCAAATCCCTTTCCTTAGTTGGAAAGGGATTTTTTGTTAATCTAAGGAATGACAGCTTCACTTTTAAGCTTTTCAAAAAGATCAGTAAACGAATACAACGTACTTTGATATGCGGTAAATCCCAGTTTGCGGCTTTTGGACATATCGGTCATCACTTCAATCGGTCTCCCAAGGTCAAGGTCAGTATGCCAGGCAGATGCGATTCTGGACAGATTCTTTTCTTTGAGTTGATACTTTTCAGCGATGCTATTCCACAGTTTGTCGTCATTTTCTAGTTTTTTTTCTAGCGGTCTCATTTCAGTTTGAAAACCTTCGAACTCAATCTTAAAATAATCTGCAATTTTTTCCCAAAGCCACTTCCAACGGAAAACATCGCCGTTTGTGATGTTAAACGCCTGATTTTTTGCAGCTTCTGTTGTGGATGCCCACAATAATTGTTTTGCAAGAATCCTTGCATCAGTCACATCGGATAAGCCATTCCACTGAGCGGCTGAGCCTGGAAAAATAAATTTCCGTCCTGTTTCCCTGCAGATACTCCCATAGATTGCCAATGTAACTCCCATATTCATAAGATTACCGACGGCGTATCCAATTACGGTGTGCGGCCGGTGGATGCTCCATGTAAACTTATCTCTTTCTGCAGCTTCATAAACTGCATCTTCCTGCGCGTAATAGAAATTGGGGTATTCCAGGCGAGGCTGTTCTTCCCGTAGCGGCGTTTCCGGTAAAGTTCCCGCGTTGGCATAGGCTTCAAACGGACCAAGATAATGTTTAAGGCCGGTAACCAATGCCACGTGCCGGATGCTTCTTTTTGGTGAAAGAATTTTCAGGAGATTTCTTACCAATGCACTGTTAACTTTAATATTGTCTTCCTCTGTATCATTTCGCATCCAGGTAGTGAAGAAAATATGCGTTGGTAAAATATTTTCCAGAGCTGTTGTGAGATTTTCTTCGTTTAATAAATCAGCTTTTACAGGAATTAACCCTTCAATATTTGAGTTGGGATTTCTGGACAAACCATATGTTGTCCATCCATTGTTTACAAGTTCCTGTGCAAGATTGCTCCCAGTGATTCCGGTAGCTCCAACAACTAATGCAATATTTTCCATAAGTAAATTATTTAACGACAAATTTACGGACCATCAAGCCGGAAAAACTTGATGCAGATCATGACTTTAATTCAAAATCAAATATTACTGTCTGGAGATTTTTTTTCGGATTCGGCTGACTGTTTCAGGACTCAGGCCTAGGTAAGAAGCGATTAGAGCGTGGGAAAGCTTTTGTGTGATGTCCGGATTGCTTTCCACCAATTGAAGGTATTTTTCTTCCGCAGTAAAGTTATTGGAAACAACCAGCCGGTAATCTTTTGTGACCAGGCTGTTTTGGTATAGAATCCTGAAATACCGATCCATTACAGGAATTTTCAGTGTTAATTCTTCGTAGTTTTCACGGCTTAGCAGCAATAAATCCGAGTCCTCTATCGCATCAATGTTTAGAAATGCTGTTTCACGATTGAGGAAACTGTTGAAATCCGAGATCCACCAGCCTTCAAAAGCAAAAAGGTTGATGCGTTCATTTCCTTTTTCATCCAAAATATAAGATTTCAGAATGCCTTTGCTTACAAACGTTAAGTTTTTACAGATCTCTCCCTGCTTCAGCAGATATTCCTTTCTGCGAAGCCTTTTCTGTGTGAAAAATAATTGCAATACTTCAAGCTGATCTATGTCAATTTCTACCTTTTCCTGGATATGATTTATCAAAACATCAAACATAAAAACTGATTTTACAGGTGTTATTTATAAAGTAAAGGTATAACAAAAGCCCTTGTGAAAAAGGGCTTTGTGTGCATAGGTAGCCTATAGGGGAATCGAACCGCTGTTGCAAGAAAGAAAATCTTGAGTCCTAACCACTAGACGAATAGGCCGTTGGTTTTGTGGACTGCAAAAATAAAGACTTTAAACAGTTTAAACAAATCGTTTTTGTCTATTTCAGTTTTTTCTCGATCACGGTGTTGGAGATTCCTTTGCTGTCAAGCTCTTTTTGGGCTTTGATGGCGTCTTCCAAAGATCTGTATTTCCCAAAAGTATAATAGAAAGTACCATTTTCTTTCGTCCGGATAATGTCCGGAAGTGTTTTCAAAATAGTTGATTTCGAATCCAGCTTATCTTTTCCGGAGTATATCTCAATCGTGTAGTAGCCAATCCCAAGAGTTTGATTTGGTACAAAACTGATGGAAATCGCATTTCTGAATCCTGAATCTTTTGCCGTTTTCAAATTGGTATCACGGACAGAGGCATAGTTTGTAGTGCCGTAATAGTATTTGTAGGCGCCGTTTTCTTTGATAGGAAGAACATATTTCAAACCTTTCAGTGCAGGATCTTCCGAAGTATACTTCGAAGGTGTGCTCATCAACAGAATTCGGAAGTCGTTTTTCAGAGGTTGCTCAACCGGTTTTTCGGGTTCAGGTTCTTTCACATTTCTATCCACCAGTTTTTTGTAACTCACGATGGCGTTGTAGATACTTTCTGCGATTGCCTGCTGCCCATCTTCCGTGGAGATATAATGTGCATCATCATAATTATTGACGAAACCTGTTTCAATAAGGATCGAAGGCATGGCGTTCATTCTTAAAACGTGAAGGTTTTCCTGTTTCACACCACGGGAAAGTCTTTTGTCTTTCTTAACAAAATTATCTTCAACAAGGCCGCCAATGATAAGGCTGGCTTCAAGATATTTGCTTTGCTGAATTTTCAAGGCAATAAGAGATTCGGGGGAACTGGGATTGTACGAGGCGAAATTTTCCTTATCCCGCTCGTCAAGGAAGATTACATCATTCTCTGCTTTGGCAACGTCCAGATTTGTTTTGTTTTGATTTGGTCCCTGTACAAATGTCTCGGTGCCTTGAGCAGTTGCGCTTCTGCTGGGAGACGAATTGACGTGTACCGAAATGAAAAGGTCCGCTTTACTTCTGTTGGCAAGGTCTGTTCTGGAAGTAAGAGACGGATATTCATCAATTTTTCTCGTGTAGATCACCTTGTAATCTTTATTTTTTTCCAACATCCTTCCTAATTTAAGGACAATGCCCAGTGTGATATTTTTTTCCTGCACAGCGCCGATGTCTGCATAGTTTCTATTGGCGCCAATATCGCTGCCACCGTGACCTGCATCCAGGACTATAGTGAATTTTTTCTGGGCAAAAAGACTGGTAAAACCAATCAAAAATGCAAACAGAAAAAAAAATTTATTATAAAGTGCGGAGCTAATCATTTTAATCTTTAAAATTTAATTAATTTTGAACCCAATTTCAGAATCACTGCCTTGGCTCGTAATGTTTTCAAAAATATATTACTAATTTTAAATATCCTAATTTTTAACAATATTTTAGCACAAACAGTGCCCCAAAATACTGCTGAAAAAAACGATGTTCGAGATTCTATCAATATAAATAAAGATTCCCTCGGGATAAAAAAAGATACCATCATCCCAAAAGAACAGCTGGATGATGTCGTAAAAACCAAAGCGGAGAACAAAAGCAGTTCTTCCATTTCCAACAAGCAGACTTTTCTCAACAAAAAAGCGCAGATCATCTATCAGGATATGCAGATTGATGCAGACTATATCCGCATAGACTGGGAAACCGGGAAGATCTACGCAAGAGGCGAGCAGGACAAAAACGGGAAAATCACCACACCTGCCATTGCAACACAGGGCGGGAAACAGTTTGAGTACAGCGAGGTTATTTATAACTTCAAAACAAAACAGGCCATAGCCTTCAATGCAAGAACGGAGGAAAGCGAAGGTGTTATCGTGGCCGAGAAAACCAAGAAGTACAACGATTCTGTCTTCTTTATGCGGAAAGCCATCTACACGACGGATGAATATTTCCTAAAGAAAAAGGATTCCTTGCCGGATTATCATATGTCTGCACCAAATATCAAATTGCTCAAAGGAAAAAACAGTTCGCAGATTGTGACGGGACCTATCCAGATGTACATAGAGCAGGTTCCAACCCCATTGATATTGCCATTTGCCATCCTTCCATTTTCAGATAAAAGATCCGCCGGGATTCTGATTCCGAGTTTTGGAGAGCGGCAGGATGTCGGCTTTTTCCTCAATGGTCTTGGCTATTACCAGCCGATAGGCGACCATTTTGACCTGAAGATACTCACAGATCTCTACACCAAAGGCAGCTGGAATATAAAACCTGAACTTAATTACCTGAAAAAATACAGGTATTCCGGGAACTTTGCAGCCGATTATGGTTACACCGTACGTGGTATCAAGGGACTGGACGATTATTCCAGAACCAAAACCTTCCGGATTGCGTGGCGCCATTCTCAGGACTCCAAGGCCAATCCCTACTTTACCTTCAATGCGAGTGTGGATGTGGTGAGCAGCAAGTTCTACAACAATACCGTCAACAACAATTATATCTTCAACCAGAACGTTCTCAACACGCAACAGACTTCCCGTGTGAATGTTACCAAGCGTTTTCTCAATCTTCCGGTAACCATCAGTGCAAGTATGGCGTATAACCAGAACTTTGCAACAGGACTTACGGATCTTCGTCTGCCTGATATGACTGTAGCGATCAATCAGTTTTATCTTTTCAAACCTAAAACCGGCGTGCGGACA
>Ga0265797_10010857_pt1 | contig 11511 bp, 8 predicted proteins | sample P2T30metagenome_FD_192433 | JGI IMG/M metagenome (GOLD analysis project Ga0265797, IMG submission 192433) | Plant litter microbial communities from East Loma Ridge, Irvine, California - P2 T30 | ecosystem: Environmental > Terrestrial > Plant litter > Unclassified | place: USA: California... | reverse complement strand
CACCCTCCGGGGTGACCGTCTCTTGCTGTTCCGGGGCCCTCGGACGGTGTCCGTCGCTCAGTCGTTGCCGACGTGCGGCGGAGTCCCTCCTGCGGTCAGGACGGTCACGGCGGCATCGAGAGCCGCCGGCGTCGTCGTCGCGTGCACGCTGAACCGCACCCGGTCGTCGCCGTGGATCGTCGCCGTCACCCCGGCCGCCTCGAGCCTGGCGCCCACCTCGGCAGCAGAGCCTGCGGGCACGCCCGCCACGACGATGCCCGCCCGCTCCGCACGAGCGACGGGAGAGAGCACGGGCACGCCGGCGGCCTCGAGCCGCGCGATCAGCGTCCCGGCGGTGTCGGCGATGCGCGACGAGACGACGTCGACCCCGACCGACTCGAGCTGCTCCAGCGCCGTCGCCAGGGCGCCCGACGCGAAGGGCGACCCGTTCGTCACCGAGAGGCGCTGTGCGCCCGGTGCGGGCTCGTGCGGCACGCCGTCGTAGCGGGTCGGGCCCTCGACGCCGGTCCACCCGCCGAGCACGGGCCGGAGGCGCTCCAGTCCCCGCGGCGACAGCGCGACGAAGCCGGTGCCCCAGCCCGCCCGCAGCCACTTCTGCCCGCCGACGACGAGGGCGTCGGCGAGCGTCCAGTCGAGGTCGACGACGCCGAAGCCCTGGATGCCGTCGACCACGAGCAGGCGGTCGCCGACGGCCTCGCGGAGGCCCGCCAGGTCGGCGACGGCACCCGTGCGGAAGTCCACGGCGCTGACCGCGACCGCCACCGTGTCGGGACCGACGGCGTCGGCCACCCGTCGGGGCGTCACGGGCGCGAGGGGCCGGCCCGGGACGGGCGGCAGGGTGCGGACCGTGGTGAGGCCCGCCTCCTGCGCTCGCCACCACGCGTAGAGGTTCGAGGGGAACTCGGCGCTGCTGACGACGACCTCGCCCCGGGGGAGCCCGAACGCGACCTGCATCAGCCCGAGGGACGTGCTGCCGGTCAGCGCGACGCCGCTGCGCTCGACGCCCGTGAGGCGCGCGACGGCCGCGAGGGCACGCTCGTCCTCGGCGTGGAGGCCCGACGACGGGACCCCCGCGCTCGCCGCGGCCGCGAGCCTGGCGATCGTGTCGACCACGTCCCGCGACGGCGGGCCGTAGCTGCCGAAATTGAGGTAGCCGACCGGCTCGGCGAACGACGCCAGGTACGCGTCGAGCGCAGGAGTCGCGGGCTCACCCGGACCGGTCGGGCGGGTGCCCGCCCCGGTCACGCGAGCACCCTCTGCAGGAACTGCTTCGTCCGTGCCTCGCGCGGCGCGCCCAGCACCTGCTCGACCGGGCCCTGCTCGACGATGCCGCCGTCGGCCATGAACACCACGCGGTCCGCGACCTCGCGGGCGAACTGGATCTCGTGGGTGACGACGAGCATCGTCATGCCGTCGCGCGCGAGGTCGCCCATGACCTTGAGCACCTCGCCGACCAGCTCGGGGTCGAGGGCCGAGGTCGGCTCGTCGAAGAGCAGGAACAGCGGCTTCATCGCCACGGCCCGCGCGATGGCGACCCGCTGGCGCTGGCCTCCGGAGAGCTGGCCCGGGTAGGCGTCGACCTTGTCGCCGAGTCCCACGCGCTCGAGGATCTCGACGGCCTCGGCGCGGGCCTCCTTGGCCGGTCGGCGCTGCACGCGGACCGGGCCCTCGACGACGTTCCCGAGCACCGTGAGGTGCGGGAACAGGTTGAAGTGCTGGAACACCATCGCCGTGCGGGCCCGCTGGGCCGACAGCTTGCGCTCGCTGAGCTCGTGCAGCACGCCGTCGCGCAGCTCGAAGCCCATCGGCTCGCCACCGACCCAGACCTCGCCCGTGTCGGGCTCCTCGAGGCGGTTGAGCGTGCGGAGGAACGTCGACTTGCCGGCACCGGAGGGACCGATGATGCAGACCACCTCACCGCTGCGGACGGTCATCGACACGTCGCGCAGCACCTCGTTGCTGCCGTACGACTTGCCGATGCCGACCGCCTCGAGCACCGGGGCGGCGCCTCCTGCGGGGGCCGCGCCTCCTGCGGGGGCCGCGCCTCCTGGGCGGGCGGGATCTGTCGGGGTCACGGGGTGCTCCTCACGAGGGGTGCGCGACCGAGGTCGGCCGCGATCTTGCGACGCAGCGCGCGGGCGTTCGGCGGGCCGCCGGGGCGACGGTCCTGCCGGTCGAAGGTGCGCTCGAGGTAGTACTGGCCGACGCTCGCGACGCTGACGATGACCATGTACCAGATGGCCGCGGCGATGAGCGTCTCCATCACCTGGAGGTTGAACGACGCGATGTTGTTGGCGGCCTTGATGAGCTCGAGGTAGCCGATCACCGACGCCATCGCCGTGCCCTTGAGCATGTTGATGAAGTCGTTGCCGGTCGGCGGGATGATGATCCGCATCGCCTGGGGCAGCACGATGCGCGCCATGCGCTGCATCGGGGTCTGACCGATCGACTGCGCCGCCTCGATCTGGCCGCGGTCCACGCTCTTGAGGCCGGCGCGCACGATCTCGGCCATGTAGGCGCTCTCGTTGAGCGCGAGGCCGAGGAACGCCGCGACGAACGTCGTCATGATGTCGTTCGTGCTCACGTCGACGAACACGACGTCGGTGAACGGGACCCCGAGCTGCAGGCGCGGGAAGATCAGCGCCAGGTTGTACCAGAGCAGGATCTGCAGCAGCACCGGCAGGCCGCGGAACAGCCACGTGTACCCTGCCGCGAACGCCTGTGCGACCGGGTTCTTCGAGATGCGCAGGAGCGCGATGACGACGCCGATGATCACCGCGCTCACCTGCGCGACGACCGCGAGCACGATCGTGCCCACGAGCCCCTGCAGGATGATCGGCGAGACCAGGTAGTAGGGGATGTCGCGGTACGAGATGTCGCCCTGCGACGCCCCGTAGGCGAGCGCCACGAGCAGCACGACGATCACGGCGGCGCTGACCCACCGCCCCCAGTGCTTGAGGCGCACCTGGGGCAGCAGCTCGCGCAGGCCGGAGGAGTCGCGGGCCGGGTCGTGCGTGCCGGGCGCGGCGCCGCCGGTGCCGGTGCCGCTGCTGCTGCCGGTGCCGCTCGGCCGGGGGGCGGCCACCTACTCGCCGCCGTTGACGGTGGCCTCGGTGACGCTGCCGGAGGTGATGCCCCAGGCGTCGAGGATCTCGTCGTAGGTGCCGTCCTCGATGAGCGCGTCGAGCGCGGCGGCGATGGCGTCGCGCAGCTCGGCGTCGTCCTTGTCGACGCCGATGCCGTAGGGCGCACCGTCGATGACGTCGCCGGGCACGACCTCGAAGGCCTCGCCGTCCTGGGCGGTCTTCGAGATGTAGACGGCGCTGGGCAGGTCGTTGACGATCGCGTCGATGCGACCGGTGCGCAGCTGGGTCTGGTTCTGGCTGTCGCTGTCGGTCACGGTGACCTCGAGGGGCTCCTCGCCGTCCGACTCGCACTGCGTGCTCGTCGCCTCGGCGAACTCCTGCTGGCTCGTGCCGGTGACGACGGCGATGCTCTTGCCGCAGAGCGTGTCGGGGCCGGTGATGTCGGCCGGGTTGCCCTTCTGCACCATGAGCGTGATGCCCGAGGTGAGGTAGTCGACGAAGTCGATGGCCTCCTGGCGCTCGGCCGTGTCGTTCATGGCGGCGATGGTGACGTCGACGCGGCCCGACTGCAGGCTCGTGATGAGCGACCCGAAGTCCTGGTTCTGGTACTCGACGTCGAGCCCGAGCTTGGTGCCGATGGCGGTGATGAGGTCGTGGTCCGAGCCGATCACGGTCGACCCGTCGGCGGCGAAGAAGTTGTTCGGCGGGGACTGCACGTTCGAGCCGACGGCCAGGGTCCCGGCGTCAGCGATGTCGGCGGGCACCTGCGCGGCGAGCTCGTCGTCGACCTCGACGGCGTCGAGCAGGGCGCTCGTGTCGGGGATCGTCGACGACGAGGAGGACGCGTCGTCGGTGGCGTCGCCGGGCTGCGGGGCGCTCGGGCCGCCGCACGCGGTGAGCGTGAGCGCGAGGGCGGCGCCCGTGGCGACGGACCCCCAGAGGGCGGAGCGGGAGCGCGTCAGGGAGCGGGGTCGGGTCATCGTCGAGCCTTTCGTGAACGTCGTCGGTCATCGCACGCCAGCCCGAGACCGGGCGGCATGAGAGGAAATTATCACAGTGCGACGATCTTGTTACCTGCCGGTAACGTGGGCGCCATGACGACTCCCCGCAGCGTGACCGAGGTCGATCGCCGCCGCGAGCTGCGCCCGGAGTTCGCCCCCTACCTGGCCCTCATGGACTTCCTGGCCGAGCTGCTCGGACCGCGCACCGAGGTCGTGCTGCACGACACGAGCGACCTCAGCCGGTCGATCGTCGCCCTCACGAACGGCCACGTCAGCGGTCGCAGCGTCGGCGGCCCCGCCACCGACCTCGTGCTCAAGGTGCTGCAGAACCACGAGCACGACGACCAGGACTTCCTCGCCAACTACCTCGCCGAGTCGCGCACGGGCGGAGCCTTCCGGTCGTCGACGTACTTCATCCGCGACGCCGACGGGGGCGTCGTCGGCATGCTCTGCGTCAACATCGACGACGAGCCGCTCACCCGTGCGCGCGATCTGCTCGACGCCATCACGACGACGACGGGCGTCGTCAAGGGCACGAGCGCAGGAGTCGCGGGCGGGCCCGCGAGGAACGGTCACGGTGGCGATGGGGGCGGCGCCGACGGTCGCGGTCGCGACGGGCACGGCGGCGACGCCAGCCGTGGGGGCGGTGGCGGTGGCGCGGGCGGTGGCGGTCGCGGCGCCCGCGGACCCGCGGCGGTCGCCGAGCGTCTGAGCACGAACGTCGACGAGCTCGCGCTCGACGGCGTCGCCCGCATCGTCGCGGCCCACGGCGTCGAGCCGGAGCGCATGACGCCGGAGGAGAAGGTGGCGACCGTGCGGGAGCTCGAGCGCGCCGGGCTGTTCCTGCTCAAGGGAGCCGTCGCTCAGGTCGCGGTGGCGCTCCACGTGTCTGAGCCGACGGTGTACCGGTACGTGCGGGCGGTGCGCACGGGCGGCTGAGGTGCCGGGTGCGTCGTCGGGTGCGGGGGAGTCGTCCGTCCGCACCTATGCTGGTGACGTCGCCTCGGTCGGGGCGGCGCCGGACCCCGCTCCTCGTGACGCGGGTTCTCGGGCTGTGGCGCAGCTTGGTAGCGCACTTGACTGGGGGTCAAGGGGTCGCAGGTTCAAATCCTGTCAGCCCGACCAGAGGGCCGTGGTCGTCGGTGGGCCACGAAGGCGTCGGCGAGGAGAAGGCCCTTGCCGAGAGACATCGGCAAGGGCCTCCCGCCGGCGTGCACGGGTCCGCTGCGCACGACGGTCAGATCGTCGCCCGGTGCATCGATCCCCGGCCCGGCGAGACACGGGTCACTCCGACGATGTCCGTACGAAGAGGTAGTCCGGACGAGGAGCATCGAGGGTGTCGACGTAGAAGCCGAGTCCGCCGCTGTCCACGTAGCCCTGGCGCACGAACCTGTCTGCGAAGTAGAACCGGATCCCCCGCGAGTTCCCCTCGGCCGTCTCCCACTGACCGGAGAAGCTCGTCGGCTCCTGGCCGTCGGCGCAACCCGGAGGGCTCGTCGCGGCGTCCCTGGTGCGGCACGCGAGATCGACGGGGATGTTGCGCGCCGTGTAGGTCCGGTCCTCCGACACGGTGAACTCGGCGGCGCGGTCGCCGTCCTCTCCCTCGAGTCTCCAGGTACCGGTGTAGTCCTGAGGCTGTGCGGGGACAGCACATCCGGCCAGCGCGACCGACAGCGCCGCGACCAGCGTCGCGATGCCCGAACGGCGTCTGCTCACCACGTCACCTTCTCCGTCCATGTGAACCGCTCTGTGATCCGTGAGAGTGGGCCGCGGTCTCCAGCGGCTCGGTTCAACGCGTCGTAGTCGAGCCCGGGACCCCGTAGCGCGGACCCGAGGGTGGTCTCGTTCGTCGCGGTGTACTCGATCACAGCCGTTCCGTCGTCGCCCTTCGACACGACCCTCGCATCGACGTCATAGGTCCCGAGAGCCAGCAGGGTGCGATCCCGCTCGGAAGCCAGCGGCCAGGTCGCAACGGTGCGGATGTCCCTCAGGATGTTCGGGTTCGTCAGCGACGCAGGTCCCGCCTGGTAGCCGTACCCGGTCGCGACGTCGTCCCCGCCTCTCAGGTCGTCGAGGATGTCGCGGCGTTGATCATCCGGTAGTTCGCTTCGCACCGCCTGCGTCATCTTGCTGTCCGATCCGTAGAGCAACGTCCGGGGTGATGTGCCCGTCGCCCACCCGAAGAGCATCTCACCTTGCCCGCTCGTCAGGACGGTCCCGGCGTAGAAGTCCGCCGCCATGCCCACGGGGATGCCGATCGCGGGGAGCGGGCTGAGAGCACCGACGATGGCTCCCGGGCCCGGTGTGAAGGGGTCGAGGAGCGACATGCCGAGCAGCCAAGACAGAGCGTGCGACGCATGCAAGTCGCCGTCGACCTTGAAAGCGCTGTTGTTCGAGAAGTGGTAGGACAACCCCAGCAAGCCCTGGTGCCCGGCTCCGTGAGCTGCAAGTTCCGCGTCCGTGATCGGACGGAGACCGGTCGGGTCGGTCTGGTTCACGGGGTCGTTGCCGGCGAACGCGTACGGGTTGTGGGCCCACGCCGCGCCCACCACCGGGGGCAGGGGATCGGGTGACAGGAACGAACGCACCGACGGGTCGTAGGCGCGAGCGCCGGTCAGTTCGAGTCCGGCGGCGAGGACGGTGCCGGTCGGACTGAGGCCGATGCGACCCGGGAGGCGCGGTGACGTCACGACGTCGGAGCCGGACCACGGGTCGTGCAGTGGCGCAGAACGAGCCTGACGCCAGCCCGAGAGCGCCCACCTCCCGTCGACACCGATCAACCCGGGGCCCGTGACGACCGGAACGTCGCCGACCGAGAGGAGAGTGGGCATCGCTGCAGTAGGGTCCCAGCAGAGCGGGACGCCGTCGACCTCGGCGAGCTCGCCGAGAGCGTTCACCCACAGGTGTGTGCGTTCGATGTCGATCCCGTCATCTCGCACGACGGTGCGCAGCCGACCGCGTTCGTCCCAGACGTACGACGTCGTACCGTCCTCCGACTCGCTGCGGACGCGTCGACCAGCGTCGTCGTACTCGAAACGGGCGACGGACGGGCCGTCGCCTCTCCGTTCGGCCCGCAGGAGCGCTCCTGCAGCGTCGTGCGCGTACGAGGTCCGCCCGGACGCGCCACTCTCGTCGACCATGCGCCCGGAGTCGTCGTACGTCCAGGTCGACGCGTTCGTCCCGACGGCCGCGGAGACCAACTGCGACGCCGCGTCGTACTCGTAGGTCACGGTCTCGGAGTCCGCGGAGTGCACGGCCGTGATGCGGCCCCGGACATCGCGCTCGAGGCTGGTGGTGCGGCCGTCGCAGGAGTGGCCGACGAGGAACCCGTCCTCGTACTGCCACGATCGGCTGGCACCCCCGGCGACGACCCCGGTCAGCCGGCCGTCGGCGTCGTACTGGAACGAGGCGTCCGGGAAGTCGGGCCGGCGGATCCCGGTCAGGATGCCCGCACGCCCACGGTCGTACTCCGTCCGCACACCATCGGGCGTGGTCACGGCGCGCTGGTTCCCCGCCGCGTCGTAGTCCCATCGAGTCGTCGTGCTCGTGCCCGCACGTGACGTCGTGCGCCGGAGCAGTTCGTGCCGGGGGCCGTGCTCCAGCCGGTGCACGGTCTGCTCGCCGTCCGGGTGCGTGAAGTCGACGACTGTGACCGACCGGTCCGACTCGTCCCGCGAGATCGAGGCCACGAGTCGGTCGTCGCGACGGACCTCCTCCACGCGCCCGGCGGTGTCGTGGACCCACGTCGTGGTGTGGCCGTCAGAATCCGTGCGCGTGGTCAGACGACCGGCCGGATCCCTCGTCGAGACGACGGTGTGGCCCAGCGGGTCGGTCGTGGACGACACGTCACCGAGCGGGGTGTAGGTGGTCCGGGTGCGTCCGCCGGAGGGCGCGACCGTCTGCGTGACGTTGGCGTGCACATCGTGGTCGAACGCGGTAGAGCGCCCGAGCGCGTTGCCGACCGCGACCACCTGCCCAGCCGCGTCGCGGGTGATCGTCCGTCGACCGTTCCGCGGATCGTCGATCGTGGTGAGCCGTCCGGCCCGGTCGTGACCGTAATGCGTGGTGCCGACCCCCGGGACCTGCTCCGTCACCAACCGGGAGCACGCGTCGTACGTGAACGTCGTGATGGCACCGGAGGGCTGCGCACGTTCCACGAGCCGCGAGTCCGCGTCGTACCGGAGCGCTGTCCGGCCGCCGTCCGCGTCGGTCCACGCCGCGAGCCGACCACAGGCGTCGTGCTCGATCGTGGTCCGGTCGCCGAGGGGTGAGGTCGCGGCGGCGACCCGGCCTGCGAGGTCGAGCTCGAAGGACGGTTCAGCAGCCGGACCGTGGGCCGTCTCGACGACGGAGTGGACGCCAGCGGCATCGACTCGAGCCGTCGGCCGACCGATCGCGTCGTAGACCCGTAACCACCGCCCGCCAGCCGGGTCCGTCACCTCTCGCAGTCGTGAGAGCGCATCGTGACGCAGCTCCCAGTGCGCACCGTCGGGCAGGACGATCTCGCACGGGTTGCCGAGCCGGTCGTGCCGAACCGCTGTCGTTCGTCCGAGCGCGTCCGTGGCGTGGGCAAGGTCGCCGCTCGGGCCGTACTCTCGGGTCGTCCGGCCCCCGATCGGATCGACGACCACGGTGACACGGTCACCAGCGTCGTACTGGAACTTCCAGACGGCACCGTCCGGGTCCTCACGCAACGTGACACGGCCGGCCTCGTCGCGCTCGAAGCGTGTGCGGTGACCCAGGGGCGTGACGGTCGCGACGACCCGGCCAGCGGCGTCGCGCGTGAACCGGGTCGCTGCGCCGAGTGCGTCCTCCACGGCGACGAGATCGCCGTGACGGTCGTACTCGTACGACAGGACGACGCCCTCGGGGTCCTCGACGCGGACGAGCAGGTCGTCGTCCCAGGTCATCGTGAAGCGAGCGCCCCGTTGGTCGACGACGAACGAGGGTGACGTGGCGGTGGGCCCGGCGTACTCGAAGGAGACGGTCCGCCCGTCGCGCTCGATGCGGCTCACGCGGTCCTGGTCGTCGTGGGACAGGACCGTGTCGACGCCGTCCGCAGTGACGGTCCGGACGAGGCGGCCTCGGTCGTCGTAGGCGTGCACCGTGACCGACCCGTCACGAGTGGTCGAGGCCACGAGGTTCCCGTGCTCGTCGTGGCTCAGTGATTGCCGTCGGCCGTCCGAGTCGGTGATCGAGACCACGCGACCGTGGCGATCCGAGGTCCAGGTGTTGGCGTTCCCGCCGTCCTCGTCGGCGACGGATGTGACCCGGCCGGGGAGGTAGGCGAACCGGATCTGGCGGCCGTGCGGAGTCGTCTGGAGGAGCACGCGACCGTGCTCGTCATAGGTGTTCACGCATTCGACGACGCCGTCCGACGCCTTCACCCGCTCGATGCGACCATCGCCGTTCCACGTGTACGTCCGAGTCCCGCTGGGACCCGTCACCGACGTGAGCGCACCGTCGGCGTCGTAGTCGTACGTCACGGTGCGACCGTCTGATGAGCGTGCCGAGCGGACCCGACCGTCGAGGTGGTGGAGGTCGACGAAGCGTCCGCGCCGGTGTCGGAGCCGCACGAGCCTTCCGTCTCGGTCTCGCTCCGCCGTGATGGTCGCGAGGGTTCCGCTGCCTGCGGCGAGCCATGCGCCAGAACTCGTGAACGATCTCCAGGCGCCTGCGTTGTCCCGGACGACGAGGACGATCCCGCCCTCGCGCGTCCCGTCGGCCACCGAGACGGGTTCCGCAGCCAGCCACAGGTTCTCGCCGACGGCCCGTGCCGTGGCACCGCCCCTGGTCGTGAACGTGCTCCGTCGACCGTCGTCGTGCACCAGCTCGACGCGATCGTCGAGGACCTCGAGGCGCTGGTCGAGGACCGAGGACCAGCCGGGACCGAACCCCCCGGGGACGACGTCGAACGAGTTGTACATGCGCGTGAGTTCGAGGTCGTCAGCGCCGCCAGCGAAGGTCAGATCACGCTCCAGCTCGACGAAATTGCCGGTCGCGGTGTTCACAGGGTCGGCTGCGAACCCGCTGGTCGGCACCGCGCCGAACAGCGATGGCGTGCCGAAGTCGAGGTCGATCCGTGTCCTGCCGACCCCCGCAGCCAGAAGCGCGGCCACCAGCGAACTGTCGTCCAGCGAGATGACCTCACTGCCCGCCCCGGCTGCGTCGAAGGCAGTAGCGATGGTGCTGGCCCAACCCACGTCGCCGTCGTTCGCGGTCGACCACGCACGGAAGCCCGTCAGGAGCGACGACACGTCGACATGACCGAAGTCGCATCTCTCGGTGAACGAGGCCACGGCGGTCTCGATGCGGCCGGGCACGGCCAGCAGGCTGTCGTTCAGGGACGCCGCCCCGGAGGCGAACGATCGGAGAGCGTCCGGTCGCGCGGACGAGATGCCGCCCCCGGTTCCCGGACCGGACCCGGTCATCGGTGTGCTCCTTGCACGCGCCTCGTAGCTCGTGTTCGGGAACGCGGGGACGTGGACCTTTCCGCTGCTCGGCGGGGGCTCCTCGCCGAAGATGTCGTCCCAGGTGCTGTCGACGAGGTCGACGCGGCGAGACGTCACGCGGTCGCGCCAGGCTCTGGCCTCGCGTCGCCGCGTGTTCTCGGCGCGTGCTGCGTCGCTCAGCGCCCGGACGCCACTCGCGATCTCGCCGAGCTTCGTGGCGAGCTCCCGGGCATCCTCCTGCGCGACATCCGCGTTCGCACGGAACGTCTCGGCGAACCCGCCCGAGAAGTCCGTGCCGGCCTGTGCGACGAGCGCTGCTCGCGACGGCGACTGGAGCTCCAAGGCTGTCTTCGCCAGGTCGCACTGCCGCGCGACTTCCTCGGCGGCGGAAAAGTCGTACGTGAGGTCGGGCAGCGCGTACGCGGCCAGGTCTGTCAGTCCAGTCACCGTTGTGTTCCCCCCATGGAAAGCGGTGTCGTCTCGGTCGAACCCTAGACCAGTCCCTTGCCCGGTGCCGGATCGCCGAGATGCGGGTTGAGATCGCGCTGGACCACGACATGCGACAGGAACTCCGACAGCTCGTCTTCGCGTGCGTTGCGTACGGATCGAGCGTCGAGATCGGACCGAGGCGTCGGGTCTTCGCCCTCATGCGGCTGCCCGGTGACCTCGTCCTCGGGCTGAGCCGCATCGAGAAGCTCATGAAGCTCCCCCCCGGCTAGTTGCGCGCCGGGCACAGCTCGGTAGCTCCCGACAACCGCGTCGAGGAGGTACCGGTGCACGAGAGTGCCGATGCGTCACGCGACGACGAGCCTGGCGAGCGGGTGGCCATCCCCGGCCGGGCCTCCGCTCCTCTGTCGGTGCTCGTCGATAGCGTCGGGGCACGCGCCCGAGCCGGCGCCGACCGCCCTCGAGGAGGCCCCCATCTACATCGACCCCGACACCGGCACCGTCGTCACCAGCCCGTCCGACCTC
>Ga0265797_10010856_pt1 | contig 11512 bp, 14 predicted proteins | sample P2T30metagenome_FD_192433 | JGI IMG/M metagenome (GOLD analysis project Ga0265797, IMG submission 192433) | Plant litter microbial communities from East Loma Ridge, Irvine, California - P2 T30 | ecosystem: Environmental > Terrestrial > Plant litter > Unclassified | place: USA: California... | reverse complement strand
AGACCAGGCCTTCGTCAATGGTCTTGTTTGCATCTTCCGGCTTAGTGAACTCGATGATCACGGACGATGCTGACTTGCTGGTAGCATTCCTGGTCAGCCAGCCGACATACTTGATCTCTGCTCTTGGTATGAACGGCCGATTGTCCTGCAGGATGTTATTCCGGATCTCTTCGAACTTGTCCACCTCCATTGTGCTTGTGCGGATACCGTGTGCCAGAACGCCATACGTCGGGTTGCGGACGTATGCCCCGTTGCCAACACGGGTGACCCAGTCGTCGGCAAACTGTCTGAGAGCCTGTGTCTGTGAGGCAGTAGCTGTTCTGAGGCTCAAGTCCCCGCTCTTCAGTTGATTGGAAGACATGATCTTCACGTGTGCAATATGTTCATTCTGGCTTTGTTCGAGGGCGCGTTGGACATGGGACATCAGATTACGTGGGTTCATAGCCCGCAATTTTGAGATAATTAATGGGTTTCTGATGCTCACAATGATTTCACGCTGAGCCTGGGGGGTGACGGCTTTGACGCGCTGTGTACTCTGCGTTCCTGATGCTAGCATTCCGCTTGCTGCGGCTGCGGCATAGCTCATCTGTCCATGTATCCCGACTGGTGGCGCCTTATTTTTCAGCTCTTTGACTACTTCCACGATCTGTCTGCCCCTTTCCGACGCCTCTTCTGCTGCTGCCCTTGTCTTTTCCCCAATCGTGATGTTCCTTTTGGTGTCTGCTGCGTTGCTCCTCAGTTCCATTCTGACTATCTCCATGACCTTCGCCGATTCTCGAGCTGTTTCATCCGCTTCGGTTTGCATAGTGCGCAACGTATCCTGGATGGTGGTGAGGTCGGGTGTCCTGAGGGTCTTGCTGATCATCGTCAGTGTTCCCGTGATCATAGTTCTCACAAGGCTTGCCGGCACGGCCTGGTCTTGCGAGTGGTCAATACAGTTCAGCGTGTCACGAAGGTACTTGGTGAGTTCGGTAGCGTGCTCGCGGAGTTCGAGTGGCCAGTCAGCCCCTTGGGGCCATGGGGTAGCCATTTCGGTGCAGTCGCGTTGGGCAACGCGACCGACGTGATAGCACACCAATAACCACTTCTAGGAACTCTGTGCGTTCAACGAATCCAGTCAATTCCAAAGATTGGAGTACTCGCTATTGTCGTGTTTGTTTTTCCTATGCGTGATGCAGTTGGCTTGTATGCTTCGGTACTCGGCGTGGCCCATCTCACGTGATGCCAGGGGATACAGCTTGACTGTCAAGCTGTATCCCTTGGCGTTACCCTTTCGTCGCTGGCTTGCTACACGTGACCCCAAGGAATACAACTGCTCCAATTCCATTCTCAAAGCCTCTACGCGAAATTGGGGAAGCATGCGATGTTTCAGTTCCCCGTGTAACTCGGCTACCCACCAATTCTGGACTAGCAAAGAAATCGAGGCGGTTCATTTGTACACGAGCAGCGCTGGGTCATGTTCTGCATGAGCAAAACAACCCCGCATCTACGCCCGGAACGGAACGGAACGAAAGTGTCTCCTCCATCTTCCCCGGGTCCTCCTGCTTACATTCGTCCTCCTCGACTTCTATACCATGGTTCAATACTAGTGTGCAACGTCTTGTTCTTGACTTCGGCTATGTCTGCACCCTTGGGCCACCTGCCTCCTGAACTCTTCATTAACATCTTAACACGGCTTGACAGCTCAAGCCAGAAGGCATTTCGCTGTGTGTCTCGTTCGTCATGCGAAAGTGTTACAGGCGTTCTCTTCAATGAGCTGTTCTTCGACTTCGACGTGGGTGGTACTGAGGGTCTTGTGGCGATCTCCAACCATCCAGACCTTGCTAAACACGTACGAACCATCGTTCTACAAAGATGAAACAGTCTCAGAAAACTTGACGATTTCCGAGCGTGGCAACAGGCTACGGTGTACGAGTACAAGGCCTATGCTTGGGAAGGCAAGTTCAAGTGGCTCAAAGGGGTCATGTCTCAGTCCGAGTGGGACAGCATGACGGAGGAGACGCGTCGCGCACTTTTCGATGAGTACAACAGTGACTATGCTGCGATCACACGGAGAACCACTCAGCTTGCAGTGGCAATGTCCTCGATCATCTATACCAACTACAGCCCTGTTCCAGCGACACAAACCATTGGCGAGGCTGACCAAACAATCAGGAACTTCAGCGAGTCGATCAAGAGGCTTCCGAACTTGGTGAAATTTCTTCACAATCCCTCTTATTGTTTCGACAATTGGGGAGAGTGTTGGCGCAATGTACAGTTCCACCGCTCTGGATTGATATTGCAAACCGGCTATGAGGACGATGTGGATACAGATGTTCTGCATCTTTTTAATGCACTCAGTGGGGTGATGCTTTCCGAAACCATTCGCCATGTCGAGCTGTGCACCCGTGGTCATGCTTTCTGGAGTATTGCCCATCTTCGCCGACTGTTGGACTGGAATAGTGATACGTTGACAAGATGGATGCCGGACGGCCATGTCGCTGTGGGTATAGAAGACTGGATGGAACACAGTGGGGGTCCCGTCGCCGCTTGCAGATACATCGAATCTGCGACCAGATTTATTGTGGCTCTTGAAAGCAGGTTTTCACGTCTGGAAGTCCTTGAATGTTACATTGACACACAGGGTGTGGAGAGCGCAGGCGAGCTCATTGCGACTTCCAAGGCCGTGTCACAAGTACTACAACAAGGTACAGAATTAAGAAATCTGAAGCTGGCACTACGTGAATCTAGTTGGGAGCTGGATCAGCACTCGAACCTCTACCGCGATGATCTCTTGTCTAAGAGGCTTTGTTCGATGGGAATTGAAGACTTCAAGCGACTTGCTCTGGCTTCCAGAAGCCTTCTTGGGGGACTGGCCGAAAACAGAGCCTTGAAGGAATTGGTGAAACTCGAGTTGACCGTCGTCACGACTGAACAACATCTCTGTACTTTCTTATCACAGCTTCTATCGTTACGACATCTCGACATGAAATGCGTCACGTTACTGCCAAGGGCGGGTGTCTGGGAATCAGTACTACACAGCATGTCCACGGTTCTTTCGCTGGACACTGTAGCATTCCGCAGCCTCGAAGACGTGATAGAAAGACGGCCACGTCTACTTTTGGAACCTGAAGCATCGGTGTGGAACAGCAGCGATGCAACACGTGATGACTACAGACAGTACGAGAACGCTATTGTCAACTTCGTCTTACGCCGATCTGATTCGCCACCACCACTCTGTCCTACAGAATACCTTCATCGACTAGAGCGATCGAGTTCGAAACAAACAAGTAGCTGAACATTGCCTTATTCTACGCAATGATGCTTCTTTGAAATGCGTCCTATTCCCGCAGATCATTCAGATCACCGCACGTTGCACACTTGGAACGTATCGCATTCCCCGAATGTGTAAGTCTCAAGTTGTGGCTGCAGACACGAAAGTCATCGCTGGTTGAGCTTACCTGTGTATGCACGAAAGATGATCAAGAGAGTTTTCCGCGAGCATCCTCGCAGGTGATGGCCAGGTTGCAGCATTATTACCATGTAAGCGTACCCGTGCTGAGATCGCCGTCAAGGTCTTATCTCCAGCTTATCTTAAAGTCTTCAGAGACAGACACAAGAAACTTCCATCTGCCCACAAGCGGCCGCTTAGCGTCACCTCTGATAGTCCCCGTCTCTTACCATATAAACGAGCATCTGCAACCTTGTAGTAGTAGTCCGCACAATCAACGCACAGACCATCATTCCGGAAAGATGATCTGTGCGCTGTCAGAAATGGACCCCTGGCCGGGAACGTGGAGCGAGGTCCTCCTGGACACGCAATGTCTTGGTCTCGTTCAGCGGGAGCAATTCCGATGTCATAAAACGCTGTTGTATCTACATGTTTATCTGGCGAGCGTAGAAAATATGATTGCTCTTGAGGTTTTCATCGACGCTGAACTCTATCTCATGCTAGCTGCGCCTCGAAAGCGCAACGGTTTCCAGAATCTGGTAGGGCAAGCTACGCATTCCCGTGGCAGATGTGGAGCGAGCGTTCTTCTATTCGAATAAATGCGGCACGATCGCAGCAATGTCCGGCCTTTGGTCACCCATCCAATGACCGACGAATGTGCAATGCCTTTTTCTCTCTCGTACAAGAACCCACAGCCTGAGCATTTGCCAATACCGGATCAACTTCTCCTGCACTTCTTCATGGCTATGCCCCTGCGCCAGGTCGCTCGTCAGACCTGACGGGTCTAGGACTATGAGTCCCTCATTGCTCCATCGAGATGACGCTCGTCCTACGTGCTTCACAAGCTCATCCACAGCGAGGAGACCGATCCCGTAGCCACGATATCGCGGTTCGAGACGGACGGTTTCTAATCTATCATGAGAACATCCCCAAAGACATACTCGTCAGGCAGTATCCCTTGGGCGATCGCTTGCTGTGTGAAGCATGCCCTAAAGAGCATCGCGAGCGACTCCGAACGTTCATCGCAGATCGCCCTGTCGAAAGCCATTAGCGGTCTTCCATGGACCTGCAACACTCACGATATGGTGTTCAGCTTAGCTGCTCTTCCACTGATACTGACCAGAGGCTTTCTCTGTTCTGCACGGCCTTGTGGACTTGGAGCAGATCTGCTTTCATGTGGCCAATCGTCTCCCGCTCTCCAGACGCGGTCTTGCCAGTGATGGTAGCGTAGATACCCTTCACATAGCCTTCTTCATCCTCCTGATCTTCTCGGTCCATATCATCATGCTGGTCCTGCTCATCCCAGCTGTTGTCGCCTTCGACATCGGTCAGTGTACCGACATCGTCCAGAGTCCCTTGGAGAACCACTTTGATATCGTTCATAGCCAGGGGCTCAGGCCGCTTCACTCGATAAGCTGTAGACATAGGTGTAAATGGAAGGATGTGTCAAGTATGTTTACACAGGTCGACTGTATGTTGCGCGGTCAACTCTTACAAGTATGAAATGGCCGATCAGAGTTGTTGCGGTGTTGGATCCATGCCTCCAGACCTCTTATCGGCCCCTGATAGAGTCGCGTTGCCAGGGCCCTCGCTGGCTTCCCCTCCAGGGGAACCCTTGCTGTTGCCCATCAAAACAGTGCTTGTAGACCTGTTTCAGCATTGCAGTTCGGAACGCGTCGCTCCCCGCAATACGCGCAAGAGCCTCAATTGCATGCTCGGAACGCGTCGGCTTTCCCCGCTATCGAACGCGTCACCAGTTCTTTTGCTTGCTCGTGCACAACAAATGTAAGAAGATCGTAGTCATTGGCGAGTTTCCTGGTAATCGGTCAAGCGTGGATCGCGAAACGTTCTTACCTACACGTCCATGTTTACAACTGAGTGCGAAGCAATTCTGCATGCGACTTATGACGCACATCGAGATGCCGACACGGACGAATTGCGGTTCAAAACAATCTCGCGTGCCCTTGAAAACCCCAGTATTTCGGGGGTCTTTCCGTCCACCCGTCCATGCCCCTGGATTAGCCGTATATTCTGATCAAAACGAGCTTTGGACTCGAGGCAGGCGGCAGGCGACCAAACCCTGTCGTAACAGAGCATGACCTGGCTTATTTACTTTTTTGAGGTCTTCGAGCGATTTGGTCGCAAGGTCGCTCGACTGTAGATAGTCACGCAAAAAAAAGAGAGAGAGAGAGACCCTGGGACGGAACCAACGAGTCGAGAGTGGCTGGTGCAGATTGTCCGGTCCCGGATCCTGTTGGCCCAGCACTCCTTCCAAAGACCAGACTGTCGCATCGACTTCATGCAACCAACATCGAACACCATGATACAATCTTCCGACTGGGCAAGTATTGAGCAACGCGATGATAACATGCTGGTGCGTCTGGACTGGGAGACTAGGAAGGAGAACTTTTTGCAGTACCTCGAGTCGCAGAAATCGACCATCGAGAATATCGTGCGCCACCATCTCTCTCTCTCTCCACGCCAGCTTTGCACTATCGCGGCACGAGACTTTTGGATCAGCGGAACCTTCAATGTCTGCATTCCAGTATCGATAGCTGGTTCGCATGTCGAGAAACTGATGTTCAGGTGTCCCTTCCCTCATAGGTTCGACCAAACGAATCGTACTCCATCGACACTGGAGGAGAAGATCCGGTGCGAGGCAGCTTCAATGGCTTGGATCTCGAAGCACTGTCCCAAAGTCCCCATTCCACGCTTGTGGGGAGTGGGACTACCTTGTGGGCTCAACGTGTGCATGCACAAACCAGGGATCCTATGAACTGCTGCTTACGAATTACTAGTTCACACCCCAGTGCCATGCTTCATGGTATCGGCGCGTACTAAACTCACTCTCGGAAGCTTTCAGCCGGCTGTGGTATGGCCCTGTGTGGCGTCCTTACCTGGTTGCCCAAACTCCCTGGTCCCTTTATTCTGGTTATCTCTTGATGGACTTCATATGCGCGGACAGCGGAACTGTGCTATCGGCAAAATGGCCGCCGAAAACAAAACAACAAAAGCAAAACTTCATGAAGAGTCTGGCGGAGATCGTACTTGATTTGTCTTTTCCGCTGGACAAGATCGGAGCTTTCACTGTACATGATACCGGAGTGGTTTCGCTGAGCAATCGCCCCCTTACATCCCGGCTGGTGACCTTGGAAAACAATGGAATCCCTTCTGGCATTTCACCGTCGACATGTTACACGACTACCGAAACATACGTCAGTGACCTGCTGCGATGTCATGACGCTAGACTGTCGCATCAACCAAATGCCGCCAGAGACAGTATGGACGCGGAAGGCCAAATGGCGGTCATTGTGGCATTGCGAGCTTTATCCGCTACTCTCACTCGAAGACACCTACGAGATGGTCCGTTCTGCATGGCATTGACGGACCTGAACGCCGGAAACATCTTTGTTGATCAGAGCTTCAATATAAGCACGATCCTAGATCTAGAGTTCAGCTGCTCCCAGCCTCTCGAAATGCTGTATCCACCCATTTGGCTAAGCGGCATGGTGTTGGACGACTTCTTGGACGAACATCCGGACGATACAAAGATTGAGAGAAGTCAACACTTAGAGCATGCGTGGGAAGATTTCTTCTGTGTTCTCGAACAGGCTGAAAGTGTACGACCCCAACGGCGCCATATTGGCAAAGTCTCCGAGATCATGCGCGAGACTGTGAAGCTCGGCTCGCACTGGTATTTCATGGCCCTACATTCCCCTCGCATGTCGTACGACATCTTCATGACGCTACTACAACCACAGATCGATCAGACACATGGGAAGGGCGACGGGGCCATCGACTTTCAGCGGATAGCAACACCGTACTGGGGACTCGGTGCCCGAGTCTCCGCCAGCGTCTTTGCACAAAATCATGTCAGGTATCTGGAAGAGCTGAGAGCGAGACGTCAGCAGCCGCCCTGAACCTTCGACAATGTAGAAGCTTACATCTCATTTCTGGTCCTTCTCTTGCTTGTCTTGCTTTTCCCGCTGGCTCTTGGCAGCTCTGTTCTCCATCCTCTTCCTTTTGCTTTCCTCTGAGGATGCATTAAGTTGAGATATGTTGTGCACCGGAACTGTGAAAGCGTCCCGAGCAGACCCGCTAGTACCAGAGTAGTCGGAGGATTTGGTCGATTTGTTGTCTTCTGGCATAGTCAAGATTGCGATTGTTCCCGTCACAGGATTCACACGAATCCAAAAGGAAGGGGTTTCAATGAAAGTCTGTATGCATCTGCAACCACCTGATGATGAACAGTGACCGGGATCAAATTGTAGAGCTGGAAGAGGGGTAGAACCAATACAGTGGGCCCTGCGTCCAGATAAGCGCCCACCCCACGCAATTACAGCGTTTGACTCTGGTGAAGTTAGCGTAGGAATGCCGCCTAAGACGATAGCACAATATGTGATAATTGCTAAACCATGCATTGTTCGCCAAATCTGCGTCATCTTTCTCCGCAGATCGGGCAGGCCCTCACGCAACACACAAAGACATCATATTTTCCATGATAGATTGATGGTAGAGGAGCTTTCGTACAGCATGATCCAAATGCTCAAGCGCTGCCGAGTCGAGATTGAGCTTTTCCATACAACCAATGGGGAAGCAGGTATCGATCTCGTGATCATGCAATTATGAGCAGGACTTTAGGACTAGTCTCACGGTACATACACACTGCTCTGCATCGCGTCAAAATAATGATACATTAGGCACAGTAGAACTGGGTGTCATAGCCTGGGACTATGGTGGTAGAAGATCACGCTGATTGAATCTCTACTATACTGGTGGATCTCGACCGCCATGATTGCAGACTGACCGGTCGGATACTATCTTGCAACAAAGGCTGAGCCAATTCCATCTAGTATAGGACGGTTCTCAAGCGCCACAATGGCGATAGTTGGTATTCAACTGACCGCATCCGGACTGTCAGCGATACGCGATGCCACATGCATGCAGCTAAGCGCCCTTGTGGACCTCCCCGCTGTGACGACGCGACTGAGATGCAGGTAGAGGGTCTCGATCCGTTCGAAAACGCGGCAGGACCTGATTGCCCTCCGGCTAGCGCGGCAGATGCTTAGCGAAAGACCCTATAGATGAGTGTAAAGAATATGCGGCTCGATCCTTGACACAGATCACGGGAAGTCAGACTCGTCACGTGTCAGATACGACCCAGCCACCGGGGACCCCGAAGCGGGATGACTCCACATGTGCCTGGAGGCTGTGTAGATCTCCACAATGCCGTGATTGGAGACAAGTGCAAGCCAGATTGCGCATCTGAATTCATCATCGCTGCCCTGGAAACATCCCTTTCGACATATTGATCCATCGTTCAATTGAGCTTGCATCCTTGCAGCCTAGACCGCCTTTGTCAAGATGCAGACAGCCGCTAGACAATCTGAACACGAGCCAATGAGTGTGACGCTATTGAGGTGGCTGCGTGGTTGTTCTCATGCTCCACGCTTGGTCGCGCCGCGTTCGCGGCCTCTTATTTGTCCGACAGCCTCTGCCCTTTATATGATTCGACATATCGATGCTGTCCTCGTCAGTTTTGTGCATCAGCGCTATCGCGACCCCACGCCGCGGATGAATTAGACACTGCACCTTAGAAGCCAGGATCGAAGGATGCTACAGTATCGTGGCCTGTGACAGTAGTTGATCCGATAGGCCGCACCTCGGGAAGCGACGAACTCGCAAGTTGCTAGCGCTGTATAGGGCATGGAGAACTGTAGCAGGCCGGTACACTTTGTGAATCCAAGTCGCAGAACGCAGAATTAGCTTGCCAACAACCGACCACTCACAGATATTCACACTAACGAGAGTTAATAGCCTCCTCATGTTTCGTAAACGTACCGAATAGATTGTTTGATTGGAGTGTGGTAAGAATAGTGCAAACAGCAAACAGGTTGTAATTCAGGGAAAGTCGGCATTCAGCACGCGAAATTCCTGCAAAACAGCTTGGACAGAAGTGTCTAATCAGAATTCCAATCTTGGTGTAGCTAATACAATTTCTTTTCCCTTCTCAGTCTTGCACTTGAATCTCAACTCCCCATTGCCGAAAATGAAGTCAATGTTTGCTCTGTTTTGATGAACTTCACTTTTACCGAGGCCGAACCATCCTGATTTGACTGTTCTGGACTTGTAGTCTCCGATAGGTATCTGACTCGTATCGCAGACTATGTCGCCAACCGATAGGACACCTGTAGAGGGGTTAAACCCGGAATGGCAAGCTGACTTTGTAATTCACCAGACTCTGAAAGATAGAGCTTTGTTGTTGCGATGCAAGAAGCTTATAGCCAGCACAGAGATCTTAGAACTGAAGGGATGTTAAGGAAAGATCTTCTTACATGTATCGCTGACACGCGAGGGCGCTTTGTCGAGAGCGCATGTCACAAGATTCAAGGAGAGGGTTTTGGTACTGCGGTGAATGAAACCAACAGAGAAGCTAGTGTCTTCGTCAATCTGAGAACCCTATACCCACCCACAATTTGGGGTGTAATTGTCAGCAAGGAAGAGACAGACTCTGGGGAGTTGATGATTAACAGCAATCACGATTGTGGCTCAATCGACCGCAACACGACGCAGCCTCTCGTGGCTCGGAGGGAGACTTACTTTTGCTGCAAACCACTCAACACTGTCCTTGGTCATCTGCATCTCGGTGAATGGATCGATATACTTGTATTGGTCGCTATGCTCCGCATGCTTGGTCTGGTCGTATGGAATTCCCAGCACGACTCCGTAGTGCTTGTTCAATACTCGTGATACCACGATGGAGTCTAGACCGTGCTGGGCAGCACCTTTGACGACAGCTGTCCAGGAGTGCTTCGGATTCACGCAGTAAGCTCCGCTGGCGAGTTCTTCTCTGAAAGGTCCTGAGATCCACGCCTTCAAATGGTCGAGGACATATGGCGATCGGCCGAAGCCGCCGACAAGAAAGATTCGCTGTATGAAAACATGAGCAATCAAGTATCTAATGGAAAGGTCTAAGAACGAATTACTCACAGAGACTTTGCGATCGATTTTCCGGGAACTGCGTAATTGTTGTAGAATCAAGGCTTGCAATCTATCCAAGGTGGGTTTGAAGAGTTGAGCCATGTCGTCACTATAGAGAAGAGATTACTTATCAGCCAAATATGGACGTCTGGTAGGTTAGAATTGAGCCACACTAGGAGGCTTACGGCGTAACTTTGAGCTCATTTTCGGAGATACCCATTGCCTCATTATCCTCTACTCCTCCAATATAGAGATTTGAGGGCGTGCTGCTTTGACTCGTAAAAAACCTTTTCTCGGCCATGAAAGCTGACATGAATTTGCTGCCTCGATCCGTGCGTTTTGTCTCCCACTTCTCAGAGGCGGGTCCAACCCGAGACTTTACGTGGGCAAGATATGCTCTGTCTATGGATGTTGATCCACATCTTCCACCTACGTGCTACAGTTAACTATCACATGTTGGCTTAAATCGAAGAACAAGATTTGACTCATGATACCTTTGCTGGCCACGGTTTCTTTGATTCTTAAAGGCCCCACGCTCTGTATCGTATAAGTGATCAAGTCCTGGCTACAAGGTCAGCGTCATGTGCTATTACATACATCGTAGAACTCGTGAAACAGAAGGGTGAGGAAGGCATGATCATAAAATGAGACTTCTTTGCTCACCACAGTGCCTCCTCCAGCATCACAAACGAGGATACGTTCACCGACCTATGCCGCGAGAGTCAGTTTCTGGGTCGCCTGGTCGTGGGGGATGGCGAGTTCCTACTAGAGAAGCCTTGTTCGCCTGTGTAGTCAAAGACTCGAGATCTTTCAATGCAAAAGTTGCTGCTGCCAGGGGCTCAGTGGTCATGACCAGTCTGTCTTGAGAACGTCCGCCCATCCCAGCCTTCACAGCTGCTTCCTTCGTAAGCTTTTGTGCTCTGTCACTCCAGTTGGCTGGTACAGTCAGAACATAATGTATGGGTGTGTCGTCTAGAATCAAAACATGATGCATCTTCGCCTCAAGATAACGTAGAAGATGTCTGTCCAGTAAGCGAAGGTAGTCGACGGCCACATCGAATGCGTCTTTACCAGCTGGTAGCAAGATCGGTTCACTTAGCC
>Ga0265797_10010855_pt1 | contig 11512 bp, 7 predicted proteins | sample P2T30metagenome_FD_192433 | JGI IMG/M metagenome (GOLD analysis project Ga0265797, IMG submission 192433) | Plant litter microbial communities from East Loma Ridge, Irvine, California - P2 T30 | ecosystem: Environmental > Terrestrial > Plant litter > Unclassified | place: USA: California... | reverse complement strand
CCCACTTTGTGATATACGGCGCGCTGGTGGTAGGTTCAGGTTTCCCCAGACGATATCGCTCGGGGTGTGCCCTAAGAAGCGGGGTGCAAGAGCTAGGACATCTGAGGACGCGACTTGTTGGTAGGCTTGCTGAGCCGCAGGTTGCGTGCGGTATTCGACAAATACCGCTGCTGCGCCATTACGACTTTCGATTGTTTCATTTGATTCACGGGCCTTCTCAATCTCATCCTCATTCTCTTTGATCTGGTCCCGGTAGTAGCTGATGCTGTCAACTTCCTTGCCAACAACCGGCGTCTTCGGTTTGTGCGTAGGCCGCAGAGACTTTTTCATCTGCTTCGGTAGTTGTTCGTATTTGATGTTACGGTTGTGACTCTTCCCCACTTCTTTATGGACGTTCAGGATTAATGTCATCTCAGCACCTTCTAGCTTTTCGACTTTCGAGTTCCTCTCTGAAACCAAAGATACCAGCTTATCGCCCTTGGTGACTGGCCATATCCTGACTGCGTCGTCGCCGAAGAATCTATGCATGTTACTCTCGTCAAGAGCGGCAGTAGGTGCTGAGAGATAGAGAACAGTACGCGAGGACAATCTCTTCGCGTTTGGCTTGGCCAACTTCCATGCTTGTCGTAGTCCAATAAGCCAGAGCCGTTCACGTGCGACTGTGAACATGACAAAGCTGAAGAACACCCACGCAACGACAGCGTGAGCGTAAAGATGGTCCTTCTTCTTCACATTTCCGATTGCAATCCGATTTAGCTCCCTAGACCTGCCGCCTCCGGTCCAGTTAACTGGTATGAGAATCGGCCAGGTGATGACGGCGCCTACGACGCAGATGAAGATCAAGGTCCTGAGGAACCGAAGAAACAAGTATGAGTCCAGGGAGTGATGATAGAGCATGAATTTATCAGGGACAGTCCTCATGATGTGAACCCAGCCAAAGTAACCCGGTGATTTTGGGCATGGTGTGCGATTCTTTTCCTGAACTGTGCCAATATACGTCCTTGGAAAATAGATATTAGGGAACCTCGGTCTGATGAGGATGAATACAACAATGTACAAAGTCGCAATCACGGCCGTCGGAATGAAAGCCGCAGCGAGGGCGGCGAAAGACGATGGACCGGGAGACTTGATCCCGGAATATGTTAGTGAAGATGCATTGGGTAAGGTTAAGTGTAAGCCAGGTACGTACCGACAACGCGCCGATGTTGTCATGGCCGCTGGCCATGAACACCGTCTGGTGATCCATCTCGGCTGGCTGATGTTGAATTCAAGGAGATCAGCAATGCCTCATTGTTGACGCACTGTAGAGAATCGCGTTCGAAGAAGGCAGAAGATGGTTTAGTGGGCTTTGGGGCAGTTGCACAATCCTGCCTGTGTGTTGCTTAGTGTTGAGACGTGCAGAAGGGTGAAGCGTGTCGCGATGGAACCGATGACGTAGACGCGCGGCGCTGGCGGCGCGGAAGGCACGTGCGACTAACTTTGAACAACCAAACCAACACTTTAAGGTTTCTTTCTGCATCCATCAATTCACAATTCTATCAATGCCAGAAGCTTGCGTTCTGCTGGAAATATTCCGCATGTTCATTACAAGGCTATGCTAACATGTACATAAGAAACTCGCTACTTGTGATCATACAACCCTCTGTGCAACCTGGTATCACGGTATCCAATCCGCTCAAACACCCATTACCCAAACGCCATGTGCGGACACGTCGCAAATCTCTAACGCCATCCAATACAATATGCTGCAGGGCGTAACTAAAGCCACATCAGCCACCGAATGAAGCCCAATCCCATACCGAACACCCTCTTCACGGAGCCAACAAGCACCACGATGAGCCATACACACCACATGACAGCAACAAGACCCCATTCAACCAGCATCCAGCCGAAGCTCCGTACCCACCTCATTCTGCGTCTCCGGGCCCGGATCATGCGATCGATCTCATCGGTGATCTGCTTGACCTGGAGGGGTCCCCGGCCCGAAACTTCACTTGTAATACGTACAGCCTCATCTCCGCCTTCCAAGATACGCGGCATCAGGTCGGAGTCGACGGTAGATTGAAGATTGGAGATTTGGTTTGTGAGTTGCTGGATGGCTTTGTCGCGGAAGCATTCAAGAGTCGACTGCAGAGCTCTTGTAGATGATTCAAGATCTTTGACCAATATACGTGCAGCTAACACATGCTCTTCCTTAATTGAGACGGGATAGAGTTGCACCTTGGATGTAGCAGCAGCGCATAAAAGGAATTCCGGAGGTGTTCGCTGGGCATGCGCGCGGCGAACGATTTCTTTTGCCTTGACGCCAGAGCAGAGGAACAGCGCGCGAACACGGGCGATGTCTGCTTGTGTAACCATGTTTGCGTTGTTCTTGCGGTCACCATCATGGTCCCCGTTGTCAGTAATACTCCAATGCCTTCCATTAGGTCCTGGTCGAGAGCCACTGCGCTGCCGGCTCCCTGCCTGTACGTTCCGAAGTCCGGTAAGCGGAAGATCCTCTCCGGTGACACCAGGCCGAGCGAGCGCTTGATTCATTCGGTCTTGGCTCTTGCCATGGATAGAACCGAGTGAGTCTTGAGATGAGTTGCCAGAAATGGTGCCCAGATCCATGCGTGGCGGCAGGAGGCGATCGAGACGAGGCGATCGACTGCCCTTTTGCTCTCGGGCCTGGCGCGAAATGTGGTGCTCTAGATCCGAGTTTTCGTCGTCAATCGGATGGATGGGACGGAATGAAGGCAGGTCGAGATGATTGCGGTCTTTGTGCAGAGAGGTTACACTACCTTCTGTGTCCGCAGTGGTGATGCGATTAATCGGTGGCCGTTTGGCGTGTTTCGCTTTCGTGGCAACATCATCGTCGAATTCCACAGAATTGCGGTCCGACAGGGTGTCGGAGTCGGAGTCGTCTGCACGATCTCGTCGGAAGATGATATCGCCAACTTTTGTACCCTCGTTCTTAACACCCTTGAAGAATCGCGTAACAGCTGAATGTGGCTCCTGGGTCTCTCTTCGACGCAGTTTATCGGGGCTAGGCAGGCTACTGACACTATCGTTTTTGCGATGACCAAGTAGGTTCATCACCGCACCAGGAGCTGCTAGTATTGCTGTCCCGATGTTTTTCTCGTCAGATGTCTCGTCACTGGTTTGCCGTGATCTTCCTTTCTTGTCTGCTTCGGGAGTATCTGGGCGTAACTCATGCTTGTGTTCTTTGTGTTCTTCATGATGTTCATGCGAGTGGAAAATGTTGTTGAATTTGCTTCGCCTCGACTTTCTCGTCTGCGAACCAGACCGGCTTGCAGGCGACGAGGGATCACTACCAATATATCCAAACTGTTTAGCATGAGGAGTACTTGGAGCTGTGCTGTCCTGATTATCGAGGGACGATCGAGGCTCGATGTTGTTGATAGTCAAACTAGACTTTGGACGAGGTTTGGGCGGCACCTTGAAGTTACCGTGATCCTTGATATATGCAAAACCATTCGTGGGACGTGGAACCTCGAGAGAATTCCGAGAAGGCTTGCTCTCGGATATAATGTCTTCGTTGTCGCGCCCCCACTTGTTTGGTGTATCAGGTGAGATGAAGGCGGGAGATTTGTCTTGGTATTGTTTGGCTTGTTGTTCGAGGAGCAGAGCAAGTGGGCCGGTATTGTGGTCGGGGTCAGTTATAACACGAATCTTGCGCTTCCTAGCATCAGATTCTGAGCCAGAACTATCAGAATCGTCATGTGTGCGTAGTCGTGAGCCACGTCTAGAATGCTTGCCACCCTTGGGACTATCAGTACGCAGAGCTGGTAGCAGCCTTCGTTTGCGTCCGCGTTCGCTGCCTTTGTCGCTCTCATCTCCCGTCGTAGGGTCTAATGCGATGCTGGGCAAGCCATCAATCCAGCTCTTTCTTCGTTTGTCAGAGGTTTCAATGCTTGCACGTGGATGAAGTAAGTCTTTCTGCTGTGCTTCCTTTGGCGGGAAAATTTTTCGGCCATGGCGATTTTCTACCAGCATCTTGTTGTCTCCTTGCTCTAGCCAGTGTGCATCTGCTAGCAGTTCTTGTGGGGTGAAGAGCCAGCCCTTGTGAGGTCTCGCCGATTTGCTGGGTGTAGGACTTACTTCATGATCGTGGTGAAGCTTGGGTAGTTGTACAGCATCGTCTCGACGGTAGGCAACATGTTTGGCATACTGCTCAACGCGATCCACCCACTCATGTACATGCTCAACATGCTCAAATTCTTCCGACGGGTGATCGAGGGTCAAGCGTTCACGAGCCCTGCTCCGTCGGTTGCGGATATATTGTAGAGGGTTGTAGGGACGGCCAAGTTCGTGCTGTTTGCCGGCGTATGATGGCACACGGGTGAGCTGCGCTTGCGGGCTACCTGGGACATTATTCGAAGACACAACAAAGTTGCCTGGGGCGTTAGCGTCTGGTTTCAGGGGTGGCAAGTATTCGAGCAGTCGAAGATATTCAACCTGAAGCTCGATGTATGCACGAGCTTTGTCCACTCGTGCGAGCGTAGCAGCGGAAGGGCTGACGGTCTGCGAAGACAGAAAAGGGATGGATCCGCTTCTCTGTATAGAGGTAGACATGTGGCGGGTGGGAGAGCTCTTGCCCATTGGAGATATGTTACGAGAGGCTCGTCGTTGTTCGTTGAGGTACTGCCTCAGACTGCTACCGGTGCCGTAGTTGGAAAAGCTGCCTTCTCGCTGCGCTCCAGACGCAGCACGTGGTTGCGAGGCCATCAGTTGGCCTGCATTGATATGTCTCCTCCGACTCTCACTCAAGTTCAGCGCCATGTGCACTAGTTGATTTGGATCAATGGCCGGAGACTGCATTTCGTATGCTCTCTGCCTGGCCCTGGCTACATGAACGCGGTTGGTGTCCATGTCCATTTCCATGCCCTGGGAATCGGCCACATCGATGCCAGATGCGCCAGGTGAGTGGGGAGGGGACAGCCGTGTTCTGGGCACCCGCTCCTGGCGTCCATCCTTCCGCGAGCTGCGCTTACCCTTTGGGTCCTCGGTGCGCGCGTCTTGGTGGGCATGGCGTTGTCGCGGCCCGCTGGCAAAGGTGGAGTCGAGAAGGAAGCCGCCCGATCGGCGAAGGCGTTGCTTACGACGAGCAACATCTTCGTCTTGCACGGAACCCCTAACCAGCGGACTTGCTGACCCTAGAGTCGTTGCGCCTGTGTCGGGCCTTGAGTCTTGGCTTCGCCGCGGGGAAGAGCCACCCTCGCCATTATCCGTGTAGGAGGCGCCAGAGTTCCTTGCGATGTACGTGTTTGAGGATGCCGTCCAGCGATCAGAGTCGCCTGAGCGTCGGCCATTGCTGGAAGGAGCCGACATGTTCTGGTGATTGCGGCTTTGTCACCTCGCAAGGCTAGGGGGTCGCATGGCGATGAGCTCGAGGGCTGCGCGAAGCAGAGAGGAGCTGGCGCGTGGGGTGGTGTTTGCCAGGCGCTACGATAACGGGTACATACTACGTCGTACCGTGACCAGTATATGGAATCATGTGTGGGCGTACTTCTGGAACGAGCTCCAACTTGGATGTTATGATGATAGAGGCGTTGAATTGCAGCGTCGGAGTGAATGGCCGCCAATCGCCGCCCATACCCCTGTTTCTGCCCGAACCACCAACAGTGAGTCCGTGTTCTTCAACACCATTTGCAAACAATTTGCTCATTCTCCAACTGATGGACATGTCAAACAATCACAACATTGGAGCAAACCAAACCAAACCACATGCGGGGTGTCTTGGATTCTCTCAATCTGTACGTACGCTATGCGATGCGCCTCAAGAGACGATAGCGCCTAAGGCTGACGTTGGTTGACAGGCCAGTTCCTAGCAAGGCAGCACTACACGCTTCATCTGGTAAGCCCGCCTGCCTTGACGTGTAGGCGGCCCTTATTGGAGGACTGGCGTTGCGTTGATCTCTCCCTGCAAACCACGGCAAGCGCCTGCCAGGCCTTTTGACCTCGCTTCCCGTCTTCAATATCGCTTTGACTTTCGGCATTACTACCTGTACGTAAGCCCCGGAGATGCACCAGAGACGCGCACAATGCATCGTCTGCAGGCTTGCGACCCTGCTGTGCTGTCAAGTACTCATTCGCTGAAACATCACGTGTTCCCGCCTTGCCCCGCAGCCTTCTGTACCCTAGGTATCCATTAGTATGAGAATCTCCCGTGCGAAACTTTTATCCATTCATCCGCAGTGAGACTCAAAGTGGCTCAAGCCTCCCTGTGCAACAGGCGTTGGCTGGCGAGCTTTTGTTCGCCAAGTGCCGCGGTGTACGTTCAGTTGGCATGTATACAGTCTGCTCACTCTTCAGCGTCCGAAATGCCGCACGAGGCTTGTTTCTGGAAAGGACGGCTCTTGTTTGTTGAGTCACTGCCGTCTAGTCGGCCCTTATCGACCTCACGCCAAAACGACCTGTACGGTACTCCAAGTCAGAAACGCAGACCTGTCCAACAACGGTGGTTGTTGGGAAGCATCACTGCATCATCGGCTTCTACTTTCAAGCCATGTGAAATCCATGACTAGCCTTTTCGGGCATTCCGATTTACTCCGGTTTCTACACGTCCAAGACCAAGTCGTAGTAGTGAGGGGAACTTGCTCCAACGAGGCGTGTCGCATGCTCAGCTCGTCTCCCGAAATACTGACCCTCTGTCACACTGCGTTCTGGCGACGAACTCGATGCCGATCATGACCGTCGGCTGATATGCATACGACTGTGCTTGTGTTAGTCGCGCATAGTGACAGTGGGAACCATGTAAGAATCACGATTTAAAGCGGAGATGGTTCAGCGCATGTATAGGCCCACAATCTACACCAAGGCCAGGACTTATCTTGCGGTGAAGCCGTTGCACCCCATGCGAGCCAACCGCTTGGGCCCCCAGCAGCCAACCACAACAATACCGCATGGACCGACGTGCACTGCACTTTGCGAGCCGTTGGGGCAAGCTTGAGACATGGAACACTGACCCATGCTTGCGCGGGCTAGAAAGCTTACGAATCGATAAGCATGCTTTCGTGTGCTTTGCATGGGCAGAGCAGATGGAGCAGCGACAGATGGGAAGGCTGACATGTACCGGGCTGAGCATGTCCGGGTCACGTCGCAGAAGTGTTGTAGCATCGTCAGATGAATGTCATCAATGGCATACCTCGCGCAGGAACGAGGCCGCAGATGGCCTTGATACGACGCAGCGGTGTTGATATGGCGCGACCCACAATGTCATGGGGGCTAAGAAGGGTACCATGCCCTTGGTAGGCTTCCCTCGGCCCCGGTTCCAAACTCCCAGACGGTGAATAAGGTTTCGTGGCAGCTGGATGTCAGCCTCGGACCCATGGCCACCGATCTTACGCCCGACGCCCATTTCCCGTCTATCGAAAGCTACAGGCCAAGCTTGGGCTGAGTTTGGCGAGGCGGAGGTCAATGGCCAGCGTGAGATGATGCCGGCAATGTCTTCGTACATTCGTTCGTATTGCGCTTGACCTGAGACATGGCCGGCTCAGACCAGCAGAGCAGCGGGAGCCACGTTGAATCGGGGGCTGGACTCGATGGAGAATCGCAGCCATGTTGTGTTTCTTAAATGCAGGCCAAGCAGTCCATCGCTTTGCAGTGCAGCTGGACTCGAGGCTTGGAGCAAGACCAATTGGGTTGCAAATCGGCGACTCGTTGTAAAACAAAAAAAAAAGTGACTCGATGCGCTGATTCGCCCGCAACCTCGGCTCCGCTTGGGCCAACAGAAAGGCGGACTGTTCCGGAACTTAGTCGCAGTAAGGCTGAGGACGGCAACAGGCACGAGGGAGGGGGAACTGCGACGGCTGCCCGCTGCTGAGGCCCGTAAGAAGCAACAAGGAGACGGGTCGAGTTGGGGGATGGCGATGCGAGCCCAAGTCGTCATGTTGATCTTGTAGCTCTTCAGGTCGCCAACAGGCCAGAATAGGAAAGGCCTGACGACCACAGCAGCCATGCTCGCGCTAGCAAGCTCGCAGCCCTCTGCTTCTCTTAGACTTGCAGTTCGTCACGATGGCGGCATGATCCGAGCAGGGTTTGACGGCATCCTTCGTTTCTTTTTTATTATCTGGCCGAGTGGCCTGGAAACCGGTCTCTCTCTACGCGGCGTCCCCATGTGATTCGCCCTGGGCCCCATGGACGTCGTTCAGCCTGGGGCATAAGCTCCAATAAGCACTCAGCTCGCCAGCTTGCCGCTTATAGCGTGGCTTGCAGCTCCAAGTTCGCCCACTCATGATGGGGAGACGAGGCTGACTGCGCCATTCCAGCCTCGTGCCCACCTCCACCGGGTCGAGCGAAAATCGGGATATCTTGTAGCCTGGCCCCCCGCGCTTTCCCCCCCCCCTCCCCAGATCGACCTGGAAGCATACCACACATCCCTAGTACCTCAGCGGTACACCTGCTACCCTCTAAGCCCGTCGCCTCTAGCTGCCGCTGGAGCTGAACTACACGCCCCACCAGTGCATCCTGCCAAGTGTCGACGCAACTCACTTGGGACGAACCGGACAAAGCCGCCGTATCCCAGCCTTCCCAGACCCTTTGACTATCCCATACCTCCAAATACATGCCTCCGACGAGATCCAGAGCCAGAATGAAAGAAGCCGTGGCCAAAATCCCGACTGCTACCACTACCCGAGTTAGCGAGCCATTGGAGCCACCTCCAGCACCAAGAGCAACCGTTGTGACAGCTCCTAGCGTTGAAACTACATCCAAATCTTCGCCAACATCCGAAACAAATTCAAAGGCTCCATCCCGCAGGGTCTTGCGATTGAAGTGTCCCGTCTGCTCCGACTATCCCGATGGCTTCCGCAGTGAGCATGAGCTACGACGTCATACCAACCGCGTCCACAAGAAGACGCGGAAGGTGTGGGTGACCATCGACACTTCGCCAGACAAATCGTTCCTTGCCAACTGTAAAGCATGCCAGACGGGGAAGAGGTACAATGAATGCTACAATGCTGCGAGCCACCTTCGCCGCATGCATTTCCACCCCCACAAGCGCGGCGAGAGAAAGATGACTGCTGCGGAAGCTCGACGCGGCGGCAAGCCAGGTGACTTGGACCCACCCATGGACGTGCTAAAGGCCAACTGGCTAAGAGAGGTCGACGAGATCCTTGGGGAAGACAACGAGTCGGCAGAGGCCGACGTCGCGAGTTCGTCCCTCTCTCCACCTCGAACGGTGCCACCGCAGTTGCAGCAGCCGACTGCCTCGACCAAATCCGAAGGGAAAGCACCGCCGACACCGACTACGCCGTCGATGCGGTCGATGGCCATAGACAGCATTGTGGACAAAATGGACGCGTCCTGAGCACAAAAGCCCACGCTGAGTGGGACGCTGATAGAACGACTTGGACCTGTATCGGTTCTGCGGCCTGGACCATGGCTTGCCGAAAGGCGAACTCACTGAACATTGTCGCTGGGTTCGGGTCTTCGGGTCTTCTGGCACGATTGGTGTTCGCTGATACAGTGGCTATCTCATTCAGCGAGCGAGGCGAGGGTGCAAGACGGCAGTGTTCCTCTGCATGCTCGCACTCGTCTGTTGATAAGGTGCATGGACACATTGGGTCGCTCTTCGGGCTTCTGTAGAGGTGGCTACTGTGGGGGAGAGTGGTTTGGCGTTGAAGGCGGGAGGGGCTGAGGGGGGGATAGTGTACCATGACGGGCATGACCTGCGGCGAGCGAGGCATCAGATAGCGACCAAGATTAATACAGAAAAATAAGATAAAATCACAGATGCATATTTTGAGGACATGACACTCTGTCTGAAAGGTATGCTCTTTGCACACATTTGCGTCATGAATATGTGGATGCTGTGTAGTGGGGAGTAGAGTGGCGAGGCAGCCCCAAGCGCGCCTGGATGTGTGGACAGGCTGCGTGGTGTCAGGAGAAGCATCAGGGGGGGCACGACAGTCGTTATTTAAGCAACAATGGAGAGACTAGCCAATGCATGAGGTTAGGTTCAGCAAGCGAGCGACACATGATGTGAGGTGCAATTAAGATGGCTGTCGATCAACAGATGGTACTTGGTAGTGGCGGGTCGGTACTCCCGCGGACGGACGGGCTCGTGCGCAACAATTTGTGCTGCATCCTGCATCGTCAGTCCCTCCACGGCCACGGCACCGAGTCTTGCAGCGACCACGAGGTATGTGAGTAGACGAGTAGATGAGTAGAAGCACCTCCGCAAGCGCCTGCCGCATCATATATCCGCTTTCGTACATGTCGAAGCTAATCGTCCCGTCTAGCTGCAGGATTCCACGCCGCCCATGTCCACGCCGCCGCCGCCGCCGCCGTCGCCTGTCATGCGCTTCCTTGCTTTGCCATAGCCGCGCCTAGTCCTATCCGCGCGCTATCAGGCCTTGCCATGGCTGTGTCGCCTGCATGCCCTCCATGTCCCACGAGTCGCCATCGCCGTAACCAGTGTGCACTTCGCTTGTGAGCCACTGTAGAATAGAGGGTAGCGCCTGGGTCACGTTGCCCGCCTGCCTGCCTGTCTGCCAATGTCCGTCCCACGAGCATACCGTAATCATGTCAATCTGGGCAGACTGTACAGCATCCAGCCATGGGGCATTGCAGCACCTTCCCATGCCTTGGCCAGGCAGCATAATGCTGTAAATCTGGGCAGCCTGGATGCACCCAGCAGGTCCCACGCCCCGCCTGGATGGGCATACTTTGACGATGGCTCCGTCTTCATACTCCCATCCGGATGGTTTCCCCATGATGTATTCGAAGCACGCATGAAGATTGCGGCGCACTTTGTGAGCGAGCCGACACCCAAGATGCAGCAGATACGGCAGAATAATCAGTACCGAAAGCGCTGCATCATAATCAAGTAAGTGGGCCGACCTCGCGCTCCACACATGTGTCCTAACAACACTCTTAGCAAGAACGGGAGAGAAGTGCGCGAAAACACATACCGCCTCGTAGCCCGCAATGCACAAGACTTACAAAGAGTGTCTATAGCCGATTCGCCTTTTGAAAACGTCGAGCTGGATCTCGATTCCACAGGAAGCCGCCCAGTCTCCGCGCGCTTTAGCGATGCTACGCCATTCAAACCAAAACATAGGGCGCGGAATAGTGAAGCACTAAAAACTTTCAGAGGCACACTTATCGACGGTGTTTTGCAACCAAACGTCCGCCTAGGGAATGGCTTGCGCTTGTCGAACAACCCCGACATCTTGGACTCTGAAATCACGGAGACGAGAAAGAAAGCTACTAGACGTTCAAAAGATGCGGCTCCATCCCCAGAACCACGCAGGAAGCCTCTGCGTCAGCTAGACGTGCATTCATCGCGAAACCCTCCTCTGTCCCAGGAATCAGACAGGCCCCGGCTTCCGACTCGACTTCAGTCTCGAGCACTTCCATGGGCCCGCGATCTCGAGCGCCGCGAGGCTCAAATAGCCGAAAGGGAGCGAGAACTTTTACAGATACAGTAGCGGCTTCTGCTCCAGACTGTGCGAAACCAAAGCTCTCCACCCCGTCCGAACCAAACTGTACGATCCCCACCAGAATC
>Ga0265797_10010853_pt1 | contig 11512 bp, 10 predicted proteins | sample P2T30metagenome_FD_192433 | JGI IMG/M metagenome (GOLD analysis project Ga0265797, IMG submission 192433) | Plant litter microbial communities from East Loma Ridge, Irvine, California - P2 T30 | ecosystem: Environmental > Terrestrial > Plant litter > Unclassified | place: USA: California... | reverse complement strand
GAAAGGCATGCGCGTGATTGTACAAGCCATCCATGTTTGCGCATGAAAAAAGGGCTACGGAATACCGTAACCCTTTGATTTCAATGCTGGTAGGCCTCCCGTGAGTCGAACACGGCACCAACGGATTATGAGTTTGCCAGCAAAACCAGGTCCGTAGGTAAATCGAGGTCAGGTAAGCGTAGGTTGGTGAAGGCAATAGTATACAACGAATCAATGAGTTAGCGAAATTTACGTAACGTTAGGCAAATGTACGAGTGTACCGCTGGCGTACCGTAGGAACTTAGCTCATGCAAGCAGCTGCTCAGAATTGGAAGTGATAGAGACCCACCCTCAGGGATCGATCTTCCGCCTGCTCTGCCACACTAGAATTTCGAAGACTTTTTAAGGTAGGAAGATTGCATAGGTTGGGATGGCCACCACCTGCCGGGCCATTCTTATTGATAAAATTCTGCAAATTGCTGCGCTTGATCCATTATTGCTATACGCTTAACATGACCATTGCTTACTTTTTGTAAAAACTTAAAAATATGATCTCCTAAAAAGTTGGTCATAGTCTTCTCTACAAGCAATCCCTCGATATTTTGAAGATTGAAATAAACTTGAGTCTGTTGCAAAGTAGTCAAAACAGTTTTTGGAGGCGCACCTCCAAACGGTTGCCTATAAATAACTGCATAGCGAATTCTTAAGTCTACGAATTCCTGCCGTGTCACCAAATTACGTGCAGCACAGTATTGATAAAGAGTTATCAAACCCTCATGTATCTTTTGCCTTACATCGGTTTTGTCAACGTTTTTCCCTTCTTTAAACTCAACAAAATATAACTTATCGTTATGGAGAAATAAAGCATCAGGCGTTTGCTCTTTATGCGGCTTCATTCCTGGACGCTGGTTCTTTAAGCTGTCGAAATTAAATGCCTGTTGATGGCAAATAATAAAATCTCGAAATTTACTAGCACCTTGCGCCGTATTCTGACTGAGCTCTGTAATAGGCTTCATCGACTCCGGAAAATCCGCCAAGAGGGCATTATATATAAGTGCCGCCTTAGAAGTCATCGGCAATATCACCCATCATATCGATTAGCGGTTGCGACAAGGCCTCAATAACCGGCGAAATATCCCCAAGTGTATTAAAGAAATTTACATTCTGATTTGAATCTCTGGTTGCGAGATAAAACCTTGAATTTTCGTGCGCACTGTAGGCCTTCATAGATTCGACTATATATGGGCTATGACTAGTGACAATAATCTTAGCTCCAGCAGCCGTAAGCTTGCAGATTGCTTTTGCGTATTGGACTTGCCATTTAGGATGCAGATTAGTTTCTGGCTCATCAAGTATTAACAAAGTATCTTCTCTAACATAGTCATGCTTCAGTAGCAGTTCAAGAACTGCCATTGCTTTGACACCTGAAGCTGCATTAGCTGCAGCCACCTTAAAATCACCTTTGTCCAAGAAAAATTCTTCTTCCTCTTGGTCATAATATATTTTTCCTTGGTATACCTTTTCAACGTCATGCGCAATTGTTTCCTCGATGTTCGAAGTCCCATAACCTATCCCTTGCAATTTATTCGAAAGATCGATTGTACGAAAAGGAATCTGCCTTTTAGATGGAAACACAGATGTACCGACACTATCATAAAAGCTCAGAGTATGCCGATATTGAAAAATTGCTGGCCCCTCTACAAAAGTCGCATCGTTAAAACCAATTGGATCGCCACCCTGAAAGCTGGTTATCTTCTCATCGTTAAGTGTTACCTCAAGAACTTTGGTTTCACCATCGACAATAGAAACCCGCGCATCACCTCCGGTTTGTTTATTGACTATTTCTCCAGAAAACTCAGATCGAAGCGTCTCAAATATAGATTGAGAAATGATGGCCTCAGCTGAGACTGGCTCGCTAAGCTCCTCTTGCATTTTCAGAATTTTTTGTATTTGCCTGTTGACTAAGATCTGATGCGCGGGCTCTAAGTCAGCAATTCGATGCAGCTGATCGACGATTTCAGCAAACGGAGCATCTGCCAAGTCAGCTCCTCCACGAGGGTAGCGAAGTAAAGCTCGCAGCTCCGGATATTTAGCAAAATCTACCCGATGACGAATATTAATTGCAACAGAATCAAACATATTTCTATATTTTAATCTTTGCTGCCTCTTTAAGGCTATCGGGTAATTTGAAAAGGCCTGAACGATAGAAAAAATAACCTTCCCAATTGTACTCTTGCCACAATCATTTTCTCCAGCAATCACAATTAACCCACCAAGATCAATCGATATCGGAGGACCAATCGGACCTAGATTTTCAAGAATTAATTTCATATAGTACCCACTATTTCCTTTGCGCGGTCTTTAAAGACGATCACAAGTTAATTTAAATCGCGCCGTTGTTAAAACCGAAATACGTTACTTCAAACTGCTCGACGAACGATTAACGGCACGTGGCCTCGACCGTCAAGTTGCAGAGTTGCAAGTGCGTGTCACTACTCTCAATCGTTTTACACGAATTGGCAAGCGGCCTTGGTGACCATGCCATAAAATCCGCTTAAGTCTAGAATATTACGCACTCAACCTATTCTTGCACAAAGCCTAGTGCTACAGAAAATACCACTCTCCCGCCATGGCTTTACTATCACCAAGCCCTCATTTTGAAGAGCCGCCCTTGCTCTCCTTCGTCGTGAAACGCGATCACAATTTCATCAGGTGAAAATTCCGGTTCATCGTCGACAGCTCGCGCTGGCAAGTCCGAGTCGATGAGCGTAATAACTGGCTGCAGTCCAAGCTCGGCATACCTACGAATGACCGTCACCAAATTCTCCTTCTTGCGATCATCCAAGGACTCGAACACGCCGTCGTGGTAAACGAAACGCGGGAACTTGTCGTCCAAGTGGGCCCGCAAGATAGCCAAGTCAAAGGCGATGCACAGTAATTTCCTGTATGTGTGCCCAAGGTCAGCACTGGTTGCGTTGCCTGACTCATCTAGAATTTCAGCCTTGAATTCCAAATGCCCTGCTTGGTTCGGTGATACGCTCAGAAGCGCCTTCCGGTCGATTACCTCTTCCACAATCTCACTAAAAAATACACGGATTGCCGAGAACAAGCTGTTCTGATCAGAATTTTGCTTTTCGACATCAGCCTCGATCTGGGTTTGTAGATGTCCACGCTCTTCAGTCAACGCTCTGATCTCGGTTCTCAATTCCTGTAGACGATGCAAGAAACCACGTTGACGCGCCAGCGAAGTAATGTCGGCGCGCAGCGTTACCATCTCATCCGAGACCTGCTTGTACTTACCAAATATATCGGTTCCGCTCAGGAATGAAAGCGTCTCCGAGCGCTTTTTGCCCAAGGTATTGAGTTCTGCATTGATGCGTTTAAGCTCAGCCTCGACCTCTACTCGTTCTTCCTGCAGATAGCCCCGGCGCTCGTCGGTAATCGCCCGATTGAAGGCAATCAACTGCTCGAAATCCTTTTTGATCTGCCCCCCGAATAGGACGCCAGCTTCCTCAAACAGGCGCTGCGCCTCGTCTGGATTAAAGAGAATCTGATCCTCCTCAAGCGAGGTGATGATCTTCTTCCTGTTCTGGTTGAGCGAGTAACGTTCAGCGTTGAGCGACGCGATGCGTTCGTCGATGTCATCGACCAACTGCTTGGTGCTGTGCTTGTCCTGGGCGCGGAAGTCGAAAGCGTCGAGCAGTTTCTGCTTCTTCTCAGCTTCTTTCTGCTTGAGCAACAGGATACCCTCGATCTTGCTGATGTCCTCGATGGAACCGCCCAGCTCATTCTTAATTGTCTGTGCGGTGGACTGCCTCTCCGCGAGTTGCTCTTCCTTCTCGTAGTGCTGTGCCACGAGTTGAGCGTCAAAGCCAAGAACGTGAGCCAGAAAAGGCTTCCAATCCGAGTGCGCAGCCGCGAATTTGCGCAGATGAAACACATCGCGGAAATCGTCCTGCGAGCGCAGCAGATAGCCCAAGCCCTTGCGGAACCCCCAAGGCTTGAGAGCGTGCCAGTCTAGCAATCCATCCAACAGGTCACGCGCCCGTTCGAAGGGCACGTCTTGGTGATCCCACTTCGCCTCCGGCAATCCTGACAAGTCCTGATGCCCGGCCTCATGGCGCTTGAAGCTAATCTTGGTGGCTTCTTCCACACCGCGCCGGAGCGTCACGAACGAAGCATCGCCTAGCTCGATCTCTAGGAAGAAGATGAAGGATTGGAACAATTCGGCATGTTTGAAAAGAAAAAATTTAGGATCGCGCTTAGCTAGTAATCCGAAGTCGAGCAAGCGCCCAAGAGTGGTCTTGCCGAGGTTATGAGTATCTTTGCTTCGGTTCTCGGGTAGACGAATTTCAGCCATTACAACGTTCAAGCCCTGTGCAAACTCCACGGGCGCAAACAAGTCAGGCTTGTTGGAATAAACTTTAGACAGCTTCATTTGGCCCCACGTACTCGACGGCATCGGTCTTGGGGCGATATTCGATCAGGCCCATGAGATACAGAAAATTCAGTGCGGGCAAGAACAGTACGTCCCCGCCGACAACACTTTTTTTCGCAAACTTACGCAGCACGTCGTACTCATCCACGCGCCGGGCCTTTAGACGAGCAAGCAGCAGCAATGAGACGTTGATGACAGTGCGATCAGGATGAAAGTGCTTAGTCGGCCGCAACATCACTCACCTCTCCGATATCGCAGTTCCAGTACATGTAGAACAGCATAGCGCGCGTCAAGCGCTTGTGAGCGTGCTGCCGCAATACAGGGTCACGGTTGAATAACAGGTCTACCAAATACTCCATAACCTCGTCGAAGGCCTGGTAGTCCTTGCGCTTTGCGATGATCTTGAGTTGGAACTCATCGACCACTGACTCGTACATGCGCAGTAGGTCTAGATTTTCCGGTGCCGCCAGGAAAGCCCGAATTTGAGCAGTCTCTTTCAGGTACTTCCGCCGTTGCACCTTGGCGTAATCCGCACTCATGTTGTTGATTGCGTTCTTTTGCTCGTAGGTCACCCGCTGCGTCGGTGGATCGTCAAGCAGCGCGACCACATTATCTTTCTGTCGACCGAGTGCTTGCACTACTTCAGCGAGGTCATCGGGGCTGACGATCAACGGCGAATCGACCGGATCAAGGTCTGCTTCCCTTGCAACCTCTGGGAAGCGCTTCAGCCAGATTTCTAGTTGCTCCAGTCCGCAGAGGTAGATTGAAGAGGCGGAAAGGTCGCACTGAGAGGAAATGTAGTCGCGTATTTCTGTTTCAGCATTGCCGGCAAGACGACGATTAGCGAACAGCATGTAGTGATCAAGTTGCTTATCCTCACGCAGTTTTTTGACGCGGGGAATTTCTTTTCCCAGCACGGTGTTTGCGGCTGTAGTGCTGAAAAAGTCAGATTCGGAAAAATTTCGGTTGTATCCGTTTGTGTGCTTGGCTTGGACAATGGCGGTACCAACCCACGGCGCCGATTTGCTCGGATGCAGTTCTGCCGTCCCAATAAATTTGGCATCGCGTCCACCGTCAGGCCCTTTTGCAAAACCTTGAACCGCAGCTCCAAGCAACCGCTGACACAAAAGAACGATTAAGGTCTCGAACTGACCGTTGCTCATGTCTTCGTATGCGAATTTCATTGGGCTCCCATTTTCTCAGCTAGCTAACACCGCAGTGCTTATAGATCGTCGTCTCCGGATCAGATTCCGCTCAAACTCAGCTAGTGCAGCGAAAAGATGAAACATCAATTTTGCCCGATGCATTCATTGTTTCGATCCTTTCTGTCAGCGACTCGAAGCCCCCCTCTCGACGAATGTTGTGACGATGCATACGAGGTCAGGAGGAAGCTTCATTGGAGCCGATCCCGTCGTCAAACTACAAGGATGTCACTCTCGCACAAACCCGCCAAGCACTACTCTCCTATGGACGGTCACACTAGACTTGCCACTTGCGGTATGACAGCCTGTTCAAGGTAAGCGTCCGCTTGCAATGCGGCCTTTTAATCGTCGTCCATACACTGGCTTAGCCCAAAATCAACTTTTCCATACGTTTTCAAACATAGAAAAGTGGACAAGAATTTTAACACTCAGCGAGGGCATCAGCCAGCGAGAGTGGCCGTACGTCAAACCGTCTGAAAAATCACCGTTTTCTGAACATTATGGGTTCGTGACTCCTCGGCTGGTAGCTCATAAACCCATACCACCAATTTCTGGTCTAAGGCATAGACTGATGTCAACACCATGGTGTCCACGTAGAAGTGCAGCTGCTCAAAACGAGGAACCAGCATCGCAACGATGCAGGCAGGTGGTTACTCAAAGAACGGATAAGCAACTGCGCTGCCAGGGGAAGAAGTAGGGCTAGGGAGCGCCAAACTTGGGTACGACTCGCAGTTTTACCCACTGCCAGACCCTTGCGACAGCTACTCAAAACGAGGAACTGACAAGGCACCAACACAGGCAAGCGGCTACTCAAAAGTAGGAACCGGCGCGTCACTAACCATCCGCCACATTTATGCAACTTCGCCTTGACCATAAGAGCTTGGCGGTTTCATGCCCACCCGCCCTGCTCGGCAGCGCCTTGTATCCGATTCTTGTTCATCGGCTCGCAGTTTCGCTCCACGCTTCCTCTCTACGATCGATCGCCCTTCCGCAATTGCGCTTTGCTTCGCTGGCTGTGATCAGCTTACGGCGGGACCTCCACCCAAAAGAGTCCGCTCATGCTGAGCGCACGTGAAAAAGCCCTGCCAGCTTCGGCAGGGCTTTGGGATGCTTCAATCAAAAGGCAATCGTCATATCGAAATTCGGGCTCGACACCTGGTCGAACGGGCCACCGCCCGACCAGGCGCGTGCGACGCTGCCGTAGATCTCGGCCGAGTACTCGCCGGCCGCGATGATGGCTCGATCGAGCTTGCGGAAGTGGATGCTGACGTCGCACCAACCGATATATTTGTGCACGATATTGCCAGCAGCATCGGCCGGATGCACATCGAACACGCCGCGGAAGAGCCAGGTGTCGCCCTTGTCCTCGCGCAGGCTACGGAGTACGTCTACCGCCGGTCGGTCGGTTGGGACGCCGGTGGGCAGGTCGTGGTAGAGGTAGTCGCTGTCTTCGTAGCGGTCCGCCTTCAGGACAAAGCGATCCGACTCCATCGCCGAAAAGGCAGCAGCAAAATCGGATGACGTCTGGAGTGCCTGTTTGACGCGCGGGAGGACGAGTTCGGTCACGAACCGGTCTTCGTCACGGAAAACGTGGCCCGGCGCGAATGCTTCGAAAGCCTCCATGAACAGCGGCGCGAGGGGTGCGGCGGCGGCGGTTGTAAGGTTCAACAGGGTAGCGATCCGCTTGGTGCCGAGCGCCTCATCGAGGATTACATACGGCTTGGGACTAAACTCGTCCTGCAGCAAATTCATCAGGCCGTCGCCATGCTCGGACACGAGCAGTTCTTGGCGGGTGAAGTAGGTCAGAAATGCACCCAGCATCTCTGCTGGATAATCGCGTGAGATTGCGATTCCGCGTTCTTTAATGACACTGTGGATTTTAAAGGCGCGATCGCGCCAGTATTTACTGAGTTGGGGCATGTTGGCTCCGTAATTGCTGATCAAAGGGGCTGAATATCGGCATAGAAGCTCAATGCTGGTATTCACGACACTACAAAATTTCCACGTTTTACCCGACAGCCCGTCGCCAGCCACGCTCGCTTTGCCCGCGCTCCGGAAAGGAACGCTAGGACGCTGATTACAGATTAACAAGAAATTCTAGCCATGTCCAGGGTGTGTTCGCGCGACAGTAATGAAAAAGTCGACGATGCGATGTAAGACCCGGCTGGCGGTTGCTGCCTCTGGGCGCTGAGGTGGCCTCGCTCGCGGGCTTACCCATGCCAAACGCTTGCAGCAGCTACTCATGAAGAGGAACCAGCACGGGGCCGGCATAGGCGTTGTGGCATTCCCCCACCAGCCCGGACACTTTCGATAGGTATGATGTCCCTATCGGAGGTATTACATGGCACGTGAAAGACGGTTGTTTTCAGAAGAATTCAAGCGCGAGGCAGTCAAGTTGGTAGGCCAGCCTGGTGCGAGCAAGGCGGCGATCGCCCGCGACCTTGGCATTGGCGCCAACTTGCTGGGCCGGTGGTGCAGAGACGCCAACGTGGATGCAGAGGTTACAGGCAGGGGCGAGAAGGTATCAACCCAGGAATATGAGCGCATGCGGCGTGAGCTGGCAAAGGTCAAGACGGAGCGCGACATCTTAAAAAACCGCCCCACACGGTCGCCCGTGGCCCTCATGAATAGAAACTCCAGGCGAGTACACTGGTCGAACGCAGAGACCGTGACCGAACGCTTTTTGGAGGCATAGACCCCGTCAAAAAACCTGGTCCAGGGGAAGCTGCGGACTCATATGTGGCGGCGCCATCTGGCGACCCCGTTTAGGAAGTTGATCAATTCCGAGTCCCCGTCCTGCGCCTGACTATCCAGGAGGTGAGCCATGTCCAAAGAGCGTTCACGATCAAGCCCAGCGGGCTGCCGATCATTCATCCATTCGCAGCCGGTATCGATATCGGTGCACGATTCCACGTCGCCGCCGTCAGCCCGGATCTGTGCGACGAACCAGTCCAGACTTTTCAGGCTTTTACCAGTGATCCGGAGCGCATGGCCAATTGGTTGGTTGCGACCGGAACGAGAACGGTCGTGATGGAATCGACAGGCGTCTACTGGGTCGCCGCCTTTGAAGTGCTCGAGTCGCACGGGCTGGAAGTCATCCTGGCCAATGCCCGCGAAGCGCGCGCCGTCCCAGGCAGAAAAAGCGACGTCAACGATGCCCAGTGGCTGCAGCGTTTGCATGCCTGCGGCCTGCTGCGTGCCAGCTTTCGTCCTGGTCGCGATATCGCAGAGTTGCGAGCCTATCTTCGCGCCCGCGAGAAGCACACCGACTACGCTGCCGCGCATATCCAGCACATGCAGAAGGCGCTGACGTTCATGAACATTCAGCTCCATCACGTCATCGCCACGATCACCGGCGTCACGGGCATAAGGATCATCCGTGCCATCGTTGCCGGCGAGCGCAATCCCGATACGTTGGCGGCGATGCGCGATGTGCGCTGCAAGGAAAACCTGGAAACCATCCGCAGTGCGCTGGTTGGCAATTACCAGCCCGAACACGTGTTTGCGCTTAAGCAGGCGCTTTCCCTCTACGATTTTTATCAGCGCTGCATCGACGAATGTGACGTGGAAATCGAACGTACGGTGGCGGGGCTGAACATTGGCAAGACGATGCCGGACGCGCCGCTCCCGAAGGCCAAACATCGCAGCAAAATGCCGAGCGATCCTAAGTTTGACGTGCGCGCTGCCCTGTATCAGCTAACCGGCACCGATCTCACGCAAATCCACGGCGTCGGCCCATTCCTGGCATTACGCTTTATCGGCGAATGTGGTACGGACATGGGTCGATGGCGTAGCGCGAAACACTTCACGTCATGGCTGACGTTGTCACCCGGCTGCAAAATCAGCGGCGGCAAGGTACTGTCGGCGCATACGCGCAAGACCAGCAGCCGGCTGACCGTCGCGATTCGATTGGCAGCCGTCACCGTTGGACGGAGCGATACCGCACTCGGCGCGTTTTACCGGCGTCTCGCAGGAGGCATCGGCACGGCCAAAGCAGTGACCGCCACAGCCCGCAAGATTGCGGTCCTGTTTTATAACGCTATGCGGTATGGGATGGATTACCGGGACCCCGGCGCCGACCATTATGAACAGCAGTATCGCGATCGCGTGGTCAAGCAGCTGCATCGGCGCGCAGCGCAGTTCGGGTTTGCTCTGCAGCCTCAGGAATCAATGGCTAGCGGGTGAGTTTCTTAGGAAGGCGCTCGGCTACTTCGCAGCCGACCTCAAGTGAAGTACGGCTTCATCGCCAAATATCGAGCCATCTGGCCAACTCGAACGATGTGTCGTCTGCTCGGCGTATCGAGCAGTGGCTTTTACGACTGGCTCGGCCGGCCAGTAAGCGCGCATGAACGTGAGAATGCCCAGCTCCTCAAAGCGATTAAGCACAGCCACGAAGCCAGCGATGGCACATACGGTTCGCCGCGCGTAGTGCGAGACCTTATCGATGCTGGCTTTGCTTGCAGCGAGAACCGGATAGCGCGGTTGATGAAAGCAGTCGGCATAAAGGCCCGTCACAAGCGTCGTCGCGCACCAGGACAGCTCGCTTCGCCAGTCCACGCCATTGCGCCAAACCTGCTCGACCGGCAATTTGAAGCAACGAGACCGAACCAGAAGTGGGCAGCCGACTTTACTCACGTATGGACTGGCGAAGGCTGGCTGGCTGTTTGTCGCTGTCGTCCTCGACCTGTACTCACGGCGTGTGGTGGGCTGGTCGATGCAACCGACGATGACGGCGCAGTTAGTGATGGATGCCCTGTTGATGGCCGTCTTCCGCCGTGGCCGACCTCGCGCAGTATTGCATCACTCGGACCAGGGATCGCAATACACCAGCGAAGTCTTCCAGCGCCTGCTCGATTCTCACGGCAACGTTTGCAGCATGAGCCGTCGCGGCAATGGCTGGGACACTCAGTCTATGATGAGCTTGAACGCCTGCCCAATCTGACCCGTGCTGGGATTGGCTTGCTGCCTTTGCGTTGACCTGTCGACTGGTCAGAGCGTTCCCCGAGCGTTGCCGGGCCCAGTGCTTGTGACCTAATAGGAGCTTTGTACTGCACCCTGAGTGTCCTGTCCAAGAAGTGGGGTTGGCGATGCGCCCACCGTTATCTGGGAGCGCGAAATGGACGAGCAATCGATACAAAACGAAGTAATTCTCGGAGTCGATACCCATCTGGACGTCAACGTTGGCGCAGTCATCAGCCATACGGGAAAGCTCCTGGGAACTCTAGCGACATCAACAAGCGCTAAAGGCTACATCGAGCTGCTTACATGGGCACGCTCATTCGGTTGTGTTCGACGGGCCGGTGTCGAAGGTACGGGAACTTATGGGGCCGGCCTTGCCCGCGTCTTGCGCGGGCAAGGAATTGATGTATTCGAAGTCAATCGTCCGGACCGCAGCAAGCGCCGGTTGAAAGGAAAATCAGATCCGACGGATGCAGAAAATGCCGCTCGCTCAGTTCTTTCTGGGGAGGCGGCTGCCATTTCGAAAACGCAGAACGGCGCTGCAGAAGTCATGCGCACCATCTCTGTTGCCAGGCGAAGCGCTGTTAAGGCAAAAACACAGGCTATCAATCAGCTACGAGCGATATTGGTCAGCGCGCCGCAAGAAGTTCGGGAACGTCTTTTAAAAGCTAAGGCTGACCAGTGCGTCGCTGCCTGCGCACGTCTTCGGCAGCTCGGGGAAACCCCGCTTCTGGAAGCATTGACGAAAACACTTCGCTTGCTGGCAAAACGCTGGCTGACGCTCACTGCCGAGCTCAAGGAACTGGACGGAGCACTCGAACAACTGACGACCCAGTTTGCACCTCATCTACGCGAGCAGTTCGGCGTTGGACCGCAGACGGCAGCAATGTTAATTGCCGTAGCTGGTGATAATCCTGAACGCCTACGCAGCGAG
>Ga0265797_10010851_pt1 | contig 11513 bp, 12 predicted proteins | sample P2T30metagenome_FD_192433 | JGI IMG/M metagenome (GOLD analysis project Ga0265797, IMG submission 192433) | Plant litter microbial communities from East Loma Ridge, Irvine, California - P2 T30 | ecosystem: Environmental > Terrestrial > Plant litter > Unclassified | place: USA: California... | reverse complement strand
GTTAGCAATTGCTTGATTTTGTTCGTTCAAGCATGGCGTTTGGGATTCTGGTCTTTCTCCGCAAACAGTATACAGTATCTGGGCAGGGCATTTGGGCGATGTACGATGGAAGCAACGGTAGTCGACACACAATCGTCTTTGGTATCGAATCCTAATCGCTTCGTGATGGCGTGCACACTTGACAAGCAACCTGCACATCGCTTGTGCTCCATACTTCCCATTTCCCATCGGGCGTCTTAACCCATATCGACCCTCCCTGTCCGCACACACCTACTGTTTGCCCCCCTGCCTAACCCATTCCTCGTATTCTTTCTTCTTCCCTTTGACATCCCAGAAGCCCCTCCTACCTTCGCCTTTCCCGGCGATTCCACCATCTAGCCCCAAGAATGCGTAAGGATCGCCTTCGCTCAAGATCTCTTCGCCCTCTTTTGTGTACTGTCCCTCTCCGTGTCGTCCTTGTCTTGAGAGTTGGCCCGCCCACTGTGCGTATTGTATCGGTTTCAACGGCGCAAAAGATATGACGATGCCGAGAGATAGGAGGAGAATGGATGTGAGGAGTTCGAGCGAGATGTCGAGCGGGAGGGGTGTTGAGGCAAAGGTTGCGGTGTGTTCGTGGGTGGAATAGACGCTGGTGATGGTTAGTTGTCGTCATGACGGAGGCAGTAATACTCATGGGTCCCTCGATCTGGAGATGATCCCATGTGGGCTACATGTGTACGTACGCATGTGTGAGGAAGAGCGCGCCGATGCCGTTCAGCGCCGTTCCCAAGATAGCCATTGCGAAGTTGGCGGGGTGCACGAAGCCGATCGATGCGTGGAGTATTCGGCAATTGGAAGAAATAACCCAGGGTTTATTCGTACAATGTCTCTTGGCCTACGCGTTGACAATCGAGGTGGAAAGCGGTTGCGTTGGTGCAGGTCGGCGTTCGTGATGCGAAGCCGTGAGCTTCACTTTTGCTTGGCGCTTGTGATCCGCTCGTAGACCCTTCAAGTCCGCAACTCCAAGTGTCATCATCCGTCCACCCATCTCGCTTCAACCGCGCCAAGTTCTTTGCCCAAACACGATAGCGCTTTGTGAATGCTAACTCAGTTAAGCAAATTCTTGTTTGCTTGCGCCCGTGGCTTCTATCACTAAGTCTATCCTCCATAGCTTGTAGCAGCATTTTTCTGCTGTGTCGTTGCTTAGGCCGCGACGACCTGCTAAGCATGCCCTCGAAACGCGGTCTTGGCTGGCCATGGGACTACCCGGCATTCCACTTCCCCGTTTACACCTCTTGTGATAAGATAACTTGGCTCTTCAATTGGGAGCTCTGGGTTCCACCGGGACTTCCCAGCTCCATAGAATGGGTACCCTGTGTGCGCACCGCTGCACAAGCAAAAGATATAATGCCATTCCTCTCCGACATCATCGGCAACAAAAAAGCGAATGTCAGTCACTTGCTTGGGTTCAACGAGCCTGAGATACCGGATCAAGCGAATTTAAGCGTTGAAGAAGCAGTCAAGTTGTGGAGAGAGGTTGTTCTACCAGCGAAGAGCAAATTTGGACTTAAGCTGGGCAGTCCTGGGGTGAGCAGTGACGTAGGAAGGAGTAAACCGTGGCTTGACCGGTTTTTTGGGCAGCTGGAGGGTGATGCTCAGGTAGACTTTCTGGTCGTACATTGGTACGGCCCACGGTTTACAGATTTCAAGACATACCTTGAGGATATGCATAGTACTTATAAACTGCCTCTGTGGGTTAATGAGTTTGCATGTTCTACGATGGGGAATGGCGAGGTCAGCGAGCAGGAGGTAGAGGCGTTTATGAAAGAAGCGTTGCCGTGGCTGGATGGGTGTGAGTGGGTTGAGCGGTATGCGTACTTTGGTAATGGGCAGGGAAAGACGGTTGGGCCCTGGGTGGGCAAGAAGAACGATTTCTGTGAGATGAGTGAAGATTGTGAGGGGAGTGATGGAAGGAAGTTGACTGGTGTTGGGAGGCTATATGCTGAACTGTAACATTGAGCCCAGGAACAGTGAAACTAAGGCGCATTCACCCCGGTGACTTCCTAAATATCCAGGCATCTTCTGGTTGGCTTCTGTACCTAATTGGTATACCACGAGACAATGCACAAACTCAGCTTCCTGCGATGGTGCAGGAGAACATCCTACGCTTCGAATGTTGCGAGGGTCCAGCCATTGCAATAATGCATCTGTTTCCGAAGACATGTAGTGAAGAGGGATCATATAATTGATGTTGATTGCCAGACTCCCACGAACTGATATTCGCATGCTGGGAGGTGTGAAATATGGTTCGGCTGTAGCGGGCTTTTCTCAAAACCACCATAGTTCATCTTCGAGGTTGTCTTTCCATAGCTCCAGACATGGGTTAGATGGATCCATAGCGTCCCATCTTCTCGTTTCGCGCACAATCTCAAGATACATTAGTATACTGGGGCCAAAAAGTCTGAGCAACTGTAACGCCGCCATGCCGAGCCCCAGTACGATAGCACCTAGCCCATGAAAGAATAAGAATATCCGTATGCCTACGCCAAAGAGTGTGGAGGTGAAACAGCCGTCATCCGTAGTTACTTCTTTGGGAGGGGTATCATCAACCGGCGCAGTGTCCGCCTCATTGTTTCGTGGCGGTTCGTTTTCTTCGTTTTTCGTGTACAGCCCTCTACAAGAATCGGCGCAAATTACTAGTAGTATCAGGAAGTCATGGAACCACTTCGTGGACATCGTCAGGCTCAATACCGAGCGCAGAGAGAACGCCCTGTGCGTCAAAAGCAACAATTGCAAATTCGCACCAGCAAGTGCGTGTAGCACGGCTCGCGGAAGAGCGGAGATACTGCAGCCAAACAAGACTATCTGGAATGGTTTGTCAGGCAGATCGGATTCTGTCTTGAGGGTTCTGCAAGGTTGAAGCGAGCAAGCGCGTGCTGTGCAGGGCGAGAAAGAATCGGACGCGAGCATCCATTTCATATTGATGAGAGATACGACCAGGGATTTTGTGAGTGCAGCGAGGCCCGAGATGGTCATGAGCATCATTGCGCAATCGACGGTAGCATCTGCATAGGTGATGATGCGACGTGAAAGCAGGACGGCCGCTTGGACATACTGCGCAAACAGTATGACTAGGAAAAGCACACGTCCCGACCATTTCAAGTCTCTTTCCAGTAACTTGCTGCTGACGTGGCGTGGATTGATGAACATGAGATATGGGGCGGGGCTCATGGCGTCCGTCTTTTGACCAGTGTCGATACGTATCCGGCACATGCAAGCCAACCTATATCTGATGCTTGACTTTTCATCCCAGGAGTCCCGCGTAGCCTGCAACGAGCCCGCAATCTCGTACCATACAGCATCTGCCATGGCGAAAAGAGAGGCCAAGGGGTTGACGAGCACTTCGAGCATGCGAAAGAATTCGCGTCTCCAGGCATCCGAGCCTGTAAGGGAGCTAAGATGGCCATGAATGCACATGGTGGTCACAGTGGCGGCGAAGAGTCTGACGAAAGCGCTTGTTTGTGTTCTACGGTCATCCTCGGGACACGCCGTAGCGAAGTCATTCGTGTTGTCGAAGGGCGTATAGTGGCTGTCCAGCATGTGGAAGGAGAAAACAGTTATCAACGTTGTGCTGAGTAGTGGCACCCAGAAAGAATATGGTTTGGTGAATGGCATCCTCGAAAGTCTAGTGATGATCCAAGAGTGCTGTGATGTAGCTGGGCCAGTATCGCGGTCATGCTCAGCGTCGCTCCGGTTCTCTTTCCGTGCGGGGCGAAGGAGATACAACAGGATGAAGGACCCATACAATGCGATCCACTTGACACCTAGAGCTATAGCGGTCCATGTCTTCAAAACGCTGGTAATCAGATGTCTTAGCTGAGGTGCTAGATATCCTGTCCTTGACGGCTCTTCTGGACGGCGTGGCATGATTTGAGGGATTTATACGAGGATGCGACGAAGAGAGAAATTGATACCCTGTCCTAGGAAGCTGGAGGTAACCTGAGCCTTTGGTATCTTAACGTTGCTCTGCTGCGCCAAGTTCGATTCTGCAGGTTGCAGCCCAAGCCAAGATCACGACTACGTCATAGGATGTAAGATTCGCTTTTTACATACTGATTTGGTGCGACCACACCACACTGCGGGATGATTGTGTTGCTTATCAAGGGTCAATCCGATGTGGATCTATACATATATCTTATGCTCTATCGTCTTCAACCGCACATGCGCACGCCTCTCGAGCTCGAATGGTTCGTCCTTCCTGTGAGTTATCAATCTGCGATTGCCCATGTGTGGTGTTGCTACACACCACCGCCTTCTCGGCGAAATGCTATCTTGCGAGGCTAGAGGTATCGATGAGTACAGACTATATGAGTTGAATCTTGGACTGTTGTTAAGCCTTTTGCCAACTAAAGTTTTTTAGGTGGTTCTAGCCCCAATCTCTTTCACATCTGACGCTGAGTTATCGCTGTTGATCCAATGCAGATCATGCCTGCTCATCTGGATACTTTTCGATTACCGTGGTCAAAAGCCGTTCAAAGTCGCGCGAAGGGAAGCGCAAGCTGCATTTCGTCTTGAGGTGAGTGCTATTAACCAACAGCAGCATCGATTGCAGATCAGCGTATTTGGCAACGATGTTGAGCAGGTCGGGCTTTTTGGTACGAGGGCACCCATCCTGTTCTTTCCAACGGCTCAGGAGTAATTCTAAGACACCATGGCTGTTGTTATGGAGTGCTGTGGTCAGTGCGGTGTGACCAGTGTTTGTCGCCAAGTCAATGTCGGCACCGTGTTTCAGAAGAATGCGAGCAAATTCGACCTTGTCGGCCCGAGCGGCGTGTATCAGAGCCGTATTTCCGTCAAAATCAGTTGCATCGACCTTCGCACCGAATTCGAGTAAAGTCCTAATCAGCAGAGGGTCTCTTGCGTTGCGGGCTGCGCTATTAAGAGGACTATCCATCTTGTAACCTCTTGGGATCTCCACATCCGCATGTGCTCCAGCTTCGAGCAGTATCCGAGTACATGTATGATGATTCCGATTGGCCGAGTAGGCAACAGGACCTAGGCAATGCATATCGAGGATGTTTGGGTCGGCACCAAATTTCAGAAGTGTAACACAATCCACTTCGCTTCCACGAGAAGCGGCCCAATGAAGTGGGGTTCGGCCATTCTTATCCAGCGCATTGACTGAATCAGGACTGTAGCGTAGCTCTTCCGCAAGGTCTCCTCTCGTCAGCTCTGTGACTAGTCGGTGCACACGCAAAAATGCTTGTTCTTCAATCCAGTCGCTGTAATCTGTCATAATCGACAGAGCAGAGATATCTTTAAACGGCAGATTACCTTGCAGAAGGAGGGTGCACGCTGTGTTATGAGGGCTGTCGTCGATCATGTATTTGGACCTGAAGTGGTTCTGTTAGGCAAGCTAGTATTTCGGCGAGAACAGGCTTACTGGTGGTCAAGTTTAGCGCCAAGGTCGCAAAGGAAAAGACAAGTCTTGTACTGATTGCCATACAACGCCCACTGCGTACATGTTAGCGCTAGTGCTTACGGATGCGGTCAGCTAAGCAACACTACCAGAAGAGAGAAAAGGATATACGCGTACTTGCAACAAGGAATACCGGTGGGTTATGCTGATATCATGAGGCGACGCTGAGCCCTTGGTGAACAGATCTCTCAGGCCTTCAATATCGCCTTTCAAAGCGAACGAGACAGCATCAGCAGAGTCTGGAACTACACGGTAAATTTCCAGAGACATTCTTGGAACAGAGTAGCCCGTAGCTGTCACAGCTACGCTGATCATCAACCAAGAGATTGGAAACCAGTAGTCCGCATGAAGACTGAACAAAGTCCCTAGACAGCTGCGGTTATTGCAATGAGGCCTTAGAAATGGCAATTTGATATGATATATGGAAAGCTGGCCATACGTGGTGAGAGAGCTTTTCCATCCACACTCGTGCTGGCAAGCGCAATCGCGATATGGGCGAGAGGCTCGACGAAAGGCTCTGCGATCCGCTACTGAGATTCTGCGGCTGGCGACAGAAAGAACTCCTTCTCTTGCAGCCCTAGGTGTGAGAATAGTGGACATTTTCTTTCCAATTGCATTACACCGCTCTTTGAAAGACCAAGAGACGGTATCTGCCGTCCCCTCGGCATGGGGCATGAGTGACATAGGAATCACTTTCGTGTTGAGATGTGAGTCCCGCTCCGACCGCTCAGTGATAAGGTCTTCGAAGATCTGGCAGACCAGCTGCGCCCTTCGGAGGTCCATCATGCTTTTGATAACCTTAGAGTCCTCAGTGAAAGGGTAATGGAGACGACTACTGTTTGATTTCGCTTCTTGATCCCACTTCAGTTGCGATTCACAGAAAAGCACGCAATGCCGGGTGATGTCGTCGAGGTAAAAGTCTGGGAGATATCGAAAAGGTCGCAGTTTTCGGATTAAGCTGGATGTTTCTCTGCTATCGGCTGACTCATTCGCACGGTCCAGGTCCATGGTATAAGCCGTCAGAAGCATTGCGAGATTCCTCTCAATGCGCTTGATGTCTATCGTGGAGTTGACTAGCTCGCCCAGTTTCTCGCCGAATGCTTCATTGTCCAGTGGTTCCAGAACCATGTGCTTAAATCGGTCGAGTGTATTGATAGACTTTCCAGCCAAAGCATAAGAAGTCACAACGCGGTGATAGATACTCTCGGTATTGCTTTTCATATCTGAGAGGCTGAAAGGTTTGTCTTGATCTCGATTGCGCCTGGTACAACACTTACAATTACGGAAGCATGGCTCATCCATGGGATGCCATAGTGAAGACCGAGTTTGGAGCAGCGCACAAATGTCAGGGTTGTGCGGGGTAATTCGTTCGCCAGGTCGTCGTGCTTTTGCGTTCGTTTTTGAAGAGTAAAGGATGCCCTTGCGTATTATTGTCGCAATCAAGTACATAGCGCCGAGTTCCACGAATAAGTCGAATAAATCGAGTCCGGGGTTTATGGAAAGATACCTTCGACCACCCAATACGGGACAACTGGCTTGTTCCAAGGATTTATCGACGCTCCTCTTCACCGGAGGGCGGTTGATAGAACATTGCGAGGCTGCAGTCCTATTCTTTACGTGTACCAAGTCAGTATCACCACCCGCGGCACTCATTGACCACTCACCTCAAAGTTTCTTTGAAACTCGCAGTAATCCTTATCTGCCGTCCAAGCAGCTAAGTTATATGTATGAACCGTGTAGTATACGAACATGAAAGTGGTTGCGATGCCGATAAACGCTGCGCAGCCATGCCATGACTTCGAGAACAAGCGCCATCTCTTGGACCACCTCTTGCGCGTAGAAGAACCATTAGAACCTGCTGCTTGCCCGGACGGTGTGCTCGGAGCAAGGACTAATACAGGCGCTGTGGGTATAGGCGGTACTGTCTGAGACAGCACCGGCGATGACGGCGCGGTAGCAAAGGGCGAAGACGGTGCGCTAGTGACGGGGGACGATGGCACGCTTGCCGCAGGGGCGCCTGTTGAAGGCGCAGAAGACGACGCGATCAATACCGTGGACGTAACGTGCGACGATGAAGGTCCTGGTGTGGTAGAGGATGACGTCAGAAGTACGGGCGATGCAGGCCGTGAAGGCAGTCTATCCAACACAATGGCCGACATCAACACAAACGATGGCTGTAGGCATGAATGAAGATGGGAAAAAGTCACAGAGAATTGCTTTCCTGACGAGACTGACGTCGTGTGCCAAACTCAGCCTTGGGCGTTGTATCTTGTCGTCGTCCAAGATGCTGCGCCCTTACCCATGCGTGGCGGTCCAAGCGGCCCAATAAAAGTGAAAGCAGAGCTTCCAGCTCGCTCAGCTGTACTCAAGCAGTGTACCGGTGGATTAGTAGTTAGCTTGCCATCCGTTGTGAAGTTTTTCATTAGCCAAATTGTATTCAACCTCTGCATTTATATTTTTCGACAGTAATCAAACATTGCGTTTCGATGCTGCGTTCGGCACCATCTTGATCACTTGAAATAGGAGCCTCTAGAGATGTAGCAGTAACTCACATTCGTGGCATCTTCGTTATTCCTTAGGTAAGACCGGCGTGTCTTCACGGTTCCAGTTTTTCTGCTCTTTCGTTTCGGAGACATGACAGCGGTGGCATCACTTCAAACCTGGACATAGATAGAAGCTATATATTAGTGCGAACACGTTATTTCTACTGTACGTAGGAAACTGATTACCACTGTAGCTATCAAGTTATTGACCTGAGAACATTATTCAGCTGTCACCAACATTACTCATGTAAAGCCAGTGGGAGAACATTACTTCGTTATGTCGGAAGACTCCGCCACGGACACGTATACACTCGCATGCACTTGCAGTTTTTCCGCTTTGTGCACGCCGCCCAGTGGTTCATCGCACGCTTACTCCTGTCTCGCTTAGCCAAACGGTACGCCCATCTCCACTCCAAGCGTTTGAGCCATTCTAATCCTGCGCCGGGACAGCAATACCGATCCAACACTCCTCGATCTTTCTAGTGCCGAACGTACGCTCTCGGACGAATTCGCTGCCCAATCCTACGCCACGTATTGGCTGGCACGATGCGAACGAGGTGCAACGGCCGTGGTGCTTGATGAAAGGCCTGTACAAGGAGATGGAACCACGCCGCAAGCGCGTCCAGTAGCCCACTTGTACCAAGGCAATGACGGGTGGCCACGCAGGAACAACAGTGAAGCTGTCACTTCTTCAACACGGGTCCTGTCGCTATTTCCCCGGCATCGTCCCAAACACCTTCGCATAGAAAGCCTTGACCTCCATACACACGTCCTGATCCGTCCTGCACGCTTCCTCCTCCACGCACTCCCACATCCTTTTCTCCACATCGTACCCAAATTTTTCCACTACGTTCTTCTCCTTCCCCCATATCCTATGCCAATCCCCATTTGCATCCCATGCCACGCCGCCCTCGCGCAAAAGCTTCAGCGGATTGAGTTTCGTTTCCGGAGACACTGTATGCACGAAAAAGGCTCTAACTTGGTTCTTCTCCTCATTTCGTTCGTATTCGGGTTGTATGTGGTTTGGATAAGGAGAGTCATAGAGATAATCTTGCATGGGATCTGCTTGGCCTGCTCCAGCGAATATGTATTGTCCATTGACATGATTGCCGAGGGCTGACACGGGGGTTTTCACTCCGTAAAAAGGCGCATTCACTGCCACGGCAGCAGCGCTAAACGTCTCTTTATCGCCTTGCCCTGGGCCGTTCTGCGATTGTAAGGGATAGTAGTAGTCCGGGCCGAAGTAGTTGTAATATACCATCATGGGAATACTTTCAGCATGGTGCTTCTTGTCCAGTAGTAGTTGGCCTGATTCTGTGCCGCGGTTTGGTGGCGGTACGGCGATGCCTGCGATGTGGTAGTAGTGCGGGGATGCAGTGTTGGCGAAGAATCCGGGCCACGTTACGAGGCCGTGGGTTGTGTATGGTGGGGACTATTATTGCGTAACGTTGGTTAGCTTGGGTTTGGGCTGTGGGATAGGCGACGTACATTGAAGAGAGGTGTTGGATCGTGTACCGGAAATGCATCCGCGTCGAGAAAAAGAACATGTCTAAATGACGAGAAGAGAATGGCGAGGATTTTGAATTGAAAGTGCTCTGGCGGCGCGATATCAACATCCGCTGTCGAATAGACATCTTCAACGACGTGACACTGTGCATTTAGACTCGGTAGCACGTCCTCGCATGTACTCTTTACTTCTTCATACTCTTTTTGATCACCCAGGAAAACTTGAACCGGTAACGTACATCCTGTCAGCCGAAGCATGCGTAGAGATACAAGCAAGACAGGGAATAGTTTCAATCCGCCAGTCGTAACAATACCGGTCTCATCCCCAACTGGTAATAGCGGTGCTAGGCGTCGGGCTGCGACGCGCATATGGCGATGTGCACGCATCAGCTCCGCCTCATCTTCTGCCGGCAGAAACAATCGTTCTGGTCTCTCTTTCTTCTTGAGCGGTTCAAAGTTTCTATCCTCATTGGGCATTTCCTCGGTCGTGACGTTGATGGGAGGACATACTGGGCGCGCGGCTTCGAGGGAACTCGCGAGCTCTTTCCAGTAGGAGATGAGGTTAGTCTGGTAGTCCGCAGAAAAGGCAGAGCCGGCGGAGAGAAATGGTTGGAGAGTTGAGATGTGACCTCGTGCAAAGAAGATGTAAAGAGCGATGATGGAACATAGTCCCGCGAATAAACCAGCCCGCCAGCAAGACACATGGTTGGGACGGATAAGCATAGTACCGGTACTGTACTCTAACGTGAAAAGGTAGCGCAGCAGCCTGCGAACCAGAAAGAATGTTTCAGGAAACCATTGGAGAGAAAAAGGGCGAGATCCATCCCGTTATTATCCATCCGCTAAATTTGGGGGTAGGATTTGTACCCTAGACAAATCTTACAACTTAGGATTACGGAGATAGATGTTCTGGCTCTAGCGTTGCCGAGAAAGCCAGACCTAGGCTAATGGTGGAGAGCCCTCCTCACACAACAAGGCCCCCAATAATATTTTTTTATCCAGCGCCTAAAGGCTTCTACATCTGCAAGTATGTTGCCATTCTGTTATATATTCTGTCTTTTTATTAGAATTTATTAGCTGTATCGTGGTGCGTAACTAGAAGAAGAGGCCTTCTTGTAGCTGATCTTACTCCCGGCTTTCTCTGCGACGCTAGAGTCTGTAAGGCGTGCAGGATGTTCTGGAAAGGGTGTAGTCTGAAGCCACAGATAAGCCACAGAGTAAGCCTAGAGCCCCGCAGCAAATTAGGTCATTACGGGCCAAAGGACTTTGCTCGCCACGCGCCGAGCAAGAAGGGGCCCAGCGCATAAGCCGCGCACCCCAACAAATGGTCATCTCCACAATATCCTAACTTCAATGTTCAATTACTCCACCACCACCCTATTAATACCGGGACATCTTGCGCGCATCTTCTTCGCCATTCCAAGAAAGGGTATTGTCAAAATCGATACACCAAAAAGGTCCCGCATTAAGGGGGCTGCGGAGTACATGGACGCGAAGGGCATTCCATACAGCCATAACGACCTGTCCAAGTTCCACGACATCTCTAAGGAGCAAGGCTGGACTATATTTAAACAGGACAGTCGGACGGCCGACCGGAGGCATAAACACAGTGAATCGACCACAGAAACCGGGGGAGAAAGCCCCTTTTAAGCCATTCTCAAGTGCGGCAAGCTTTGTGAACATCATTCTGAGACTGAATTTTTTTATTTTATAACGTAGTTCACCACCGAGCGGGTCACCGAACACCATCACGACGCCTACGCAGCGACAACACATAATGTCTCATTTCTCTCGTGGTACGCGCCATGATGCGTGCTGTAGAGTCCGGCTCTTTGACGAATTTGGTGAACCTTTTGCTTCTCAAGGCCTTCGCTAGCGATACTACTCGATTGGGATGATTTGCCAAGGGATCTCATCGCCCAAAAGCGCTTAGATGTTGAAGAGATGTACTGGTGTTGCTTGTCTGGACGTACGTCAAGGCTGTATGGGCCGCAGAGCAGGAAAGC
>Ga0265797_10010850_pt1 | contig 11514 bp, 8 predicted proteins | sample P2T30metagenome_FD_192433 | JGI IMG/M metagenome (GOLD analysis project Ga0265797, IMG submission 192433) | Plant litter microbial communities from East Loma Ridge, Irvine, California - P2 T30 | ecosystem: Environmental > Terrestrial > Plant litter > Unclassified | place: USA: California... | reverse complement strand
AGCGCCTTGGTCTTGGCGGACGGTTCCTGCATCGCCGCAAGCGCCGCGAGCGGGAACGGACCGGCCGAGATGGACGCGCTGGTCGGCCGCACGGTCGAGGATGTCGAACGCGACCTTATCCTGCTGACGCTGGAACGGTGCCGCGGCAACCGCACCTCGGCCTCGCAGATCCTTGGCATTTCGGTGCGGACGATGCGCAACAAACTAAAGACCTTTGTCGAGGCGGGAATCGCCGTGACCCCGGCGCTGTAAGCGATGCCCGCGCTCAACCAGATGCTCGCGCGGATCGGCGCGAACCGCGACATGGCGCTCGCGATCGGTGTGGTCGCGATCATCGCGATGCTGATCCTGCCGATGCCCGCGTGGCTGCTCGACCTCGGGCTTGCGCTGTCGATCACGCTGTCGGTGATGATCCTGATGACCGCGCTTTTCATCGAAAAGCCGCTGCAACTGTCCGCCTTCCCGACGATCCTGCTGATCGCGACGATGCTGCGACTGGGGCTCAACCTCGCTTCGACGCGGTTGATCCTCGCGCACGGCCATGAAGGCGCGCAGGCGGCGGGCGGGGTGATCGGCGCGTTCGGCGAATTCCTGATCGGCGGGGAGACCGTGATCGGGCTCACCATCTTCGCGATCCTCGTCGTCATCAACTTCGTCGTCATCACCAAGGGCGCGGGGCGCATCGCCGAAGTCGCCGCGCGGTTCAGCCTGGATGCAATGCCCGGCAAGCAGATGGCGATCGACGCGGATCTGTCCGCCGGCATGATCACCGAGCAACAGGCGCGCGACCGCCGCGGCGAGGTCGAGGCCGAGAGCGGCTTTTACGGCGCGATGGACGGTGCCTCCAAGTTCGTGAAGGGCGATGCGATCGCGGCATTGCTGATCACGGCGATCAACGTGGTGGTCGGGCTGATCATCGGCGTCGCGATCCACGGCGTGCCGTTCGGCGAAGCGTTCCACACCTATACGCTGCTGACAATCGGCGACGGGCTGGTCAGCCAGATCCCGGCGCTGATCGTGTCGATGGCGGCGGGGCTGCTCGTCTCCAAGGGCGGGATCGCGGGCAAGACCGGTGCCGCGCTCGGCGAACAGCTTGGGCGCTATCCCAAGGCGTTCGGGATGGTGTCCGCGCTGATGGGCGCGCTTGCGCTGCTGCCCGGCTTGCCGTTCGTGCCATTCGCGCTGTTCTCGGGGCTGGCGGGCTATGCCGCCTGGTCGCTGTCGCGCGCCGCCACCGTCAATGCCGCGCGCGCCGCCGCCGCCAGCGCGGCGGCCGAGGCGGCGGAATCCGCGAGCGCCGAGGAACCGATCTCGCGCACGCTCGCGATCGATGCGGTGCGGATCGAGATCGGCTACGGCCTGCTCCCGATCATCAACGACGCCGCGCGCGAGCCGCGGCTCGACGACCAGGTCCGCGCTTTGCGGCGGCAGATGGCGACCGAGTTCGGCTTCGTGCTGCCCGCGGTGCGGATCATCGACAATCTCGCGCTCAAGCCCGACGAATATCTAGTCACGATCAAGGAGACCGAGGCCGCGCGCGGCGAGATCCGGCTCGACCGGCTGCTCGTCATCAATCCCGGCGGGGGCCAGGTCGGTATCCCGGGCGAGGCGACGCGCGAACCCGTCTTCAACCTGCCCGCTTTGTGGATCGACCGCGACCTGCGCGAGGAAGCGGGGTTCCGCGGGCTGACCGTGGTCGATGCCGGCACGATCATCACGACGCATCTGACCGAGCTGGTGAAGGGCAGCATCGCCGATCTGCTGAGCTATACCGAAGTGCAGAAGCTGCTCGGCGAAATCCACCCGGATTCGGCCAAGCTGGTCGCCGAGATCGTGCCGTCGCGGATCTCGGTCTCGGGGGTGCAGCGGATCCTGCAGAACCTGCTGAGCGAAGGCGTGTCGATCCGCGACATCCCGACGATCCTCGAAGGCATCGCCGAGGCCGCGCCGATCACCGCCAATCTGACGCAGATGACCGAACACGTCCGTGCACGCCTCGCACGGCAGATATCGGCGCAGCAGGCGATGGATGGCGCGATCCCGATCGTCACTTTGTCCCCCGACTGGGACATGGCGTTCGCCGAGAGCATCATCGGCCAGGGCGACGAGCGCCAGCTGGCGATGGCCCCCTCCGCTTTGCAGGGGTTCATCGCCGCAGTGCGCGAGACGTTCGATCGGTTGGCGGGCGAAGGCGAGATCCCGTGCCTGCTGACCAACCCCTCGATCCGTCCGTTCGTCCGCTCGGTGATTGAACGCGTACGCCCGGCAACCGTGGTCCTGTCGCAAAACGAAATCCACGCGCGGGCGCGGGTGCGGGCGCTCGGGAGTATCGGTTAGCGCGCCCTGCCCCTTCTCGTTCGTTTCGAGCGAAGTCGACACGAACGGACAGAGGCGGTTCGAACCTGAAAGGTCCAAGTCCCGCCACTCTGCAACGTCTTATGTCTGTACGGTTGCGGGCGGGAACGCGGCAGTTCACAAGCACAGCCATGACGCCCAGCACACCCGCAGCCCCGATCGGCCAAACTACGGCCAACCTCAGCACGGCGGGACGCGCGCGCGCGATCATCGCCGGATCGATGGGCAATCTGATCGAATGGTACGACTTCTACGTCTATGCCTTCACCGCGTTGTATTTCTCGAGCGAGTTTTTCCCGAGCGGCGATCGCACCGCGCAATTGCTTGGAACGTCCAGCATTTTTGCAGTCGGCTTCCTGCTGCGCCCATTGGGCGGCTGGTATTTCGGACGGTTCGCGGACCAGCACGGACGACGACGCGCAATGGTCGTGTCGATCCTGCTAATGGGGCTTGGCTCCGCACTGATTGCATCGCTGCCGACCTATGCCACCATCGGTGCCTTCGCGCCCGCGCTGCTGCTGCTGGGCCGCATGATCCAGGGATTCTCGACCGGTGGGCAATATGGCACGGCCGCGACCTATCTGAGTGAAATCGCGTTCACCGGGCGGCGCGGCTTTTTCGCATCCTTCCAATATGTCACGCTGATCGGCGGACAGTTGCTTGCGCTCGCGGTGATCCTGATCCTGCAACAGGTGCTCGACGTCGAGCAGATGAAGGCGTTCGGCTGGCGCATTCCGTTCGCGATCGGCGCGGTCGCGGCGCTGACGATCCTCCTCTTCCGGCATGTCCTGCACGAGACGACCAGCACCGACGCCAAGCATCCCGATGCGGGGACGCTGCGCGGCCTGCTGCCGCACTGGCGCGCGTTCCTCACCGTGCTCGGGCTGACCGCGGGCGGATCGCTGATGTTCTATGTGTTCTCGACCTACATGCAGAAATATCTGGTCAATACAGCGCAGATGGACGGCAAGACCGCCAATTGGGTGATGACCGCGGTACTCATACCGTTCGCGCTGCTTCAGCCGGTGTTCGGCATCCTGTCGGACAAGATCGGGCGGCGCACCAACATGCTGCTGTTCGGCGCACTCGGCACCCTGGCGACGGTTCCACTGCTGTCGCTGCTCGCCAACGTCCAAAGCGCGAGCGCCGCATTCGCGCTGGTGCTGGCCGGCCTGACGATCAACAGTCTGTACACGTCGATCAGCGGGCTGTTCAAAGCAGAACTGTTCCCGGTTCACGTCCGCGCGCTGGGGGTCAGCCTCGCCTACGGCATCGGCAATGCGCTGTTCGGCGGCTCGGCAGAATATGTCGCCTTGTCGTTCAAGAAGGCAGGGAACGAGTCGGGCTTCTACTGGTACGTCACCGCCATCTGCGCGCTGGCGTTCGTAACGGCGCTGCTGATGCGCAGCACGCGCGACACCGACCCGCTGGACGACGCACGATGACAGGATGCGGCGGCGGCGGGGGCTCCGCCGCCGTCCGATTTTGCGGGAACGGACGACTATGTTACGCTTGCCGAAATTCCTGACCCGGTCTGAACCCAGGGATATACGCGAGGTTTAACCATCATGTTGTGCGACCGATATATGGATGAGCTCGTGGATGCCTTTGAGGCGGGATTTACCGCCGCAAATGCCACGTCGGCGCTCTGCCCGTTCGATCGGACCGACGCGGTTCGCCGTGCGGCATGGATAGACGGGACGCAGTACCGCACCGCAACCTTCGCGCAGCACCTCTCCTGCAGCGAATCGGTCGTCCCGACCGCGCCCTATGTCGCGTTCGTATCGCACTTTCGCCACGCCCATCCTTTTGTACGAACCGCAGTTTCATTTAATGGAGCGTGTAAGTAGTTCCGTCTCGTTAACCTTACAAACAGCACGTTTGACCGAGCAGCCCCTTCAAAAGCCTAGCGTTTGTTAACCCTGTTGGGCAGTTCCGGATCGTCTGGAAAGGCGGTCCGTAAACAATATGTTATCGACCCAGCCCCCAGACATGTCGCGATCAGCACGCGTGCTGAATTTTGGGGGTTTGCGATGTCTGTGCAGCCAGAGGCGTTTTTTACGACAGGAGCGACGGGTTCGGCGGTTTCACGTGCAGTGGAGCGCGGTACGAGCGTGCAACGGGCGCGGCTTGCCGCCGGTGCCTTCGACACCGCGATTGAAATCGAACTCGCCGACACGACCGATCGTCGGGAAGATGCGTGCTCACTGATCAATCGTCGCTACGCGTGGCGGGGATATGGCAGCCATCACGCGCTGCCCGCGCACCGCGCCAGTGCGACGTTTACGGCATCCGACGTGTCGCGCGTATTGGGAACTGTCACGCTCGTGGTCGATTCCGATGCCGGGTTGGCGGCGGACAAGATTTTCGCCGACGAGCTCGACCCGTTCCGCCAGACACAGGGTCGCAAGATTTGCGAACTCAGTCGCCTTGCCTTCGAAACGGGCCTGCCGTCCAAGCCGCTGCTGGCGGCGTTGTTCCACATCGTCTTCATCTACGGCTATCACCACCATCGCTGCACCGACCTGTTTATCGAGGTCAATCCACGGCATCGCCGCTTTTATGAAGCGATGCTGGGGTTCAAGCCGATCGGAACCCCGCGCACGAACGCCAGCGTCGGTGCGCCATCACAACTGATGTGGCTGGAAATATCGAGCATTCGCCGGCGGATCGACGCTGCGATGGGCGACCTGTCGTCAGACGCGACGCCGCGTTCGCTCTATGCGCTGTTCTTCTCGCCGGACGATGCGCTGGAACTGGCCGACGAGCTGACATCGGACGACGCTGTGTATCGTACCCGGAACGGCAACGCGCTGGTGAAAGTCTTTCTGCCCGATCTTTGACGGACAAAAAAATGCCGCCGGTTTTCACCGGCGGCATTTCATTGCTTAGCGCGATTAGGCGAAAGCGACGGTCGAGCTGCGACGACGATAGCGCAGGCCTGCACCCATCATGCCGAAGCCGGCGAGCATCATCATCCAGGTTGCGGTTTCAGGAACTGCCGACGGGATGAAGGTCAGGTTGCCGCCGTACGAAGCGCCGCCCTGCGACGTGCCCGAGACGAGCAGCGTGTTCAGCTGACCAGCGAGAACCGGAAGAGCGTCGCCACCGGCGAACACAAGGTTGCCTGCCGAGCCGATTTGCAGAGCCTGGCCGTTGAACGTCACCGACGAGAACGTGAGCGAGGTCACACCGTTCATCAGAACGGTCGAGCTGATCACCGAACCGCTACCGAAGCCGGACGTCGGCAGCGTGAACGAGAACGTGTCGCTGAACGTGCCAGCGCCGATGCCGACACGCGAGATCGCGCCGTTGTACGTGCCGTTCGGGCCTTCTGCTGCCTGGAACGAACCAACGCCCGGGGTGGTGGTGCCGACGGTGAAAACTGCTGCCGAAGCCGGTGCAACGTTTGCGATCGCGACAACTGCGACGGCGGCGACGGCGGAAAGGAACTTGTTACGCATTTACATCACTCCAACTGATTGACGAAACCTTACTCGCAAAGAGCGTGCCAATCGCTGTTTTGTGGGAAACGCTGATAACCCATTCGGGTGATGTGTAAAAATTGCTGACAGGGGGATCAGTTAACCAATTCGCAAGCACTGTCGCCGCACGTTTGACCCCCGGTTTCGATCCATCACGAGCGAAATATTATCGCCGCTCGCTTGTCGAGAACGGACGGTCCGCCGGAATGCTCGCCCACAGCATGTTCGGCACGGCCTGCATCCGGAAGCGCAGCTCGCCGCCGGCAAGGATCTGGTCGTGGCGGAGATACGCCTTGGTTACGGGCTTTCCATCCAGCGTCACGCCGCCAACATATGGACGCGCCGGATCGAGATCCTCCGCGACGATCGTCAGCCGCTTGCCATTGGGCAGCTTGAGCACCGCGCGGTCGACGAAGGGTCGACCGATGACATATTCGAGGCTGCCCGGAGTCACGGGGTAGAAGCCCAGCGCGGTGAAGACGAGCCACGCCGACATCTGCCCAAGGTCGTCGTTGCCGGCTAATCCGTCTGGGGTCGGGTGATACTGGCTGTCGACGATCTGCTTGAGCCGCGCCTGGGTTCGCCACGGTGCGCCGGCGTAGCTGTAAAGGTAGGCGACATGGTGGCTTGGCTCATTGCCGTGGATGTACTGGCCGATCAGGCCGGCAATGTCCTCGGCATGGCTGTAGTCGAGCTTCGAATTGTCGTAATCGAACATCGCATCGAGCTTGGCGACGGTCGCCTTGTCGCCGCCAAGCGCGCGGACCAGCGCGGCCTGGTCCTGGGGCACGAACCAGCTATATTGCCACGCATTGCCCTCGGTATAGTCCGATCCGTAGTTGATCGCGGTCGGATCGAAGGGGACGCGGAACGTGCCGTCGCTCTTGCGCGCGCGGACGAAGCCCGTCTTGGGATCGAAGCTGTTGCGCCAATTCCCGGCGCGTGCGGCGAAGGTTGCCGCGACGTCCTTGCGGCCCATCGCCGCGGCCATGCGCGCGATCGTCCAGTCGTCGTAGGCATATTCGACCGTCTTGGAGGCGGCTTCCGGCTCGCGGTCGATCGGAACGTAGCCGAGCTTCATATAGTCGCCGAGTCCGCCATACGGTCCGTAGGTCGCGCTCGCGACCATCGCGTCGAGCGCGGCGTTGGCGTCGAAACCGCGAATGCCCTTTAGATAAGCGTCCGCAATCACCGGGACCGCGTGATAGCCGATCATGGTCCACGTCTCCCGCCCCTGGAATTGCCAGACGGGGAGGATGCCATCGGGGCTATCCGCGCGGCTGGCGATCAATGACTGGACGATTTCGCTCGTGGTCGCGGCGGGCTGGACCAGCGTGAGCAACGGATGCTCGGCGCGGAACGTATCCCACAAGGAGAAGGTCGAGCGGAAAGTGTAGCCCTTCGCCAGATGGACCTGATTGTCGGGCCCGCGATACCGCCCATCCGCGTCCCCTGCGACCGAGGGTGCAATCAAGCTGTGATATAGCGCAGTCGCGACGTTGCGCTGCATCGGTGCGGGTGCCTGCAGCGTGAGGACGTCGAGCGCCTTGTGCCACGCCGCCACCGTCCGGGCGCGGACCGTATCGAAATCGCCCGTCTCACTCGCCAGATTGGCGATCGCCCCTGCCTCGTCGACCGACGAGATCGCGACCCGGACTTCGAGCGGCTGCGTCAGCCGCCCGAAGTCGAGCCGTGCGACCAGCGCGCGCCCGGTCCGTTCCGCCAGCGCATCGCTCCCGCGCCCCGGCCCCTGGAACCCCTTGTAGGGGATATCACGCTCAGTGCTGACGAACGCGTGATCGGTCAGCGGCGCGGAGAAGCGCATCGCGAAGAACAAGTGCCGATCGGGCGCCCAGCCGCGCGTCTGGCGGCTGCCGACGATTGTCCCGTCGGGGAGCAGGCGGACCGACGACCACAGGACCTTGCCCGGATAGGTATAAAGCGAACTGCGCAAATCGAGCACCAGATGCGCCGCCTTGCCCGTCGGGAAAGCATAGCGATGCACCCCGACCCGAGTACCCGCGGTCATTTCGGCGCGCACCCCGGCGTCGCGGAGCGTCACCGCATAATAGCCGGGCGCCGCGACCTCACTGCGATGCTCGAACCGCGAGCGATAGCCCGATCCCGGCTTGGCCGCGTCGCCGGGTTCGAGCGACACCGTGTCGCCCGCAACCGGCATCACGAGGAAATCCCCGAGATCGGAATGGCCTGCGCCCGAAAAATGCGTGTGCGAGAAGCCCTGGATCGTCGGATCGTCATAACGATAGCCCGCCGCCCATTTGTAGCTGTCGCGCACGACGTGGGTGGTGTCGGTATCGGGGCTGAGCTGGACCATGCCGAACGGGGCGACCGCACCGGGGAAGGTGTGCCCCTCCCCGCCCGTGCCGATCATCGGATCGACCTGATCGTAGGTCGATTGCGCCGCGAGCGGAGCGGCGATGGCCGCCGCGGAAGAAAGGGCGAGTGCGGTGAGACGGTGGGCAATGGTCATGGGAATGGTAGAGCAAACGGCAGCGCTGTTGGATAGGGGGCGGTTCGCTGTTGCGTTTGACTCGGTTGGTCTACTAAATCCTTCAGATGGGCGACGAATCAAACAAGTGGTTGCTCGAAAGCCGCCAAGGTCTGCCCGCCACGATTGCGTATCTGCGCGAGGCCTATCCTGCACCGCAGTGGCGGGATCACCACAATTTTGGCGAACTCGCCGCCTTCTGGCTGCAGGTTCATGCCAGTTTGCGGCAGCAGGGCGACCAGTTGCAGCAGATCACACAGGCATTTCGCGCAGGTGGGCTCGACGCGAATGCGTTCCAGCAGGCCTTCGTGCCGCGGTTCAATCATTTCCTGCAACATCTGGAGGGGCACCACCAGATCGAGGATGCCGTCTATTTCCCCAAGTTCCGCAAACTCGATCCGCGGATGCAGCACGGCTTCGACTTGCTCGAAAACGATCACGCACTGATCCACAGTGCCCTGGTGACATCGCTCGACGCCGCGCGCGAGCTGGTCGTCGCGCTGCCGCGCGGCGCGCGCGCGGCGCAGACCGCGAGCGACGGATATGCCGATGCGACCGAGCGATTGATCCGGCTTCTGGCGCGCCATCTGGCGGACGAGGAAGACCTGGTGATCCCCGCAATGCTCGAACATGGTGAACGCAGCGTCGGCTAGCCCGGGCGCTTCAGCGGCCCCAGCTCGATCCCGAGCCGTTTGACGCGGTAGTAGAAGGTCTTGCGTGGAATCCCGAGGCGATCGATCGCCGCGCCGACCTCGCCGCTCGCCGCCGCCATTGCGGCGATGATCGTGGCCCGTTCAAAGGCGTCGATCTGTTCGGGCAGGCTGGCTGGCCGCACCTCGATAGTGTCCGCGACCGTGTCGAGACCGAGCACGAAACGCTCGGCGAAATGCGCGAGTTCGCGGACGTTGCCGGGCCAGTCGTGCGTCGCGAGATGGTGTTGCGCCGCCGCCGTCATCGCCGGCACCGCCTGTCCGATCCGTTGCGCCGCCTCCGCCACGAAGTGCGCGAACAACGGAACCACGTCCTCGCGCCGTTCGCGGAGCGGCGGCATCCTGAGACGGACCCCAGCGACGCGGTACAACAAGGCGGGGGCGATCGCATCCTCGGCGCGGGTGGCAGGTTCGTCCGCGGTGGCGATCACGCGCAGGTCGATCGGCACCGCATCGCGCGCGCCCGGCGTAATCAACGCGCGTGCCTCCACCAAGGCGGTCAGCCGCGCCTGCAACGCGCGCGACGCCTCATCGAGATCGTCGAGCAATAACGTCCCGCGGCTTGCCGCCACCACGCTCCCGGTCCCGACGCGCGCGAACAGATCGGTGTCGAGCAACGCATCTGGATAGGCCGCGCAGGCGACGCCGAGCAGCCTGTGCCGCCGCCGCTTGCCCGCCGCATGGATCCGCCGCGCGAGAAGCGCCTTGCCGGTCCCCGTCTCCCCTTCGATCAGCAAGTCGATGTCCGCGTCCGCCAGCATCGGGATCATCGCGCGGAGCCGCTCGATCGCTGGGGAGCGTCCGATCAGGCCGTCGCCGGCATCGTCCTCCGACGCGCCCGCCGCCGCCGCCCGCAACCGCCGATTGTCGAGCTCCAGCGTCCGCGCGGTCGACGCGCGCGCGACCGCGGCGAGCAGCACGTCGGGATCGAACGGCTTGGTTAGGAAATCCCACGCGCCCGCCTTCAGCGCGGATACCGCCATCGCCACGTCGCCATGCCCGGTAATTAGGATGACCGGCAGGCTCGGATCGCGCGCGCGCAACAGTTCGAACACCTCGGTGCCCGAAATGTGCGGCAGCCGCACGTCGGTGACGACGACGCCCGCGAAGTCGGGCTGGATCGCCTCGAGCGCGGGGGCCGCATCCGCATAGGCATCGACCGCGAACCCGGCGAGCGACAACAATTGCGTGGTCGACACGCGCAGGTCCGGATCATCCTCGATCAGCGCGACACGGGGTGGTGTGACGGTCACGACGCCCTCCGCAACACGATCTCGAAACAGGCGCCCCCCGGCCCCGGCACGAGCCGCAAGGTGCCGCCAAGATCCTCCATGATGTCCTTCGCAATCACCAATCCGAGCCCGAGCCCGGCGGTCCGGCTCGTCGCGAACGGGGTGAACAGCCGTTCCGATATCTCGGGCGCGATGCCGGGGCCGTTGTCGCGGATGCGCACCACGACCCGTTCGGATTGCGCGTCGACCGTCACGACGATCTCGCCGTCCCGCTGGGTCAGAAGCGCCTCGGTCGCATTCTGCAGCACGTTGACGAACACCTGTTCGAGCCGGATCCGCCCCGCGATCACGCGCAGGTCGGCGGCGACCGCGGGCCAGTCGACGTATATGCGCGACAGTGGTTCGCGCAGGATGAGTTGCGCGCCCTCGATCACCTCGCTGAGCGGCACCGGGCCGATTTCACCGCTCGCCTTGCGCGAGAAGCCCCGCAGTTGCGCGGTCACCGCGCCGATCCGTTCGGTCAGGCGCGCAATCGCCCGCAGGTTCGAGCGAACGTCTTCGGTCGCGCCGCGGTCGAGCAGCGTCTCGCCGGTCGCGGCATAGGTGCGGATTGCGGCGACCGGCTGTGCGGTCTCGTGCGCGACACTCGCGGTGATCTGGCCGAGCGTCGCCAGCCGGTTGGCCTGGCGCAAGGCTTCGCGGAGGGTGGCTGCGCGCGTTTCGAGCTGCGTCCGTTCCTCGATTTCGTGGCGAAGTGCTGCGGTGCGTTCAGCGACCGCCTGTTCGAGCTGGCTGGTCCGGTCGGCGCGACGGCGTGCCATCGACCTGGCGGCGTTCGCCAGCCACAGCAGTACGAACGTCAGAACCCCCGCGGCGATCGCACCTGCGCGGGCCACGTTGTCCACCGCAGCCCGCGTGGGCTGCGCAAGCGCGACGCGCCATCCCGCGGGATCGGGGGCAGTTCGCGCGACGAGCAGCGTGCCTTTCTGGCCCGGTACGCGAATCTGGTCAGTATCGGTGGTCCGGAACGGCACCGGCAACAAAGCCGCCGCACCACTCACCCGCAGGGCGCGGGCACGTTCGGGGGCGGACAATGGGCGTGTCATTGCGAACCGCCACGCCTCACGGCTTGCGATCAGGATCAGCCCGGCGGGATCGGTGACATAGGTGATGCCGCCAGCAGCCGCCCACTGGCGCTCGATCGACGCGAAATCGAGCTTCAC